>SKET01000021.1_pt1 | contig 157082 bp, 143 predicted proteins | sample 4841461 | NCBI WGS metagenome assembly SKET01 (sample SAMN11008802, study PRJNA524170) | human gut metagenome | biome: Human fecal sample; material: Feces; isolation source: fecal sample from pouch patient p5 | host: Homo sapiens | place: Israel: Tel-Aviv | collected 2014-02-13
TGGCATCCTCAAGATTTACATGCGTATATGTATTCAGCGTTACGCTGATGTCTGAGTGGCCCATCAAATATTGCAATGCTTTTGGATTCATTCCGGATTTTGCCATATTTGAGCAATAGGTGTGCCGGCATACATGAGGGGTGATATTTGGTATCTGAACTCTGTAGATTTCATTGTAACGATGAACCATGCTGTTGAAGCGATGCTCCCAGTGCATTGCCACCAACGGCATGCATTTCTTGTCAGTGAAAAGAAACCCCGCATAGCCATCGACCATAATCTCTCTCGCCGGTGGTTCCCTATCTTCCAGGATCGTCTGAAACATCTCGTAAACTTCTTGAGTCATCGGAATTTTTCTTGTACCGGCGTTTGTCTTAGTGCTATGAACATGATACTCCATTTTGAAGTCTCGCTGTAGCTGGTGATCAATGTTGATGATGCGTTTCTCCATATCGAGATCTTTTATTGTCAATCCACAAAACTTAGAAATCGTCTCTAGATCTAACTCCCGCCTTTTCTGTTTTTTCATAACGACGGACGTAGCGTATGAGACCGTCACGTTCTTTAATCAATTGTTCATATGTAGCGTCTTTCATTTGCTCCAAATATGCCTCAGGACTAATCATCATCCGCTATCACCAGCCTCTCTTAATCATCAAAAAAATGTGCGCTTCAATTGTATTCCATCCGGTTCGCTCAAACTCTGCTCGTAGATTTTGAACATATCCTTAGATATATATATAATACGATCTTCCTTTACAACAGATACACTAACCATCTTTTCCTGACCGTTTCTATTCTGAGGAATAAACATACCAATCACTTTTTTTACAGTGTGGCTCTTCAATTTTCCCTCATATGGGACAAGATAGCACCATCCGTTTATTGCTCCACGAACAGGAAGGTCAATCGCTGTATCACGTAACTCTTCAGGAATCAAACTCTCGTCCAAATCATATGAATCCATATATTGTGGCTCATCTACCACAACTGTTCCTGACGCCAATGTGGGATCTACTTCTTCCTTCTTTGAAGTAGATCGATGGATCTGTACATCGACTGCAGTATCTTCCGTGCGAACTTCATATATTTTCTCCGGAAGCCCATACACATTAACGCTTTGGTGGCTTGTAGAGAACGCATTGTTCTCAAGATACTTTGCATCTCCAAACATCAACTCTTCCAAGTCCGGAGTAAGAAATTCATTCCATGCATCAGTACTCTGAATCAGACTTTCAACACGCTTTACCAAACGAAGATTGCTTATATTATCCGTATCATCATCAGGCATTACCACGAACAAATAGTCTCTTGCTCTACTGATAGAAACATTTATAATGTTTCTCTTGTTCAAGAACATATCCTTTGATGCAGAAATCGTAGGTGGTGTATTAAACACAGCAAAGATGATGTCACACTCATCGCCCTGGAAGCCATGTATAGTTCCAACCTGAACGTCCACTTCTTTTGGTAATTTCTCAGAGGCTAACAACTTATCAATCATATCCGCTTGAGCTCGATACGGCGCAATGACACCAATTTTAAACAATTCTCCCGGATTATTCTTAGCGATAGCTCGTGACAAATAACTTACATACTCAAAGGTGAATATTGCGGAATAAACCTGATACGAACTGCTGTGTTGTAACCTCTTACAACGATAAATACTTTCGTATTTACTGACAGGAAATTTGATGATATTAAGTGTCTCAATACCCAGGTCATTTCCAACATTCAATGGTCTCTGGCTTTCAACGCTTCGGTTATGTTTTAGGATGCCACCATATGCAAAATTGCTAAATATGCCGCCAATATCCGGAACACTACGATACTGTGTAGTCAAAAGCTCAACCTTGTATTGATAAGGAATTGTCTCCGGTTTTACAAAAGAGTCCAGATGAACCATGGTATAAATGTTTTCATTTTTCCACAGATCAACAGAAGTAATCGGCTCAATCTGGAACGGATCGCCAGCAATGATAAATCTCTTAGGTGTCTTTTTGTATAGTGGATACACAATGTTTGCAAGAGGAATCATTGATGCCTCATCAATAATAATGTAGTCCCAGTTAATTCCATTAAGGAATACTCGTGCTCCCTGAGGCATGAAGAAATCATATGGGAATCTTGCAATAGTCGTCACCGTAACATTTTTAGTCAAAGTTCTGATATCAAAAGTCTTGTCACGGAATACAGGACTTTGTTCAATTTCTTCATCACCAGTACCACCAAAACGCACAAGCCAATCCTCGTAGGCTTTGTCTTGTTTAGAAATCTCCATAATTCTACGTACCAAAACATCTGCAGACTTATTGGTAGGCGTCAACACCAGCACTTTACATTCACGGCTATTCTTCATGATAGGAAGAATTACGTTCGCTGCCAAATGAGTGGTTTTTCCGGTGCCAGGAGGGCCAAATACAAATTCTATATTCTCGCACAGATTCTCTTGAAGATTGTATTCCGGTTCAAATTTAAACTCATTAAACTGTTTTCGAAGTTCTTCTAATAGAAATGCAGGACTTTTTGCATCAATTGTGGCCGCTGTTATCGTTGCCAAATCGATTCCATCAATGTCTTCCGCATTCTTCATTTTTACACGTAATGTATATGATTTAATATTTGCAACTTCAATCGCAACTGTTTTTGTTTGATCCCCCATATGAAGAACCAGAGGTATATCAGCTAAGTCTTCCATGAATTGAGGAATATACTGATTTGGATGTTTTAGCACCAATGTCCTCTTTGTTCCTTGCTCTCGTTCTACCTTTGCAAAACTGATGGATATCTCTCGGCTTCTTGAATTAGCTTCACCGCTATTGATACTCTCCATTTCAAGTAATGCCGTAAACCAAGCATACGAGTATCGCTTAGCCTGAAGTGCTTTATTCTGGAGCTCCTCAAAATATGTAATCTTGTCGATCTCAACAGCGCTCTTCTGCTTTGCACGCTCAATCTTTTTACTGTAATCGACAGCTGATGGCATATATTCGTCTTCATCGGCATCGTCTTCTTCAAGCGTATATGATGGTATTACGGATGGTTTCTCTTTGGTTCTTCTGGCAATATCCTTAATCACATCGGTAGTCGCTTTGCTAATTTTTTTCTTATCACGCGGTGTTTTAGAACTACAGTCAACATTCTCAGCATCGTCCTCGTCAAAAATATCATCAATATCACGAGATCCTGCCGTATGCGCGCTTTCATCAGAAGATCTACGCTCTTCTTGAGACTGCTCCGCAGCTCTCATTTGAGCTTCCTTCTGGCGCTTGTACTCCAAGAACTCTTCAAGATCATCGTCATCATCGATACCATAGGCTTTCAATTTATTAGCCAAGGCAATCTTTTCTCTCTGCTCGTCCGTGAGATTGCTATCGTCTTCATCTTCATCTTCTACTTCCACAACGTCAGAAATGTCCAGTAAAGATAAGAGGCTAGCAGCTCCATCTAAATCAAGATCATAAATGGATGATAAGTCTCTCTTCGTTAATTCTTCTGCCGAAACAAACACTCCTTCATTATTTACAAGCCATAATTTTTCAATCAGTGCTTCCTTGGTAGCAGATGCAACATACTCCGTTCTGAAATTATATCGGCCATCGGGACGTGACCTTACGGTCTTGTTCAAAACATAGTATCCAAGTATACTCTCATCGGCCAGTACACACATCTGTTCCCATAAGAATGCAGATAAGTCTTCGTTTTTCGTTTCTTCTACAGCAGCAATGATCTCAAGAAGTCCATCAACAAATTTCTCGGACGTTCTGTGATAATACCCGTCATCATTTTCCATATATGTTCTAGGTGATGTCTTTACTCCTAATTCAATCAAAAATGATGTCAGATACTTCTCGCGTTCTTTACCTACCATTTCTTTATAGCCCTGCAAATCAATAAATCTTGTGGTAGGTTTACTAGCAAAATATCTCAACAGGTTTTGAGTTGGCATATACATTTCTGATGCTTTACCCCTATATGCCACCCCATCCTCATAGTATGTTAAAAATTCACAATCTTTTATTAAGTCAATAAACTCTTCAATTTCCTCATTTGAACACTTGCAATAAAAATTGAAGAAAATCATAAAATGTGGATCTGTATCGATCTCAATGCCATCTTTGTATTGTGGCAAAATAATGTTGTAAATTTGATCCTTCAAAGAAGGTTGTTTTACACCAATGCTTTCAATATACTTTTTTGTCTCCTCATTTTTCAACAGTTCATCATTTACAACAGTATAGCCATCAACGTTTTTAACCGGAAGGAACAGAATAAGTTGGTTGTCCTCATCAAAAGCAGCAACAGCTCTACCTTTCTGGTCAAGAAATATAGGCTTTTCCGTGATAATGTCCGTTCTATGCTTTGTTTCTGACAACCATTTATAGAAATCATGAAGCCAGGAGATCGTTTGCTTTTCAATAAACTCCTTTGTAATACCCTTAACATTCTCCAAAGTCTGGCGAATGCCAAGAATACGATTATAATAAAAGTCCCTGGAACGACCATTGATGATAGCATCCTCATTGAGGTTCGTCTTAATCAAATCCTCAATATAGCTAAACAATGCCTTGTTATTTCTTTGAACTTCGTCACGTCCTAAAGTAACAAACACCCATTGAGCATTTGCATTTTCCGTAATATCCGACAGCTGCTCATTTGAGAATAATTGAGTAAGCTGCGGAACAGCTGCCCAGTATGCATTCTCCGATTCAACATATCCATCGACAGACGGGATAATCGCGCAAGACTTAAGCTTACCTTTTATTTCCTCGAAAAACGGCAAGAAAGACACTTTTCTCTTATCTGCCGGGTCACTAAACACCGCCTCATCTGTTGGAATAATATCCACAATGTTATCGTCAATCAGTTTAGTAGATGTGTCGATTCCAATATCTCGAAGGTGAACTAATGCATCCGCAGACAGCTCAGCAAGTCTTCTAATCAGCTTGTCATTATGAGCCACTCCAGCGCGGATACCTTCTCTACTATCCGTAAGCAAAAACGGCGCATGCAAAATGAAATTTAAGTTTGTTACTTCCTTTGTCGGGAAGAAACAAAATGCCGGCTTATTCACAGGACAGAGATGTCCTTTCTCATCCATAAAGAAGCCAACAGAATATCTGCGCTCGCATTCGTCCAACCGTGAGAATAACCAAAGCTCCTCATCATACAATTCATCACCATCATTTTGCGTTAATACAATATGTTCTGCTGTCGTATTTTCATAGGTGATAGTTTGTTTGATCCGCTTATCATACAAGCCCAGGACATTACCGAATTCAAATTCTATTCCTTTCAAATTCGTGAGGAACAGCAACGGAAATGACAAATTTTTCAATTTGTCGGAGATATCATTATAAGCTTCTTCAGCATCCCGCTCCTGATGATCAAACGGGAAAACAAACAGAGTCTCATCTGCTCTTCTTCCGGGGAAATCAGTATCGAGCTTTATTGGAACAATAAATCTTTCAATCTTAAACTTGAAGCTCGGATCATAAATGTGCGGCGTTGAGGTGTACTGAAACACCGCCTTAAAACCCACACCAAACTTACCAATAGATGCACCGGTCTTATTTGAGTTTGCAATGGAAGTAATCGCATTAATATCACCCAGAGTTTTTCTCTCGGAATCAATATCCTCATTGGCGGGATTTGAAACAAAGAAATGCCTTGTTCCATTGTGGGCAAAAATCAATCTATTTTCTTCCAGAATGAATCTTGCATTTGTAGCACATGCATCATCTGCATTCTGTAAAAGCTCATAGATAAAGTGCGCCTGGTCTGAGTATTTCTCTACTACACTATCCTTATATCCTCTGACGGCACGACGCTCAAGGACATCGGCTATTTCTGACCTATCCTTGGACAATGCTTCAAAGAATAATGCTTCTTGTTTATTCATCGTTGCGTACCTCTTTTCTGGAGTAGTTTATCCCTACATATTCCGCGCAATAATTGCAGCAGCATCGGTCGTAAGCTCATTACTTTCATAAGTAACCAGTAATTTGCCAGGGAAGTGCTTTTTATACCAAGCTTCCTTTTTCGCCCAATGAGCCATATAGTTCGTGTCATTTATTCTTCCAACATGCTCCCAGTAGTATTCTTCACCTCTAAATTTAACTGTAAAATCCGGAAGGTACATGGTTCCGTCCGGAGCATAAAGTGGCTCCTCGTACTTAAACGGAATATTTCTGTCAACCAGCAGATTTGTGATGATAGCCTCTGATTTGGATCTCACAAAATACTGCGACAAAGTTGCTATCTTTTTACCGGATTCGTACCAATTGCTTCCTGCATACAACAAATCATCTGGTAAAGGTTCAAACTTAAATACAGAGGAATTGATCTTTCTCACAGCAGATTTCTCAGCACGACTCAACGTGGTTAACGTACTAATGTCCTGCTGCAAGAATATAGTAACCTTCTTTTGTGCTCTTGTTATTGCTGTATATAGCAATTCCATAGAAAGCAAGTGACTTTCCTTATGTGGGACCACAATATATACATAGTCAAACTCTGACCCCTGTGACTTATGAACGCTGATCGCATAAGCAAGCTCCAGATTGTCGAGAACTTTCTGTTCAGGTATCCACTTTCCGTCTTTATCTTGTCCCAGCTTCTTTCCGTAGTTATAACGGAGTCCTCGTCTGGATTCCCCGGAAAAAACAACCTGGAACCGATCAATATTTCCTTGCCATTTATATTTTGGTTGTTTTCCAGGCGGGGCATAACGATCAAGACCATGAATTATAGTCAAACCAATTTCCCCATTAAAGATTTCTGCCTTTGTGTTGTTACGGCTTGCATTCACATAAGCATACGCGGGATCAGATTGAGGTCTATTTCTAAATTGAATAACTTTATCGTAATATCCAATTCCATCCAGTTGCTTCTTACTCCAGAATGCATTAAACGTTTTTTGCATTACCAGATTAAGCGATCCAGTTCCGTAAAATTCTCCACGATATGGCGAAATCACCTGGACAATTTCCGGATTGCTATCTCCGTTTTCATCCCTAATCATCTGCTGCCAGAGTTTATCGAATGTCATGCCTGTAGCAGTAACGTCCATGCCGGTATGTTGCTGCATATCTCGAACCATAACATTTGTAAGAACACTCTCCAGCTCTTCCTGTTCATTCCAGAAATACACTCCAAGGTCCTTATCAACATCTCCATTGCCGCTTTCAAGTATCTGTTCAAAGAGACTTTCTTTCTCAGCTTTCAATCTGGCACTCTCATTTCCATCATTCAGCTGCTGGTGCTCCTGAATAAAGATTTCAGCAAGATTCAGAATGCCATTTCCGTTACCCTCGACTCTATTCACCAGCTGTCGGATGTTATCTGTCAGCGTACCAACGTTTTGTGGATATTCTGCATTTAGCCATTCAATAGTATCGGCAAATACTCTGCCTCTTCCTATCGGAGATAGCTGATTCGGATCACCAATAAGTATCAATCTCTGGATACTATTCCAGTTGATTGCTCTAAACAGTGTTGCCATCAAATTCAAATCAATCATAGAACACTCATCTATAATGATCGTATTGATATCCTGACTATCACGACCTCCAATTCGCTTTAATGTAAAGTTTTCATTGATCCATCCATTCTTCGCCAGATAAGAATGAATCGTTGACGACGGTTTACCAGTCTGAGTTTTAATCCTCTCTGCAGCTTTACCTGTTGGGGCCATCAACAAGAAACTGGTTCCTGCCCCATGTACTCTTTCGATATTATCGAGAATGGTACGGATTACAGTCGTCTTACCGGTGCCGGCAGCTCCTGAAAGCACACATAAAGGCTTTACAAATATCTGCATGCATATTTCTGCCTGATGTTCGAGAATCAAATCATACTCAGCTGCAGTTTTTTTCTCTAATGGAGAACCCTCAACACGTAGCCCTCTCTTAAACTTTTCTGGCGTAATCGCCATCTTTAGCGTTATATCTGGCCGATCAGCAAGGTTACGCAGCGCATCCTCTATGGTTCTCTCATCTTCGTAGTTTTCCTTCAAATACAGATACAGAATACCTTGATCATCTTTTTTCTGGACCAGTGCACCTTCCCAGATTTCCTGGTCGATATCAAAGTTCTTCATTCGGTACACATATCTTTTCCATTCAGGTAAGCGTTCTACTCTTGCATTGATTGTCTTCAGAATTGACTTTGCTTTACCAAATGAGTGAGCAGCTATTCTATTTAATTCATCAACGCAAAATGCTCTCAATCGTTCTGTAGATCCACAGTCCAATATCTCGTCAATGCCATACTCCGGAGAGGGAATCACTCCATTATCAATTCTATAAAACGGAATAACATCGTCGGAATCATATCCGATATACTGTTCAAAAATAATATATGGATTTTCCTTCATTTCCGCGATTGATGCAGTAATAGATACATTCTCTCTATCTTCTGAAACAATTGAACAAACTTGATCAGCACGCAAATCAAATCGAGACAGTATCTCAAACATGAAATCCGCTGTATCATCATCGAGAAGCTGGTACTCTCTTCGAATCTTTTTCATGTCAGATTTCGATAATGTCATGCCCTGTACATCATCTCTATTGCCTTCCAGGAATTCTCTAACCGCTATCCGATATTCCTTCATTTCGTCATCAAAAGTTAGTCCTATATAACTTGATACAAACGTATGTAATCCTAAACTCTCCAAAATTGACGGGAATCCAGGATACGGACCTCTTGCAGTCCACAGCTCATTGAGGACGCTATTTAACCACGCCTTTCTCTTGTTCCAATCTTCTGTGTCATCGCCTATTTCGATTAGTGTATCGACTACCGCAATTAATTGATTTACAACCTCAATCGCATCGTCGTTATACACTTCACGGCTGCCGTATTTGAAAGGACCTCTATTCTGAGGCTTAATCACGATCCTGTTCAAAATCTCTTCATCATCCATGTACTTCCAATATGGAATACAGAAACCCTCATCCGGATATGTAGATGTAACTGGTTTTTGCCAAACAAAGCCACCTGCGTACTTTCTTTTTACTTCGTCGCTTGTATTGTCGTAATAAAAAGTGTCTCCAATCTTACTTACTCTTGACACTCCCACAATGACATAATTATCTTCTTCATTCTCGCTGAATGGATTACTATATCCGGCGTAATAGAATATCAGGGACTTACCAGGCTCAAACTGGGCAAAATAGTTCTCAGCGCCTTCCTTTCTCTTTGCGTAGTCGTATTTCTGCGCAGTAGCTCCTCTAGCCTCGACCTCATCGTTGTACATCGCTTCATAACACCATGTACAAACAGTTGATGGAGGTAAAGTGATATTTATTGCGTCAGCATCGTTTTTCTTCCAGAAACTTGGCGGATCAACTCTGACAGTAATAGTATCTTTTCCGAACGCATTCACACTTAAACCACACGCTGCTTTACACGGCAAAGCAGAACACGACTCACCGGCATGAGCTGCTTCAAATTCTAAATCTCTAGTGCTTGCGATTAAATCGCCCGGATATGAATGCTGACCTATGCAGTACGAATTCTCGCACGGCCTTTTACAAATATGTCCATTCCATCCATCACTATGCCATGCCAAGCGTATACTCATGTGTATCGCCATACTTACACCTCCATTTTTAATAGGTTATGGGATGCGTTTTTACAGATCCCATTATAGATCACTAACTGTACGTTTATTTTGACTCGTTTGTAATTGCTAGCTTTTCACCCGTTTCTAAAGTATATGACTGCTCAAATCTCACTCCAAGTACATTACCGATATCCATCAACTCATCCGTAGTTACAGTTTCTCTTTGCAATTTTTTATTAAAGTTCTGGGGCGTTTGTCCCAGGCGTCTTGCGAGTTCCGAAATACTAATTCCTGTTTCTTTACATAATTCTTTTATCAAGCTTGACGTACTCATAATTTCACCCTTTTTAACAGAACAAAAGATCAAAATGACCCACAATCGTTATACACTATTATAAACCAAAGGTATACTTGCCTTCATGCTTTTCATTTACAAAAACATCGTCTTCCGATATGTAGAAATACTCCTGCATAGCTTTTCGAATAGAAACAAAAGTATCCTGCCTGCATTCTAACAAATATCCCAATATTGGGTTATACAATTCTTGTATTCCAGGTATTCCCATTTTCCTTTCTCCTTTATTCTATCCAATAAACAAAACAAAAAATCTCTTAACTGTTCATAATAAAAAATTGTATAGAATGTTACTCCTATCGTCTTTTTATTTTAATGCATTTTTATCCGTCCCCACTTGAACAAGTTCAGACTCAAATAATTCATATGGGCTTTTATTCAATTCGACAACAAGTCCATTGATTATTTTTATCAAATCATCTATCTCTCTTATTGTTTCTACCACCTCATATTTTTTTTTCAATTCATCGGTCCAATATTCAGAAACATAATATTCCTGCTCCACTTCTTCACTTAACAAAATATATGGTGTGTCCTCGTCAATCCATGAGTCACAAGAATTAACACCCATTCTTTCCTTATGATACTCCTCATAATAATCCGCAAAAAACTCTATATGTTTTTCATATCCTGAATCAAATGCATCGTAGATCTGGCGACTTATATCCTCCATAACATTTTGCACTCCACATATATCTGATAATACAGTTTCCATTAGCTTTCCATCACAAGATTCAAGTTGCATAATAACTTCCTTCATCTTATTCAAGAGCATCATATATGTTTTCTTCATATTGTCTGCATTTTCAGCCCTATCCTCAAAATAATATATAAAGGTATCAATATCCATTTTTAAATTTTCTAAGCCCTCAGCAATTGATAATATTTTCAATCTGATAGTATCGTATTTATCTGCATAATACCTAACGGCCACGATTTCATCAAAATATTTTTCATAAATCTCCTTTATAACAGACTTATCCCTTATAATCATACCTGCTTCATAATTTTGAACGCTATTATCAGAATAGTTTGCAGAACCAATATAAAGAACATTTTCCGTCCCAATTAACTTGGCATGATTTTTAAAGCAGACATACATTTCTACATCCTTTGACGAATATTGGCTTATATCAAATTGTTGCTTGATTTTACCCAATTCCATCACGATGGAGTCCTCTCTAAACTGGTTATGTTCATACTGACCATCAATCTTTGGATTCTTTAATCCGGGTAATGCAACAATAATACATAATTTTGTTTCAGGCGATAGTGTTTGTAATTCTCTCAGTTTAAGATTATTATTTCCATAACCTATTCTACTATATGTTAATATTCGGACTTCCTTAGCATTTGGAAAATCGTCAACGACCTGAGCAAATCCGTATTTTCCTTTTGTCCCTACAAACATTGCTGTTATCTCAGGTATTTCAACATTTATTTCAGCTTCATTATTCATAATGGTGATCCTTCTGTATACTAAATACAACCTTTATAACATCAGTTAACTGCTGCCTTGTTCTATCTTCGTTCTCTTCAAATATAAACGGCATTCTTATAAAATGAACATTTATATCTCCGCTAGGACTTTCACTCACTGCCACAGGAAATTCTTCCTCTTTTTCCTCGTACCTGTACATTGGGTAAAGCAAATAAACATCTTGAATATCACGCTTTCTCGCATATTCAAGGACTTGGTATAAATCACCTTGTTTAGCCTCATTGCTGATGGTTTCCTTGTAATCCGGGTTATCTTCAAAACGTGACATTTCCTTATACTTTGTATCCAGTACAAATACCTTGTCATGATACTCTGCAAGTATATCGTGTCTCATCGTAAATGCAGCACCGCTCGTTTCGCCCTTGTATATTATTTTTTCTACAAGACTCATCTTACTTTCCTGCAAATGAACTTTTCCGCCGACATCCTGTAATACTTCTTTTAGGAAGCCTCCGATAAACCCTTCAAACAAAAGATCCGTTGGGAAGAGAAAGCAAAAAGATTCATTTGTATCAACTGTATAATTTGACATTTTATTACAGCCCTCGTTCAATTGCACTTCGCACATATCCAATATACAGCATATACATTTGTAGTCTTCATCTTCGGTAACGGAAATTCCCCCTCTCGGAATAACAGTACAGGGTAGCAACATTCCTTGCGGTTCCCCCTCGTATTGCCTACCACCAAAGGTGGTCGGGGCTATCAATGGCTGCCCCAACACAATCTTCTTCCTGTAAAATTACTTTTTCTCCTTCACCACATGGTTCTTGAAAATCGTTATAATGATGCTCTAGTATCTCATTTGTTATTATGAATGGAGAATTAGCATTCAAAGACTGATTCCTTTTATACAATCTTTTTTGTAAGGTTCCTTTACTAGCCTTCATATAAACAAGTTCTGGTGTACCGCCAGCTTTTTCTATAAGCCTTTTATAATACGCTCTGTTTGCCTTATTCCAAAAGCTGAAATCAAGGACTACATGTTTTCCTTGTTGAATGAGAGGCAGGAGTTCTTTCTGGAGTGCCATTTCCACTATTTCTGAAAGTTTCTCATACTGTTCGTTTGGATAATCAATCCCCTTTCTCCCGTAAGTTTTCCACATTTCCTCATCAATGGACAAGCGAACATAGCCTTCTTTTTCTTTCTGCTTTGCATAAGTTGTTTTCCCGGAACCGCATATTCCACACATCATAATAACTTTAATCATAAAAATCTCCTAGTTTTACTAATCAATACAGCCTTCTATTGATACTATACCTTCTACACCAGATTTATTTTGTATCTCTTCAATTGCCATTTCATTATTTAGAATATTTTGTCTATCTAGCCTTGAATTAGTTAAATCTTTCTTCATTCTAAAACCTCCAATTCTCCACTCATCAATTTAGACAGTATACGGTCACGAGCTTGTTCAGATATAAGTATTTCTTTTGATAATGATAATATTTTATCAAAAATTGGTTGCATTTGTTGTTCTATTGTTAATGATTGTTTTGGATACTGATACATAAAATAATCCACAAATAAAAAGTCCCACCGGGTTGCGCATAAAAATCAGAGGCGTGGTGGGTTCTGTTAACATTATTGTACAGCATTCAATGTTACTGTCAAGATTTCTTTTGTAAAAAATCGGCAACTTCCCATTGTTCCTTAAAATTATGCCAGCATTCTTGTCTCCGTATGTTCCCACGGTTCTCCCGAAAAATCAAGCAGAGACACAGACTGCAATCCCACATAACCGTCATCTGAAAGTGTAAATGCCACAGCACAATCATCACCCACTACAAGATAATAGTCCCATTCTTTGATCTGAAACTTTGGTGCTTTGATCTGTGTTCTTGAATATTGCTGCAACTGCTTTCTCGATCAGCCCGGCTCCGCAATATTGCCATATTCATCTAAAAGCTGCTGACTTTTTATAACTTCATGATTTCTTTCTGACATATGCGTTCTCCTCCTTCCAAGGCGCATTGAAGTGCTGTAACCACAAAAATTAGCATCAACGGCTTTACTTATATACTCCAGACTTAAAAGCTTGTTCTCCACAGTGGTATCACATTGATCACCGGTTCTTCATACGGATGTACTTTCTTCACGGCTTCAATTGTCTTATCAACATTTTCTGTATACACGGTTACTTCCACTTTCAGCTCCGGTTCGCAGCTGATCTCACCGTTGGTTCCGATATACGGATCACATCCGTCAAGCGGACGCCAGTAACCCGTTACCGGACTTACCGACATGCATGAATCATAGTTCCCGATATGTCCCGCATCAACCTCCTGCAGTGCTTTCTGCACAACTTCCAGATGCGTCGGCGGGAGAAATATTTCTAATTTACAGTATTTAAACTCCATGTTCTATACCTCTTTTCTACACCGTTCTCTATGGTTTTATCTGATCTCTACTCCGGCCATATAAAATTACTGTTTCCTGCTTCCAGTCCATCGATCAGAATATTCTGGCCTGTGCAGAATCTGTTTTGCACCGCCATAAAATAAATCCATTCTGCAGCTTCTTCCACACTCATCCAGCGTTTTAAAGGAGTCAGATCCATGATCGCATTCCACAGTTTTTCATCTTCCATCACCGGTTTATTTAACTCTGTCATCACTCCGCCGAAATCCAGACTGTTGCAGGTCGCCTGATACGGAGCAATTCTCATCGCAACATTTTTGGTATATGAAAGGACCCCACCTTTACTTGCCGCATATTCCGGGAATTCCGATCCGGTATGGCCGCTTGCAGATCCAATCATGATCACAGATCGGATCTCCGGCTGTACTGCGTAATGTTCTGTGACCGCAATGGTTCCTTTCAGATTGATATCAATATCATCTTCATTTTGTACACCTGCGTTGTTGATCACGATCTGTATGGGCGGAAGTTCTGGATACATCTCTTTATCACGGATGTCCAGACAATAATGCTTATAATCCGGATGTTCTATTGTAGATTCTTTCCGGTCAAATCCATAAACTTTATGTCCGTTTTTCAGAAAATATTTCGCACACCCTTTTCCAATTCCGGAACTTGTACCTGTTATCAATACATTCACTTTCTACCTTCCCCTCTATAAGTTCTCTTTTTAATTTCTCTATAAATTTTTCTCTATATAATCGCCTTTATGAACTTTTCTCTACAAATTTTCCTTATAAGGTCACCTTATAATCTCTCCATCATATTCCTTGGCAGTGCCTTTGTAAGCGCGCTTACCACGAACAGACAGATCACACGGTCAATATAATCTGTAAAGAACTGAACCACAAAGCATGCTCCTACCATTCCCATCGGGGTTTTGGCAAGAAGCTGCACCAGAACCGTAGAACCTGATGATGTAATCCCGCCAAATAAGAATGCCGTAATGCAGGAACTTACAATAGTTGACGGTAATGTAATTACCAGCGCTGCCACAAATATCCACCATTTTTTCGGCTTATATTTCTGATATACCAGACCTGTCACCAGACCAAGAATGATACCGACAGGTGCATAGTATAAAGAATATACGTCAACCGTCATTCCCATGAACAGACCACTGATCACATTCGGAAGCATTCCATAAATCGGGCCTAATGTGGATGCAATGAATACGGTTCCGATACTGTCCAGGTAAATTGGAAGCTTCAGAAATAATGCAATCTGTCCTCCGACCAGATTAATGCAGATTGCAAATGCAACGATGCAGATTTTATATGTTGATACTCTATATGTTGATGTTTTTTTCATGACTTACTTCTCCTCACTTATAATACATTTTCCAAAATATCCAGACTCTCAGGTTCTACTTCCAGTACTCTCGAAAGCATCATTTCGAAAAAACGATATGTATCTACCTGTGTCAGTACTTTTGCATTCGGTTCTTTCCGGTAAAAATTCATCGAATCGACAACCGACTGCCCCAGTGATATCCCTTCTGTCTCAATCTGGACAAAGGATTCAAATCCTTCACAGATCGAAGGATCAATAAAATATGCTACAGCAAGAGGATCATTGATCACACATCCGACGATGTGTTCCCACTGCCAGTGAAAATCAAAATAAAACTTTGTGATCTTCTTAATAAATGCACCTCTTTTTGCATTTATCCGGCACATATACTCAAGAATCGTTGGTGTCAGAACAATTTCTCTCGTCACATCCAGACCGATCATATGGATCTTCCGTCCATTCTGATACATTGCATCATATACTTTCGCTGCCGCATCCGGATCACACCAGTAATTGTATTCCGCTACCGGCGAACAATTTCCATGGCTTTTGAACGTTCCGCCCATAGACACGAATTCTTCGATCTGATCAAACGCAACTCTGTCTTGTTCGAGCAATGTTGCAAGATTCGTCATCGGTCCAAGTGCTATTACGGAAATGTGTCCTTCTTTCAGCTTTGATGCAAGGAATTCCACTGCTCCCATCTCCTGACGGAATCCTTCTACTTCTGGTAAAAAGCTTTCACCAAGTCCATCTTCTCCATGCGTGTCAAGTGCGTTGACATACTCCCGGCGCAGCGGTTTTTCTACGCCTATATAGACAGGAACATCTAACCTTCCCATATGCTTCAGCACTTTTTTCGCATTTCCGAATCCCATCTCTACCGGACAGTTCCCGCATACAATGGTGATTCCAACTATCTCGAGTTCTTCCGACTGCAATGCCAGCATGATAGCCAGGCTGTCATCGATACCCGGATCACAGTCAATAATTACTTTTCTTTTTTTCATTTTTCTTTTCCTTTCTCAATCTTCTACAGGACCTACCACTGGCAGCTCCTTACGAATACACTGCAATTCAAAAGGCAAAAAAATACTTTTGCTTACAGAACCCCCATAAACAAAAGTAATCATACATGTTATGTACTTTGCCTAGTTTTTTATACTGGGAGGTTTGCGAACCAGTTCAAAGTCATATTGTAGCATGTTTGCATAATCATGACAATATATTTATCCTTCCGGCCTTTACATTCCGGCTTTGTATATTTAATTACCGGATGCCAACGGGGACAGTAAAAAAAGCCATTTTTTCACGTCCCCGTGGTTCCAGAGTTATGGCAAAAATCCCTTACTCGTCTTCACGATCACTTTATCAAATACCATAAACATCGACGGCAGTACAAAGATAACCACAATCATACTGATGATCGCACCTCTCGCCATCAGGATACACAGTGAGCTGATCATATCAATATTCGAATACAATCCGACACCGATCGTTGCTGCGAAGAAGCTCAGTGCACTTACCATGATCGACTGTGCCGATGCGCGGTGTGCAGTTGTGATCGCATCATATTTTTCTGCTCCGTGATTGCGTTCTCTCTTATATCTTGTCGTCATAAGGATCGCATAATCTACGGTAGATCCAAGCTGGATCGTGCCGATAACAATCGATGCAACGAATGGCAGCTTCGTTCCTGTATAATATGGAATTCCCATATTTACAAAGATAGCAAATTCAATCACGCCAACCAGAATGATTGGAAGTGAAATGGACTTGAACAGTATTAATATGATCACAAAGATGATACCGATCGATACCACACTGACCGTCTTAAAATCTGTATCTGTAATGTCGATCAGATCTGCCGTCAGCGGTCCTTCACCGATCAGCATACCGCCTTTGTCATATTTGTGCAGAATCTTATTCAGTTCTTTAATCTGGACATTCAGTTCATCCGATGCAACCTTATACTCAGAATTGACCAGAAGCAGCTGATACTTATCATTCTTCAGCATCTCGGTTACGGAATCCGGGATCATACTCTGCGGGATTGCCGGTCCGATCAGCGCGTCCAGGCCGAGTGCCCATTTGACACCATCCACATCATCCATCTTGTTGATCATCTTTGCCACATCTGCGGATTCAACCGAACTGTCCACGAGGATCATGTGTGTCGTGTTCATGTCATAATCTTCCTTCAGTTTTTCATTTGCAATGATACTCGGAAGATCCTTTGGAAGCGTCTCATCCAGATTGTAATAAACGGATGTATGATTATTTCCATAGATTGCCGGGAATAAAAGTACAAGGAAAATGATCACATAGATCATATACCGCTTTGTAACTTTATCCGATATCCTTCCGATGTCCGGAAGAAACGGCTTATGCATGGTCTTCGTGATCCATTTATCACAGCACAGGATCATGGATGGAAGGATTGTCACACAGGCGATCACGCCGAGGACGACACCTTTTACCATAACCACACCGATGTCCATACCAAGCGTAAATGTCATGAAGCACAATGCGATAAATCCGGCTACCGTTGTAACGGAACTTCCGATTACGGATGAAAATGTCTGGGATATCGCATGTGCCATTGCACGCTCTTTGTCTCCGTTATATCTTGCCTGCTGCTCCTCATAACTGTGCATCAGGAAAATGGAATAATCAAGTGTAACGCCAAGCTGCAGTACCGCCGCCAACGCTTTCGTAATATAGGAAATCTCTCCTAGGAAATAGTTACTTCCCAGATTATAAATGATCGCCATTCCGATACTCAGCATAAAAAGTAACGGGATAAAATACGAATCCATCGTAAGTCCTAATACGATCACCGCCAGAACAACTGCGATCAGTACATATAACGGTGTCTCTTTCTCAGCCAGGTTCTTCGTATCCGTAACAATTGCAGACATACCACTTAAGAAACACTGCTTTCCGGACAGTTTACGGATCTCCCCGATTGCTTCCATCGTTCCGTCGGAAGAAGTACCCTCATCAAAGAAGATTGCCATCATCGTGCCCGTATCTGAATTGAATACTTCGTAGACATCTTTCGGCATCATGCTCTTCGGCATGCTGATATCTGCAAGTGAATCGTACCACAGAACCTTCTGCACATGATCTACTTTTTCGATCTTTGCTTTCAATGCCGATACATCTTTATCTTCCATTCCGTCCACGATAAACATTGAAAAAGCACCGGTTCCAAAGTCTTTTACCAGGATATCCTGACCCTGCATCGTCTCAATGTCTTCCGGTAAATATGTCAGCACATCATAATTGACTCTTGTATTCACATATCCAAGTCCCGCCGGAATCAAGAGTAAGATACTGATGATCAGTATCGGAATTCTGAACTTCACTACCTTTTTACCAAATGCAACCATATTCATAACCGCCCCTCCTTTTATGATCATTTTTTTACATCCTTTTTTATTTCTTCTTACTCTTATCAGCATTTTTGACCATTGGTCATTTTTGTACCTAATTGCAATATACATCAAAAAAGACCAACAGTCAATACAATTTTTGACTATTGGTCATTTTTTATTCTTATATTTCCAGCATCCCAAGTCTTGCCAGAACTTTCAGATCCATGTTCTTTACATTGTCTCCGAACTGGATACGGATGTGCTCACCTTCCATGTCTACAACGACGCCCTCACCGAATTTCTTATGCTTTACAATCATGCCTTCACCAAGTGCATCCGCAAGTTCCTGATAGCTTTTTCCAGGTTGCTTCTGAAATCCATGCCCGGTGCCATATCCATGATACATTCCATTTCCCTTTATGCCATATGTTCCCGCCGGACTATAATCTCCCCATTTTTTTATTCCTGCATATTCTTTTTGCTGATTCTCTCTCAGATTCCTCTTTCCCAGCAACTCACTGCAGAATTTGGACGGCTTATTCGTCGTAAATACATTCAGCTGATTCTTTGCTCTGGTCACACCTACATAGAAGAGTCTTCTTTCTTCCTCATAAGTTTCAAGTTCTTCCTTTGATGCCGTCCGCGGATTTGCCAGTACTTTTTCCGGCAATATCCCATCCATAACATCCAGAAGATAGACAGTATCATATTCCAGTCCTTTACTTGCATGCATGGTAGACAAAATAAACGGGCAATCCTTATCTGATACTTTTTCCTGAATGATCGTTCTCAGTTCTTCCAGTCGTTCCAGTAATTTTTCCGGAGATTCTACCCTGCTTCCGATCAACTTGACCGTCTCCAGCTTGTTGGCATTCATGCCCATTTTCTTCAGATAATCCTGATATCCCATATATGTCAGGATCTGGTTGACAGCCTCATCCCCCGGCATATTTAAGATACGTACCATCTGCCGTTTCAGATTACGGATATTATCTTCCTGATATTTCTCCAGATTGCCGTATTTTAATGCCGCATCCAGCACCTCCATATCTTTCTCCTGACTGATCTGTGCATATCTTAATGCATCTTTCTTGTTAAAGAACAATTTCAGCCGGTAATAGATCTGCATGAACAGTTCCGTATCTTTTGGATCCATTGCAAACCGGATGATATTCTGTACATCCAGAACCGTCCGGTGGGTAAAAAAGGAAAGGTCTGCATTCCGCATGCGATACGGAATATTCTTTCTTTCCAGCAGATCGATCAGTGGAATCGCACACTCATTATCCCTGTACAGAACTGCTGTCTCCGTCACCGAAGCATCTGCCCTGCCCCTATGTTCCTCCGATCCGCTCATGCCAGCCATTCCGGTCGTACATTCCTGTGCAGCTTTCATCAGATACACATACTGTGCTTTCCTCGATTTTAGAGAAATTTCCCGGATATCCGCTCCGGCTTCTCTTGCCGCTCTCATATGCTTCTCATGCCGGAGTGTATTCTTCTGAATGAATTTATCTGCCGCTTCTACAATCTTTGCATTTGAGCGGAAATTTTCTTCCATCAGAAGGACTTTTGCTCCCGGATGCTTCTTTTCAAATGACAGCAATGCCTCCGGATATGCCGCCCGGAATCCATAGATACTCTGGTCTTCATCTCCAACCATAAAAAGATTGCCTGTTCCGGCTGCCAGCAGCGCAATAATCGCATGCTGGATCTTTGATGTATCCTGCGCTTCATCCACACATATATATGGATATCTATTTTGAAAATATGCAAGCACACCCGGATCTTTTCGCAGCATATTATAGGCATACAACATCTGATCGTCATAATCCATCAGCTTCTGTTCTCGCATCTGCCTACAGTATTCACGGTAGATTCCTGCAATCCGGATATCTGACTCTTCCTCTAATTTTTGAAGTTCTTCTTCGTTCAGCATCATATTTTTTATATATGTGATCAACGTTCTTACATTCTTAAGATCACTCTCCGTCGGATATCCCATGCCATGATCCTGACAGATTCTGATTAGCATCCCCGTCGTTGCCTTTTCATCCTTCACAAGTTCAAACGGTGTCTTTCCGATCCGTCTTCCGTAATACTGGATAATCCTTGCGCAGATTCCGTTGATCGTCCGAAATTCCAGTCGCTTTGCCATATCCTCGCCAAAACGGACTGCAAATCTTTCGGACATATCTTTTGTCGCTGCCACCGTATATGTAACCGTAAGTATGCTCTCCGGAGGAATATTCTTACAGTAGATCATATAACCAAGACGTGTCACCAGTACCGTGGTCTTTCCTGATCCGGGCACAGCAAGAAGCAGTACCGGCCCTTTTGTGCTCTGTACTGCTTCTTTTTGCTGTTGATTTAATTTTACCGAAAATGTTGTTTCAAATTCTTTCCATTCCATACTTCTTTTTATGTTAATTTGTGAATCCACTTATAGCTCCTAAACCGTAAAAATACCGGAATCCCCTTGAACAACTGATCTGACTGCACTGCAACCACAACCAGTTCCACCGGAAGTTTCCATACAAATGCCGCAAGAAAAGAAAGCGGCATAACGATTCCCCAAGTAGAGATCATATTCATATACATAGAGAATCTGGTATCTCCACCACCTTGAATTACACCTACCGATACCGGCATCTGATAAGACATTCCCACCATAACAACACTCATTATCATAATAAAATGATTTGCCAGTACTGCTGCCGTATCCGTTAATTTATACATAGACAAAAGTGGTCCTCTTAGTACAAATAACAAAGAAGCGAGTACTATACCGATCAGAACATCGATCACAGAAAGTGTCCTTCCATCGGATTTTACCCTTTCTATATCTCCCTCTCCGATATCTTTCCCGATCACAACGGCCGATGCCGATGATATAGCGATTACAATGACCTTCAGATACTGGAAAAATGTGCTGGATACAGAATTTGCGGCAATTGCATCCGCAGACAAATGCCCCAGAATCGCCGTCTGCATCGGTACCGAGATTGCCCAGATCATCCCTGAGCACATGATCGGAAACGCAACTTTGAAAAATGCTCCCCATATCTTTCTGTTCTCCGGCAGAAATATAGTTCTGAACAAATTAATGTCAAATAATCTGACTTTCGTATCTATCTTCCATATATATACCACGATGATCAGAAGCTCCAGCATCCTTGCTGTCAGTGTTCCGACTGCAGCTCCTTGGATTCCCATCTCCGGGAATCCAAAATGTCCAAAGATCAGTGTGTAATTAATACAACCGTTCGTGATCAACGACACTACCGATATAACAAACGAAATCTTCACTGTCTCCACACTTCTAAGCATGGCGATCAGCAGATTACTTATCATGAACAGTAAAAATGTCCATTTCAGAAGTCCAAGATACGCCTTTCCTTCGGCAATAATCTCCGGTGATGTCGTAAATATTCTCAAGAGCTGCTCCGGAATACGGGTGCATGCTGTCACGACTATTGCCCCGATCAGGACACTAAGCGCCAGTGCCACTCCCGTCATCTTACGAATCGCTCCTGTCTCCTGCTTTCCCCAGTACTGAGAACATATCGCTACCAGTGCATTTCCGATGGAAAGTGCCAGCTGATTCACAATAAAGAAGATCTGATTTACCGTCGCCGCACCGGACAGCGCATTCTGACTGTAACTTCCAAGCATAATATTATCTAACATATTCACGCTGTATGCCACCAGATTCTGAAGTGCTACGACCAGCATCAACCGAAAAAATGTCTTATAAAATTTTTTATCTCTTGTAAAAAATGTTGTTCTTGTAGTTTTCATTTATTTTAACAGATTTCTTACCATTTCTGCATCAAATGTAACAGACTTCACATGATCTACCTCGATCTGATACAGGGCATTTGCCACAATATGCTCAGCTGCCTGCTCCAGATCACGGATTCCGGATGTATTCGAATATAATTCGATCACTTCGTCCAGACCTTCTTCACTCATGATGCACTCATCTTCCTTAAGGCTCATTCGCTTTAATACCTTCGGAAGTGCGAATTTGGAGAAGATCACTTTCTTCTCTTCCGGTGTATAATCCGGGATATCGATCACGGCGAAACGTGACATCAACGGTGCACTGATCTGAGACTTGTCATTAGCAGTCGCGATCGGGTATACACCTACCGTCGGAATCATACACTCGATATAGTTGTCTGTAAATCCAAGGTTATCCAGTAATGTCAAAAGTACATCGGCCGGATTGCCATTGCCTTTACCGGATGCTGCTTTATCCAGCTCGTTGATGATAAATACCAGATTCGATTCTCCGGCCATGGCAAATGCATCCATGATGATACCCGTCTTTGCATTGGCATAGATACGGGAACTTCCGGTTAACTGTTCCGGATCATTGATCGAACTCATATCCAGTGTTGTCCAAGGAAGCTTCAGGATACGTGCTACCGCATAGGCAATCTGGGATTTACCGGTTCCTGCAGGTCCTACTAACAGAAGTCCGTAAGCCGGTAATGTATGGGTACGGTTGATCTGGATGATCGTCTCGATAATTCTCTGTTTTACACGTTCCATTCCGTAAAGTTCTTCGTCAAGGATACGACGCGCTTCATCCGGATCGATTGCTTCAAAATAATTGCTCTTCCACTGTACATTCATCATAATGGAAAGTGCTCTCTGTGCATGGCGTCTTTCCTCCGGTGATACTTCGTGCGAACGTGCCACCGCAAGGTTACGTCTTGCCCACAGACGGATATTATCCGGAAGTGTTCTTCCCGCACAGTTCATGAAGTCCGTGATGCTCTGAAGACTGGTCAGCTTCATGTCATCTCCTGCCTCGTCTTCATCTTCGTCGTCCACCTCTTCTGCCGGTGCATTGCTTGCAAGCAGACGCTCGATCATAAACTGAAGGAATCCGTCTTCTGCAGATAATTTCGTACCGCCGCCAAATGCGATCTCGCGGATCTTATATACCGCATATCCTTCTTCTGTATTCTCCCCAGAGAGACGTACATTAATATGATTCTCTCCAAGCCATTTTAACAGACTTACGAATCTTGCATCGATCTTTAAGATGTCTGCACTTACGGTTCCGTCTTCCTGCTGGAATTCGAAAGAGGTTCTCTTAATCGGGTTCGTAAATACACCGCAGGAATGATGATCCCACTGGCAGATCTTATTATCGAGAACCATCATTGGTTTCTCGGCTGTTGCTTCATTTTCATTCGAACGGATGACTGTATATGTACATTCCGCTGTTTTCTTTTCATCTGGTGTTGAATTAAAATCAAAAACTGGCATTGGTTTCTCCTTTTTGTATCTTTACTTTCTTTAATATCATTCTGTATTTTTATGTTCTTGCATATTCTTACATATTTCTTGTATATTCCATGCATACTATATTAGTTTATCATTCTTCCGGATTCTTTCCAAGTCTGATTTTTTCCATTTTTCTCACGAATTCCTCATCCGCATGGTCAAACAGATAATTCCTGTCACTCACTCGTTGCTTTTCATTATCCTCTTCGATCAGCTTTCTGGTATATTCGATCTCCTCGAGAAAATCTCTGGAAGAAATACGGGTTCCACCCTGTCCCATCGTGATCACCTGCTCTACTCCGTCAGACGTCACAACTGTTACATGATACTTTCTTCCTATATGATGAACAACCTTTTCGATGTACTGATCGGCTGTCTCTGCTTCTTTTGTATATACAACATGGATATTGTGGTATTTCTGGATCTCAAGCGCATAACCCTCTACCTTATATGCATCGAACACAAGAATCAGAACGCATTTCTTATATCCCTGATAATTACACAGGATGTCCATCAGCTTATCCCGTGCCGCCTCAATACTGACTTTCGCCAGTTCTTTCAGCTCTTCCCATGCGAAAATGACATTGTATCCGTCAACCAGCAGATATTCCTGCATGGCTTCTTCTTTTTTAAGTTGCTTTTTGGCATACTCACTTTCATAAGTTTTCGGTGTCAGTCCGCCTTTTCTTTCTACTTTTCCATATGTCCGGATAAATATCTCTTCCAACTCTTTTTCTTCCGCTTTGGAATAGACTTTCGGAGTTCTTGCTGCTCTTGGCATCTGACGGGCTGCCTGCTCCGACTGTCTCTTTGCTTCTTCTAATGCACGTTCCTTTTCTAACTGATTCTCCAGATGCATATATTCCGGTACCTTGTCCCATGAAACGTTAAATCCTGCACCATGGGAACAGAATACGGAACCGGTCGGGTTCTCAATGTCGCGTTCCGGATCATAACCAATCTCTTCGATCACTGCTTCTGCATTCTGGCAAGGTTCATAACCGCGGAATGTACAGGTCAGATGTCCCTGTCCTCTTGTGTAGGAATTCACTTCCATCTGATAATCCCGCATATCTGCAACCGGTGCATAGCCTTCGATCGTCGTCATCTCTCCTTCTGTCTGCGGCGTACCGGCCTCCCCATTCATCCGCTGGATATCTGTAAGTGCCCGTCCGATCATTCCTGACGGGACCTCCAGCTGGAAATCATAATACGGTTCCAACAGTACACTCTCTGCCTGCATCAGTCCCTGACGCACCGCACGGTAAGTTGCCTGCCGGAAATCTCCTCCCTCGGTATGTTTCAGATGCGCCCTTCCTGCCGTCAATGTAATCTTCATATCTGTGATCACAGAACCGGTCAGCACACCTCTATGTTCTTTCTCCAGAAGATGGGTAAGGATCAGACGCTGCCAGTTTTTATCTAGCATATCTTCACTGCAGTCTGTTCCAATCACAATACCGCTGCCTCTTTCTCCCGGTTCCATCTTCAGATGTACTTCCGCATAATGCCGGAGCGGCTCAAAATGTCCCACACCTTCCACGGTATTCTGTATAGTCTCTTTATATACGATATTACCGGTGTCAAATTCTACTTCTACGCCGAACCTGTCTTTGATCAGGCTTTTTAATATCTCAATCTGGACTGCTCCCATGAGTTTTGCATGAATCTCTCCCAGTTCTTCATTCCACACGATCTTAAGCATCGGATCTTCTTCTTCGAGTATCCGTAAGTTTCCAAGCATTTTGTGAACGTCACAGCCTTCCGGGAGTTCGATTTTGTAACTTAAGACAGGTTCCAGTGCCGGTGCTTCGGAATCGCATTCTATGCCGAGGCCTTCCCCCGGATAAGTGTAATTCAGTCCGGTTACCGCACAGATCCTGCCGGAGCCTGCTTCCTGTACCATCTCGTATTTTTCTCCAGAATAGATCCGGATCTGGTTGACCTTTTCTTCCCAGCCGTTCATAACTGTCTCGGATGTATCTTGTGTACGGTCAGATTCGTTCTTGCTCTGCTGCCTTCCTGTCGTTCCCGTCAATGTATCTTTTACCTTCAGAGTTCCGGATGTCACTTTCAGATGCGTCAGTCGGCCGCCGGATGGGTCTCTCGATATCTTGAAAACTTTTGCACCAAAATCACATGTACCAGTGTCTGTATTATTTATCTGCTCATTTCGTCCTATATAAGCAGACATCCCGTCCATAAATTCCTGCACACCTTCAATCTTTAGCGCCGAACCGAAATAACACGGATACACCTTTCTGCTTCCGATCATCTCCGCGATCGTATCCTCTTCCACTTTCTCCGATTCCAGATACTCTTCCATCGCTTTCTCATCACACATGGCAATGCTGTCATATGTTTCTTCCGACATTTCCGAAAAATCAATGCATCCTTCATCCAGTCTGTTCTGCAGATCTGCCAGTACCTTTGCCTTATCTGTTCCCACCTGATCCATCTTATTGATGAATATGAACGTCGGTATCTGATATCTTTTCAACAGGCTCCAGAGCGTGCGTGTATGTCCCTGCACCCCGTCAGCTCCGTTGATCACCAGGATCGCATAATCCAGTACCTGCAAGGTACGCTCCATTTCTGCGGAGAAATCCACATGCCCCGGTGTATCCAGAAGCGTTATCCCCAGATTGCCCATTTTTAATTCTGCCTGTTTGGAAAAGATCGTGATTCCTCTTTCCCGTTCCAGTTCGTATGTATCTAAGAATGCATCTTTATGGTCGACTCTTCCAAGCTTTCTAATCTGCCCGCTTAAGTAGAGCATGCATTCCGATAATGTCGTTTTCCCGGCATCCACATGCGCCAGAATTCCAATTGTAATATGTCTCATAATTTCGTTCCTTACTGTCTTTTATTTTTTCTTTCTTTTGTCTTTTCTCTGCTTCATATTTTCATTGATTTTCCGCTTATTATCTGTCGTTATCAGTCACTATTACCATTACTTATCAGTATTCTTTTTTACGATATTGTTATTATACAACATAATTTATATTTTGTACTTTTTTTCGAAATTTTGCAATTTACTATTGTTTTTTTCCGCAAAATCTGTTTGACTATTAGTGAAGACATATTAAAAAAAATAATAAATAAGCGAGGTATTGTTATGAAACCAATAAAAGAAGGTAAAGTCCGTGAAATTTATGATAACGGAGACAGCCTGATTATGGTTGCCACTGATCGTATCAGTTGTTTTGACGTAATTCTTAAGAACGTTGTTTCCAAGAAAGGAACCGTTCTGACACAGATGTCTAAATTCTGGTTCGACCTGACAAAAGACATTCTTCCAAACCACATGATCTCTACTGATGTGAAAGATATGCCTGAATTCTTCCAGAAACCAGAATATGACGGAAACAGCATGATGTGCAAAAAGCTCGAGATGCTTCCAATCGAATGTATCGTACGTGGTTACATTACAGGAAGCGGATGGAAGAGCTATAAAGAAAATGGCACTGTATGCGGTATCAAACTTCCGGAAGGATTAAAAGAATCCGACAAGCTTCCAGAGCCAATCTACACACCATCCACAAAAGCTGAGATCGGAGATCATGACGAAAATATTTCTTATGAGCAGAGTATTGCCCACCTTGAGAAATATTTCCCTGGCAAAGGCGAAGAATACGCAGCCAAACTTCGTGACTGTACAATCGCTCTCTATAAAAAATGTGCAGACTACGCATTAAGCCGTGGTATTATCATCGCCGATACAAAATTCGAATTCGGTCTTGATGAGAATGGTAACATGGTGATCGGTGATGAGATGCTTACACCTGACAGTTCTCGTTTCTGGCCAGTAGAAGGTTATGAACCGGGACATGGACAGCCATCATTCGACAAACAGTTTGCACGTGACTGGCTGACTTCTCACCCGGATAACGACTGGACTCTTCCGGATGACGTAGTTCAGAAAACAATCGACAAATATCTTCAGTGCTACAAGATGATCACAGGCGAAGAACTTGCTTAATTTTCCTCTATCCAGAGAATCAAACTCCTTGCGGTTCTCTCAGATATCTGATTAGGTAGTGATACATACTCCCGTCGGCAACTGTCTCATTGACAGTTTCTGACGGGAGTTTTATTATATTTACAGAACTTGCCATCGACAACGTCTCTTGTATATTTGGATATCTACAGGATCTGCCGATGACAGTTTTTACATTTTATACAAAATTCTATAGAAAGAAGTGGCTTTATATATGCAAAAAACATATTTTTACCGTGGACTTTTCTATCTCATGGGACTTCTTATTCTCGCTCTGGGAATCACGCTGAACACAAAAACCGGCCTCGGTGTATCTCCTATCATCTCAGTGTCATTCAGTATCTCTACGATCTGGCATTTTAATTTTGGAAATACTACACTGGTTCTTTATGCTCTTTTTGTTGTCGTAGAGATGATCCTACATACGATCCGAAGTCTCCATGCCAGACAATCGGAAGGTCTTCCTCTGGAACACGCTAATCAGATGAACCTGAAACTGGTCCTTTTTATGGACATTTTACAATTCCCGCTAAGCCTGATTTTCACCCGGTTCCTGAATATATTTTCCGGTATGATCCCTGATCTTTGGACAACTTATCCGGATTCTTTTGCCGGAAGTTTTCCCGGAAGGATCCTCTTTCTGATCATTGCCATCATTCTGACAGGCGTCGGTGCCGCCATGTCTTTGAACATGCGTATCATCCCCAATCCCGGAGATGGAATTGTTCAGGCAATCTCCGATTTCATCCACAAAAGCGTAGGATTTACCAAAAATTGTTTCGACCTTTTTAATATCTGTCTGACAATCTCTGTTGGTCTTATCTTTGCGCATCACCTGGTAGGCATCGGAATCGGAACGGTCCTTGCCGTGATCGGGGTCGGACGTGCTATCGCCGCATTTAATCATTTCTTCAAACAACCAATGGCAGTACTTTCCGGTATGAACGAATCTTAATGATCTCTTAATCCGGGTTCACAGCTATTTCTTCATCTTTGGCTCAAAGATCAGGGACGCCAGATAGCCAAAGATGAGAGCCGCTGATATACCTACTGCACTGGCTTTAAATCCTCCCATAAAGATTCCGATAAATCCTTCTTTTTCTACGGCTTCTTTTACACCTTTCCACAGGAGATTTCCAAACCCCAGTAACGGTACACTGGCTCCTGCTCCGGCAAAATCCTGAATAACCGGATATATCTTAAATGCTCCCAGTACAGAACCGCTGCAGACCAGAAGCACCATGATTCTTCCGGGCATCAGCTTCGTCCTGTCCAGCAGTATCTGCGTCAGAGCACAGATCAGTCCCCCTACCCAGAATGCATTGATATAATCCATAATCTTTTCCTCCTAGCAATGTTCTAAGACAATTCCATGTGCGATCCCCGGTACACTGGCTCCTTCATTATAACTGACGGTTGACATAAGCGCTCCCGTCGGTACAAAGAGTACACGTTTCCACTCTCCTCTTGATATCTTTGGCAGGATATAAGCGGATAATGTTGCGGCCGCACAACCACAGCCACTTCCTCCGGCATGTGTATCCTGCAGATTCTGATCAAAGATTGTCATTCCGCAATCCATATGATTTATCTTGATATCATGTTCTTTTCCCCTCATAAGGTCGAATAAAATACTCTGCCCCACATAGCCAAGATCTCCGGTAATGATCCTGTCGTAATCTGTTTCTTTTCTTTCAAAATCCTCCAGATTCTGAATGATCGTATCACATGCGGCCGGAGCCATACATGCTCCCATATTCTGTGAGTCTTTCAGACCGTAATCCACAATTTTTCCTACTGTCACCCCGGTTATCCTCACATGACTTCTATTTTTCCCCACGATAAATGCTCCGCTTCCGGTCACTGTCCAGTGTGCCGATAATGGTCTCTGATTCGCATATCCGAGAGGAAAACGGAATTCTTTCTCAGCACTTCCGAAATGACTGGATGTTACCGCCAGCATCCGTTCTCCATATCCCGCAGCTACACTCATCGAAGCCAGGGCAAGTGCTTCTCCGGAAGTCGAACATGCTCCATATAATCCGAACATCGGGATCTGAAGTGTCTCTACTCCCATTGAAGTTGCCACTCCCTGCCTTAACAGATCTCCACCGAACAGATAACGGATACTCTCCGGTGCCAAATGTGCTTTACCAAGAGCCAGAAGACATGCTTCCTTCTGCATGGTGCTTTCTGCTTCTTCCCAGGTATTCTCCCCGAAAAGATCTTCCTCTGCCACCATATCGAACATACCGCCCAAAGGTCCTTCTCCTTCTTTTTTCCCAACAACCGAAGCACTCTCTTCAAGGTACGGAGATACCTCAAAGGCTATACTTTGCTTTCCCTTTATCATTCATCTTATCCTTTCCCGACATATTTACATATCTGAGATCCTCTGCCGTCATAATACTCCGACAATTCTTAACAGCCAGTAGAACAGTCCCAGAACCCAGCTTGTAAAGATTCCATACAGAATCACCGGACCTGCAATCGTAAATATCTTACAGCCGATTCCCATAACCTGTCCTTCTTTTTTGTATTCGATCGCCGGTGCTGCCACCGAATTGGCAAATCCGGTGATCGGAACCAGCGCTCCGGCTCCGCCCCATTTTGCAATCCTTGGATAGACATTGAATCCCGTCAGTACTACACTCAGAAATACCAGAAGCATAGAACACCAGCCGCCACTTATATCTTTATCTAATCCTGCCTTCTCACAGATATTCAAAATCCCCTGTCCCAGCACGCAGATTGCGCCTCCTGTTACGAATGCTTTTGTCATATTAGCAGGCAGATTATGCACCGGTGTTTTTTGCTTTACATAATTTTCATAAGCCTGCTGCTGTCTTTTTTTATCCATTTTTTACCACCTTTTCCAAAAAAACAGTAATGCTCCTAATCCTTTTCCAAAAGCGATTCCTATAATAATCGCTCCAATCCCTCTCACAAGCCGGATTCTCCTGATGAAGATCGGGAAGAGATCCAGCATCTCAGTAAGAGCCATCGCCCAGCATCCTACAAAGATTCCACCGAAAAGTCCCGCCAGCGGAACCAGCCAGCTTCCGTATGGTATCGTGGGATGATAGACAGAGATGATTGCTCCGATACTGCCGCCCACTGCAATGGCATCTTCATAGAGCATAACATGCTCACCTGTATGTGTCCTGTCCGCAAAATCCGACACCACCCCCAGTCCGATAATAAAAGAAAATAAACCTCCGGCCGCCGTAATTCCGGCACTAAGTCCCAGAATTGCCAGTAATATGTTTTTCATCCACATCCAATTCTTTCTCCTTTCTGGAGTACGTTTCCACAAGCGTCGTCTGTATATCATTTTCATACAGTCGCATCTCTACCTCCATTGGTGTCGGATCTACCGACAGCCGTTTTTTACCGAAATGATTAAAGAATGTCAGAATTCCGATGATAATACCAATACAATACATAAATTCCAGAATCGTAAATCCATTCGACTTTGTTCCGGTCAGAAGTTCGTATATCTGTCCGAACATTTTTGTCACGCCTACATCATTATTGAATGCCATTGTTGAAAATGCCGCTCCGAAAAAACTGATCAGCACCACCATGACAATCTTCGCCACGTGAATAACTCCGCCTTTTCCATCCTGTTCTTCATATGTCACGATGAAATCCGTCTCCCCGATATTTTCCACAGAAGCCTCCGGATAGATTTCATGGATCTTCTGTATCACTTTTAAGACCGACATGACCACTCGTCTTTCCCTTTTATTATCCGGGTGATGAAATGTCAGAAGATGCGTACTTCTGATTCTGGCCAGCATTACAGGATTGGCGCATTCAATCTTCAATACATCTCCAAACGTTACCGACTTTTTTGCGACCTCTATATTCCGGTCTGCTTTTATATATATATCATCAGAATTCGCGGTCATCTTCTTCACCTCCTGTTTATCTCATCATTTTTTGCAGTTATTTCCATTCTTTTTATCAGTGTTCCTTCATTGACTCCGTGATTGCCTCTTACATCATGGAAGTAATAAATCAGCCCGATGATCACTGCCAATGTCACAACAAAGATCAGGCACATCCTGATCTTTCTTCTGGCATCCTCCATCTTACTCACCCTTTCCATCCAAGTTTCATGAGTTAGTATGGCTGATTTTCCAGAATATATTCATGATGTGCCTGTCAGATACGTTCTCTTAGATTTTTTAATATTTTCTTTTCCATTCTGGAAACCTGAACCTGGGAAATTCCCATTTCCTTTCCTACCTGAGTCTGTGTCTTTTCGGCAAAATATCGCAGATAGATCAGTTTTCTTTCTTCTTTATCCAGACTTGTCAGAAGCTCTTTTAACAGCAGATGATCCAGTACTCTTTCTTCCGCACCGTCCTCCTTTCCTACTTTTTCCATCAGTGAAATCTCCTGTCCTTCTTTTTTGTATACCGGCCGGTGTAGTGATTCCACATCCGTACATGCATCCATCGCCATCGTAAGTTCTTCCGGTGACACATCAAGATACTCTGCAAGTTCTGTGACCGACGGCTCCCTTCCAAGCTTTCTTCCGAGTACTTCCTGGGCCTGATATCCTTTATAAGACAGTTCTTTTAACGACCGGCTTACCTTTATCATCCCATCATCTCTTAAGAAGCGCTTGATTTCTCCACTGATCATCGGAACAGCATAAGTTGAGAATTTCACTTCATAACTCAGGTCAAACTTGTCGATTGCTTTCAGTAATCCAATCGTTCCGATCTGAAACAGATCTTCCAGCTCTGTTCCCCTTCCCGTAAATCTTCTTACAATACACCAGACCAGTCCTGTATTTTCCTCCACAATCTGAGCTCTTGCTTCTTCATCCCCTTCGTGAGATTTCTGAATTAAAGCGATTGTGTGGTCCATACCTTTCGTCCTTTTCCAATTGTTTTCTGCATTTTCACAATAGTTCCTTTTCCCGGCTTTGAACTTACTTCTACCTGATCCATGAAAGCTTCCATAAAAGAAAATCCCATCCCGGACCGGTCAAGCTCCGGTCTTGTAGTAAATAACGGTTCCATCGCCTTCTTTACATCTTCCATTCCTTTTCCATGATCTTCTATCTCGATATACAAAGTATCCCCGCATGTCTTACAACGAAGCGTGATCTTCTCTATCCGGCTTTCGTATCCGTGGATGATCGCATTGGTTACAGCCTCTGATACCGCAGTCTTTACATCTGCTACTTCCTCCACTGTCGGATTCAGCGATGTCATAAATGCAGCAACCGCTACTCTTGCAAATGCTTCATTGGATGAATAACTGTCAAAAATAATCGTCATTTCATTGGTATTTTCCATTTATTTCTCCTCCTCATAAATCTGCATAATCTTTGTTACTCCTGACATCATAAGAATCTTCCTGATCCTCTCGCTTGTATGTACCGCACACACTTCACCGCCCAGCATATAGATCTTTCTGTAACGACCCATGATCACTCCGATTCCGGAACTGTCACAGAATTTTGTATCCGCAAAATCAAAGATCACATAACGTATGTGATTGTGTTCAATCAGATGATCTGATTCTTTTCGTATCTCTTCTGCATTATGATGATCCAGCTCCCCCGGTAAAAATATAGTAAGACAATTTTCCTGTACCTGATATTTCATGTTACATACTCCCCTTACATACTTAAGTATAAAAGAAAAGGACATACACTTCACCGTGTATATCCTTTTCTTTCGTACATTTTCTAATTATTATTGTCTTTGGTCTTTTTGGCATTTTGTACATCAAGAGCATTCTGTGCCTCTGTTGCTGCCTCTGTCCCGTTATATTTTTCGATGATCTTCTGATAATACGTATTCGCCTTATCCTGCTTACCCTGTTTTTCATAGGACTGTGCAAGAAGAAGCATAGCCGCACCATCCTGATATCCTTCGTCCATCTGTACGACTTGCTCCAGATTCGTCACTGCCGTATCATAATTTGCCACCTGATAATTCTTCTGTGATGTTACATACAGACTCTCACAGACTCTTGGATATATCTTTCCTGTCAGTGTATCATACTCTTCTTTTCCCGATGCTCCAAGTGTCTCTGAATTAATCTTCAGAAGTTCCTCTGCCAGTGCCGAATTACTCATATCTCCGGTTGAATAATGAGATATAACGGTCATCAGTGATTCATAGCTTGTCTTTGTGATCTCTGCTGTCTGCTGCTGATTCTCTGCTTCTTTACTGCTGCTCCGGTAATTATCCAGCTCTTTTTTCAGTGCACTGATCTGAGATTTCTGAGTTGCGATCTGATCACTGAACTTAACGGTCTGCTTATTCAGCTTACTCTGTCTTGATGCAGACACAGCCGGCATGATTAAAAATCCCATAACTGCCACACCTACAATAACACCGATTGCAATATTAACCATTGTATGCAGGCCGACATTATCTTTTAATCCTGAAGCAACCGGTTGAATGATCGTCTCATTTCCGATATTATAAGTAACTGTCTGTCTGCCCTTTTTCTTCTTTCCGGTATCTTTATCGTCTATCAGGCGGATGTTTCTTGACTTCCGTACCTGATTCAACTCATGCATGTAACGCATCGTGATATCGTCGGTCTTATCCAGTTTGTGAGCGATCCGGATATTCTTTCTCGCTTCTGCATACTGTTCTTCCATAATGTAAAGGAGCGCTAGAAGCTGGTATGCTTTCACATACGTCGGATGCATCTCGATTGCTTTCTTAAGCTGCATAACTGCCAGATCTTCACATCTCTGATAACAGTAATCCAAAGCCTGATTATATCTTTTTATAGCCTGATTGATTCTGTCCAGATCATCTCTTTTTTCTTTTACTTTCTGGATATAATAATTCGCAATATTCTCCTTAGGCTGAAGATTCTTGCTTAAGACCCATTCTGCCAGCGCTTCTACCACATCGCCTCGTCCATAATAAACAAGTCCCAGAAGATTTCTTGACGCAATATTATCTCTGTTATATTGTAAACTCTTCTTAAGCGATGTAATGGCACCGGTCAGATCCCGGATATTCGCTTTGTTAAGTCCGTCATTATACCAGTAATTCGACTGATACGCCAGTTTTGTTGTGTAATCCATATACTTCCCTCTATATTCTCTCTACCGCAGTTTACTGTGGATCATCCTGCTTTGTCTGTTCGATTACTTCTCTTAAAAGATCTGTCATGTCTGTCAGATCATCCTGGTAAATCGCATCTCCCAGTTCCTCTACTTCCAGACTTGGCTGGAACTTCTTTAATTCTTCTTCAAAATCAAGCATCTATGGCACCTCCTGCCAGTAACTTCTTCATCATTCCTACGAGGTACAAAGAGCCAAGACAGTATATCTCTCCCGTCTCTCCCCGTTCATTCATTGCCGTTCTCACGGCATCTTCTAATCGTTCTTTACAGTACACCGGTCTGTCTGTGTATCTTCGGAAGACATCAGCAAGTTCCTCTGCCGGAACACCTCTTTCGTCCTCGATCTGTGTGACAACATAAGCTTTCACATCCAGATTCTCACACAGATATTCTATCATCTGATCGTACTTTTTATCCGATACTGCTGAAAATAGTAATACCATTTCTCCGCGTTCGGACTCATCCAGTGCTTTTACGCTTTCTACAAACGCTTCCATTGCGCCCGGGTTATGTGCACCGTCTACGGTAATATGTGCTCCTACCCGTTCCATTCTTCCTTCCCAGTGAAGTTCTGCAAGTGCTTCCTTCCACCGGTCCATATGTATCTCTTCTCCCGCGAGCAGATATTCCGACGCCTCCAGTGCAAGCTCTGCATTCATCGCCTGGTAACATCCGCACATCGGTACCTGAAAGATAACATCTTTATCATACGCACTCCGTCTGGAAAATGCAATATATTTGCGGTGAACTTCCTGAATTTCATACGCATTTTTCGTAACTTCTCTACAAGATACGCCCAGTTCCGAAGCTTTTGCCTTAATGACTTCCGCTGCTTTTTTACTGCTTCCGTCAAAGAACACCGGAACACCCGGCTTAATAATTCCGGCTTTCTCACCCGCAATCTTCTCGATCGTATCACCAAGGATCGCCGTATGATCCAGACTGATTGATGTTATGATGGCAAGTGCCGGATTGTCTATTGCGTTTGTCGCATCCAGCCGTCCGCCAAGTCCCGTCTCCAGAATGATATATTCTACATCTGTCTCTGCAAATGCTGTCATACCCATTCCAAATAGAAATTCGAAATACGAAGGATGTTCGATCCCGTCTTCCACCATCTGACGTACTATCTTTAAAACTTTTCGAAACACCTTCAGAAATGTCTCATTATCAATCTGTATATTATCTACCCGTATCCGCTCATTTACAGATACAAGATGAGGGGATGTAAAGAACCCTGTTCTCTTCCCCTCTGCCATAAGTATGGCCTGTAAGTATGCACATACAGACCCTTTTCCATTTGTACCGGCAACGTGGACAATTTTTCTGTCCGCCGCCGGATTACCCAATCTTTTTAAAAACGTTTTTGTGTGCTCCAGCGTATGTTTCTTTGTAAATTTCGGAATTTCTTCGATATACGCTGCTGCCTCTTCATATGTGAACGTTTCCGGTTCTTTTTTAGTTAACATCATAATCCTGATCCACCCAAGATTTGCTCTTATCGGTTGCTGTGCCTTCCTGTTTTACAAGCTGTCCGTTCTGATATGTGTACTTATCCGACATCCGGAATATCGTATCACTGGAACCAACCTGTCCAACCTGAATCACATCACCGTCTTTTAATTCTGTCTCCGACAGATTAATACGCGTATTATTCAGGAAGCTGCTCTTCTGCTTTTCACCATTGACATATACGCGGCTGTATTTTGTGAAGTTCTCACCGTACAGACTATATCCACTGTTCAACTGCGGAACAATACTGCTCAGTGACACATTACGGATTCCCATCACCATATGGCCTTCGGTGATTGGTGCTTTTCCGTTATATACATACTGCTTTCCATACAGGATATCATACTGCAGGAGTTCCAGATCTGAAAGGTAATTCTTTGTTCCCTTTCTCTGCTGATGATAATTGAATACGGTACCGGAATGGATATCCAGTCTGTTCAGTACCTCTGACATCAGCTGATATGCCGGGATATTCTTATCATCCTTCTGAAGTCCGATATTATCCCAGATTACATAATTCGTATTATATAAGTAACGGCTCTTTAAGTCTTCTGCCTTCAGTCCCATAGTCGGAAGATGATCTCCGTAGAATACGACAACAGATGGTTCATTTCTTTCTTCCACTGCCTTGATCAGATCACCTACAAACTGATCCATCTCATAGACCTGGTTAACATAATATTCCCATTTATTTTTCAGCGCTTCGTCTTCGATTCCTTCAACCTTGATCTTCGGATTCTCGATCACCTGTGTCTCCGGATAGTTTCCATGTCCCTGTACACTGACAGTAAATACAAAATCTTCCTGTTTTGTTGTATCCATGGCTTCCATAATATGCTGTGTCAGGATCTCATCTTTTGCCCATCCATTCTCTGTCGTCTGCAGGACATTCATAAACTCCTTACTGGTAAATGTATCAAATCCCATGTTATTAAATACATTGGCACGGCTGTAGAAATTTCCTGTGTTATCATGTAATGCATGTGTTCCGTATCCAAGAGAGGCAAGCGCTGTCGCCGCACTCTCCGTCGGATGTTTTTTTGAATAGGTCTTATACGGATATTCTCCAGGTCCGAAATAACGAAGGTTCATACCTGTCAGCACTTCAAACTCTGTATTTGCCGTACCTGCTCCTACAGACGGTACTTTAAAATATCCGTTTGAATAATTCTGATATAAATTGTGCAGATTCGGGCATGCATCTTCAGATGTGGTGAAAAACTCTGCGTTTGCAACGTCAAAATATGACTCCAGCTGCACAACAATGATATTCGGAAGTTCATCAGAAGAACGGCTCGTAGCCGTCTGATTTAATTCTCCGTCCTTGTCAATCTTTGCCATTGCTTTCTTCGTATATCCATTTGGCTCACTGATTCCCGTGTTAAAAAGACTTGCCGAGAAGCAGTATGGAAGACCATAATCCTCATAAGCAAATGCAATATTTCCAAAATAAGTAGATACCACTCGTTTATCTATTGCTATATTCGTTACAAAAGTGTAAAGAACGCCACATACAATAATTCCGATCAGTGCTGCAATATGATGTATCTTACCTGCATACTGCCCACCGCGTCTCCACATAGATATCAGCCAGATCAGAAGTGCTACCGCTCCGACAGCGATCACAACCACTTCAAATCCATTACAGTAATTATTGATCAGCGCAATTCCATCCCCTGCGATCTTAAGATCCTGTGCATTGAACGGTGTAACTCTCTTTAACAGGATATAACCATTCGCGATTCCAAGAATCACCCAGATCGCACCGATGATCATACGGACAAATATCCTTCGTTTGAACAGATATACAATCGAAAATGTCACAAAGATCATAAATGCATTGTATAAGAATACCAGCGGTGTTCCTGTCATATAGTCCCAGGCTGCAACAACGGAGTGTCTGGAAATTGCTTCTATTACAAAGTTAATGATGCATGCAAGCAACGCATGAAATATCAAAGAGAATCTATTCATGAATGCATAGACCGGCTGCATCTTCTTTGCAAATGCACTGTTGCGTCTTGCTTCCAGTATTCTCTCACGTCGTTCATGTCTGCCTTTCCAGTATGCAATGACATCCTCTTTCTTCAAATTTTTTATTTTGCGGATTTTACCCTTGATATCCGGTTTTTTTAACTGAAGTTTTTTCATATAATCCCCTTTGATATCTAATCCGCAGTTATCCTGTTACCGATAACTGCGGAAATGTATTGTTTATGACTGTTTTGCTTTTAATCCTTCCAGTCTTTCTTTTACCTGTGCCATCATCTGCTGGTAGGTCTCCAGTTTGTCTCTTTCTTCCTGAACCTTTGCAGCAGGTGCTTTACTTACGAATTTCTCGTTATTTAACATACCGTTAGAACGTGCGATTTCTTTGGTAAGTCTTGCCTCTTCTTTTGTCAGACGCTCGATCTCCTGTTCAAAGTCAATCAGCTCTTCCAGTGGAAGGTATACGGTTGCATCCGGAACTACGATAGATACTGCATCGTCTGCAATACCGCTCTTGTCTTTCTGGATTACCAGTTCGTTCAGAGCTGCCATGTTCTGTGCAGCATGTCCAAGAAGTGCAAGTCCTGCTCCCAGTTCTTCATCCTCACATACAACGAATGCTGTAGCTTTTCTTGAATTTGGAACGTTCATCTCGGCACGTACGTTACGGATTCCGCGGATGATCTCTTTGTAGTGGTCTACAATGTTCTCATCTACTGGGAAGTTCCACTCTTCTTCATATACCGGCCAGTCAGACATCATCAGTGATTCTTCTTCCGGTACTAACTTGCTGTAGATCTCTTCTGTAACGAACGGCATATATGGATGCAACAGTTTCAGTGATTTCTTCAGGACTTCTCTTAATGTCCACAGTGCCGCATTGGCTGCTTCCGGATCTTCATCTGCATGATAGATCGGATATTTTGCCATCTCAATGTACCAGTCACAGAACTCATCCCACATAAAGTCGTAAATCTTGGAAAGTGCGATACCAAGTTCGAACTTATCCATATTTTCTGTAACATCTTTTACAAGGCTGTTGCATTTTGACATGATCCAGCAGTCTGCAGGACGTTTTTCAAAGTTCGCCGGTTTCTTCAATTCTTTTTCATCCAGGTTCATCATGATAAATCTGGAAGCATTCCATACTTTATTGGCAAAGTTACGGCTTGCCTCTACACGTTCGTTATAGAAACGCATATCATTACCAGGTGCATTACCTGTCATCAGTGTCATACGAAGTGCATCTGCACCATACTGATCAATAATCTCCAGTGGATCGATACCATTTCCAAGAGATTTACTCATCTTACGTCCCTGAGAGTCACGGACCAGACCGTGGATAAATACGGTGTGGAACGGTGCCTTTCCGGTATGCGCGTATCCTGAGAATACCATACGGATTACCCAGAAGAAGATGATGTCATAGCCTGTTACCAGCACATCTGTCGGATAGAAGTAATCCAGATCTTCTGTCTGATCCGGCCATCCAAGTGTTGAGAATGGCCACAGCGCAGAACTGAACCATGTATCCAGTGTATCTTCATCCTGTGTAAAGTGTGTGCATCCACATTTCGGGCATTTCTCCGGTGCACCGTGTCCGACAACAACTTCACCACACTCATCACAGTAGTAAGCCGGGATTCTGTGTCCCCACCAGATCTGACGGGAAATACACCAGTCACGGATATTCTCAAGCCAGTGCAGGTAGATCTTGTTGAAACGTTCCGGTACGAATCTTAAATCGCCGTTCTTGATTGCTTCGATGGCTGGTTTTGCCAGTTCTTCCATCTTAACAAACCACTGCTGCTTGATCATTGGCTCTACAGTTGTATGGCAGCGGTCATGTGTTCCTACGTTATGAGAATGTGGAACAACTTTTACCAGGTATCCCTGCTCTTCCAGGTCAGCTACCATTGCTTTTCTTGCTTCGTAGCGGTCCATTCCGGCATATTTTCCACCATACTGCTCATTGATCGTTGCATCATCGTTCATGATGTTGATCTCCGGCAGGTTGTGACGTTTTCCGACTTCAAAGTCGTTAGGGTCATGTGCCGGTGTGATCTTAACCGCACCTGTTCCGAATTCTTTGTCTACATAGTAGTCGGCAACGATCGGAATCTCTCTGTCTGTCAGAGGCAGTTTACACATTTTTCCTACGATGTCTTTGTATCTTTCATCATCCGGGTGAACTGCGATTGCAGTATCTCCAAGTAATGTCTCCGGACGTGTGGTTGCGATCTCCAGATAATCATCTGTTCCAACGATTGGATATTTGATGTGCCAGAAGAATCCGTCCTGTTCCTCATGTTCAACTTCTGCATCGGAAAGAGAAGTCTTACATACCGGACACCAGTTGATGATTCTGGATCCTTTGTAAATATATCCTTCGTTGTATAATTTGATGAATACTTCTTCTACGGCTTTGGAACATCCTTCGTCCATTGTGAAACGTTCTCTGTCCCAGTCACAGGATACACCTAATTTCTTTAACTGTCCTTCGATAGTTCCGGCGTATTCTTCTTTCCACTGCCATGTTCTTTCCAGGAATTTCTCTCTTCCTAATTCTTTCTTGTCAATTCCTTCTTCTTTTAACTGATTTGTAACCTTAACCTCAGTAGAGATAGCCGCATGGTCTGTTCCCGGAATCCAGAGTGCATTGTATCCCTGCATTCTCTTATAACGGATCAGGATGTCCTGCAGTGTATTATCCAGGGCATGTCCCATGTGAAGCTTACCTGTAATGTTCGGTGGCGGCATTACTGTAGTAAATGGTTTCTTGCTTCTGTCTACTTCGGCGTGGAAATATTTGTTATCACACCATTTTTCATATAATTTTGCTTCAATCGCTTTGGGATTGTAAGTCTTTTCCAGGTTTTCGCTCATAGTTTCCTCCTCATTTCACACATTTTTCACATTTTTTTATTAAATGAAAAAACCCTTTACATCGACGTAAAGGGCGATTGTAGTCGCGGTACCACCTTCATTATATAGGAAGAAATCCTTCGCTATATATCTCATCTTATTCTTTAACGGGAACGACTCCGGGATGAACTAATTCTACTTTATCATAAGTTACAGGTTCATTCATCCGGCTCCGAAGCTACCTTCCGACGTCTCGTATTCCTTAAGTGTCTCTCAGCCGATGGATCACTCTCTCTGGTATGGACGAACTTACGTGTACTCCTCTTCATCAATGCCTTTACGTATAAACTACTGAATATGATAGCCATCGAATCCCCATTTGTCAAGGATTTTAAGGATTTTTCAGAAACTCTTAAGGGTTACACCAATCCGAAACACTTCATGATATAGAGCCATCCCGTCAGGGTAAATGCGCTGCACATAGTCGTCAGCATAACTACACTCGAAGACACAACTCCTTCATGTCCCATATTCTTAGCCATAACATAACTGCTGACTGTTGTTGCCGATCCGAGCATGACTAAGATTGCGATCAGTTTCTCTCTTCGAAACCCGGTTGCCACTGCAAGCGGCATGAACACTGCTACAAATCCCACTAATTTGATAAACGCAGCGATCACGGTCGGTTTAATCTTGCCAAATGCTTTCTTAATGTCAAATGTAGCTCCCATCGCCATCAGTCCCATCGGTGTTGCTACGCCGCCAATACTGCTGACGGCCTTATGTAAGATCACCGGCATCGGAAGTTTCAGTGCCGACCATAACAGACCTGCTACAATACCGATGATGATTGGATTCGTAATGATACCGATCAGTGTCTTCTTGATCAGTGCTTTATCCATGCCTTTTTGTCCCGGCTTGAAAAATGACAGTACAACCACCGCCATAATATTATAAAGCGGCACACTTCCAATGATCATAAGCGGTGCCTGACCGGAATTACCATAGATATTCTGGATAAATGCGATCCCCAGAAGTGCCGCACTGCTTCTGTACGCTCCCTGGATAAATTCTCCCTGAATACTTCTGTCTTTCAACAGGCAGGAGATTCCGATTGCGATCGTGATACTGATCAATGTAATAATAAAACAGAAGATTACAAATTTCGTATCCCACGCTTCCTTGATATCTACGACCGCCAGATCGCCGAATAATAATACCGGCAGTGGTATCCGGAAGACGAATTTGTTCATCTTATTAGCAAATTCCTCATCCATCCACCCGATCTTATTGAAGAACAGTCCCAGTATCATCATTAAGAAAATGGGGACTGTTGCATTTAAACTGAATACCAGATTGTCCATTTCTTTATTTCCTCTCTTGTTCCTTTCCTCTTATGCAAATATCTTCTTATATATATTATAGTCCTCTTCTTTAAATACGTTGAAAATCACTCTTTCCAGTTTTGAAGAAGACAGATACTTGTCCACCGTCTTCACCGCAATCTCTGCCGCCAGTTTATTCGGGAAATGGAATTCTCCCGTTGAGATACAGCAAAATGCAATCGACTTAAGTCCTTCTTTTTCCGCCAGTTTCATACAATTCAGATAACACGACTTTAATTCTTCTTCCTGCTTTTCTGTCACCTGCATGCCAACAATCGGACCTACGGTATGGATGACATGTTTCGCCGGGAGATTATATCCTTTTGTAATCTTCGCTTTTCCGGTCGGTTCTTCATGTCCTTGTGCTTCCATAATCTGTGCACATTCATTACGAAGCTGGATACCTGCTGCCGAATGGATCGCATTGTCGATGCATCCATGACACGGCACAAAACATCCAAGCATCTGGCTGTTCGCCGCATTTACGATCGCATCTACGGAAAGTCTTGTAATATCTCCCCGCCAGAGAGATATCTTATCCACATTCTTGATCGTCTCACATGGGAATTGTCCACCGATAGTCGGAAGTTGTCCCCATTCTACGATTCCTTTCTGTTCTGCTTCTTCCTTTAGCAGTTCATCCTGGATCCTGGTATACTCTGGATCTGCCTCGCCCGGCCAGCGGACATTCATAAGACTTCTTAGAAGTCTTCTTCTCCCGGTATAATCTACCGGATCTGCAAGTGATGCATAACCTGTATTTTCTTTTTTCAGATAGTCGATCAGTATTCTTACTCGTTCTTCCCGGTTCATATGGTCTAATACGCCTTCTTTCTTGATTCTTACTTATTTAGAAATCTTATTTATTTTCATCGTTGTTATATATATTTCTTAATTTCAGAATATGCCTCGAACAACTGCTCATACGATGTTCTGCAGTTCGCCGGACTCGTAGACGGCAATCCAATTGCCATAATCCCAGTCTTAGGATAGCAAAATTTCTTATATAGTTGAAATGCTTTCGTTCCTGTCGTAAAAATGGCCTTAATATCTGCACATTCAAGGATCCGGCTCAGATCATTCGGCTGTGGATTACGGATGCTGCTGTCATCTGCTCCTTTAATATCACACCCCGCCAGCACATCCCAGACTGCAATACCATTTCTTAATGCAAATGCGATCTTGCCTTCTCTCGTCTCCGGATACGCTTCGCCACAGACATCGGATACAACTTTCCAGAATCTGTTCCTTGGGTGTCCATAGTAGAATCCGACTTCTCTGGATTTCGGCGATGGCATAGTTCCGAGCATCAGAATCTTAGAATGTTCATTATAGATTGGCTCAAAATTGTGGATAATGTGTTGTGTTTCCATGTCTGAATTAACTCCTCTGTTTTCTATTGTATTCCATACATCTACGAAAAAAGACATTATTTTTATGATAGCATGCCCCATATAATATTTCCAGTATGCTATCCGTATGTAATGTAAAACACCTATAATCAATCCGATTACTGCTCTAAAAGATACAGGATGTAAAATATAACCTTTCTCATACCTGTTACATTTACATCCTGTTCATTCACTCTGTTACATTTCTATATCTTCTGTATCAAATGTTCCGAATACTTCATTATAAAAATCTGTTACTCATTTACATCTATCCTTTTTTGGTCTTTCCACTTTATTATAAATCCAGCAAGCAGGAATATCACACCCGCCCCGGCAAATATACAGCCCATCCAGAAATATGACTTTAACCCTATATCTACCGTACGCCCCAGCATCTTGTCCGATAAGAAGCCCATAGTCCGGCTTCCCATAACTCCTATAAGTCCGGCAAAAATTCCTCCACAAATCAAACTTTCCACTCCGAGTGAAAATAATCCTCTGTGTCTTGGATACCCAAGCAATACCGTCAGGATTGCACAGAGCAGAACTGCTGCTCCCGATACGGCCCGGCAGGTCGTTGATACCAGCGTCGTATATAATCTGGCAACTTTCCCCTGTATCGTACTGGTATCTTTCATATTATCATACAGATTAGATGCATAACTATTCAGTACATCCTGAACGTCATCCGTCTCATCTTTTAACTGCTGCTTCATAAGTTTCAGCATATCTTCCGTTAACTCCGGATTTGAATCCTTAATTTCTTTCATGCTGTCTTCCAGTAACTGATTCAGTTCTTTGGAAATATCTACATCCTTATAGCCCGTTCCTTTTGAAAGATCATTCACCATTTCATCCATGACCTTTTCTGTAATTTTCTGTACTTCCTCGTTCTTCTCAATCTTGTTCTGTATCTTCGCAATCCACTGTGTATCATCTGCTCCTGCATAGCCAAATACTGCATCCATCATTCTGTGAGAGATTGCCGTATCAATCCCTGCCTGACTGATTGCTTTGACAAGTACCTGCTTTGCAAGCAGACTTCCTCCAAGTACCGACACACTTATAATGAAGAGGATACCGATCAGTACACTTAATATTCTTTTACCAATTCCCATGATTTCTTCCTTTCTTTATGATTCATTAATTCGCCGTAACTAATCTGTATACTTCTATTAAAAACGCATCTGCATGAATTGTCAATTTATATTTTTTAATATATTTATCTTATTTTTCTATTTCTGTATATCACTTCTTTCTTTACATTGTTCGGCAAGTAATTGTTTGTTATAATAATGTGAGATATTATGATCAATAACATACGGGCAAAGGAATGATTTTCATGAATGAAACGAACTTATCTTTAAAATATCTGATCGATCAATTGCATAAAGAACAGACCCTGACCAAAGAAAAATGGATCACACTGATCGAGGGACACACTCCGGAACTTTCCGAATATCTCTTTTCCCTGGCCCGTGAAGAACGCCACCGTTATTATGGACACGATGTCTACGTCCGCGGTCTGATCGAATTTACCAATTATTGTAAAAACGACTGTCTGTACTGCGGTATACGGAAAAGTAACGGCAACGCACACCGGTACCGCCTGTCAGAAGCCGATATCCTAAAGTGCTGTAAGGAAGGTTATGAACTTGGATTCCGCACCTTTGTCCTGCAGGGCGGCGAAGACGGATATTATACAGATGAACGCATCATCCATTTGATCCGGATAATTAAAGAACGCTATCCCGACTGTGCCATTACACTTTCCATCGGGGAAAAATCCAAAGATAGCTATCAGGCTTACTATGATGCCGGCGCCGACCGCTATCTTCTGCGGCATGAAACTTATAACCACGAACATTACAGAAAGCTTCATCCACCGAACCTTAGTCCTGAACACAGGCAGCAATGTCTGCGGGATTTAAAGGACATCGGTTATCAGATTGGCTGCGGATTCATGGTTGGCTCTCCTTACCAGACTTCGGAACACCTTGCAGAAGACATGCTCTTCATGAAAGAACTGAATCCACACATGATCGGAATCGGTCCGTTTATCCCACATCATGACACTCCGTTTGCCGGAGAATCTGCGGGAACACTGGAACTTACTTTATATATGCTCGGCCTGATCCGGCTGATGATCCCGAAGGTTTTACTTCCTGCCACAACCGCACTTGGAACCATCCACCCAAAAGGGCGTGAACTTGGAATCCTGGCAGGCGCCAATGTCGTAATGCCGAACCTTTCACCAACGGAAGTACGGAAAGATTATCTTCTATATGATAATAAGATCTGTACCGGTGATGAATCCGCCCAGTGCAGACACTGTCTGGAAATGCGGATGAAATCCATAGGCTATCAGGTTGTAACAGACCGTGGCGATTCTTTGAATATTTAGGTAACATCAACTTTTTATACAGTCAGCTTTTATATACAGCTGTCAGAAAGTGAGGAACACATCATGAGTTTAAACAACACACCTTCTTCAGAACGTATACATATCGGGATCTTCGGCAGACGCAACGCCGGAAAATCAAGTCTTATTAATGCTCTCACCGGGCAGAATCTTGCGATTGTCTCCGATGTGCGCGGAACAACGACCGATCCTGTATTCAAATCCATGGAGCTGCTTCCACTGGGCCCTATCGTCATGATCGACACTCCGGGGCTCGACGATGAAGGCGAACTTGGAAAACTCCGCATTCAGAAAGCTTATCAGGTCCTGAACAAGACCGACATCGCTGTGCTCGTGATCGATGGCACCTCAGGAATTACGCCGCAGGACAATGCGATCCTTACACGCATACAGGATAAGAATATTCCCCTCTTACTCGTCCTTAATAAAGCCGATCTGGTATCGGAACATACACATCAGGAAATGATCGTGTCCACTCATCTGAAATATAAGATTCCTTTAGAGCATATCCTGTGGACCAATACAACTGAAAATCTTCATATTCATGAGTTGAAAGAACGTCTCGGAACTTTAGTCCCTGCGGAAGAATCTTCCAGATTCATCGTCCGGGATCTTGTAACCCCCGGAGATTTCATTGTACTTGTTGTTCCGATCGATTCTGCCGCGCCAAAGGGAAGGCTGATTCTCCCACAGCAGCAGACGATCCGCGATCTTCTGGATGCCGGAACTACTGCAATCGTTGTAAAGGAAACAGAACTCAAAAGTACGCTGGATTCACTCGGAAAAAAGCCTGCACTGGTGATTACCGACAGTCAGGCATTTAAAGAAGTTGACAAAGATACTCCTTCCGATATCCCGCTTACTTCTTTCTCCATTCTTTTTGCAAGATATAAGGGGAATCTGGGAACCGTCGTCCACGGCGCAAGAGCACTGGACACGCTGGAAGACGGAGATACGATCCTGATCAGCGAAGGCTGTACTCACCACCGCCAGTGTGACGATATCGGTACTGTCAAGCTACCTCGCTGGGTTCGTGAATATACGGGAAAAGATATAGATTTTGAATTTACCAGTGGAACTGAATTTCCACTGAAGCTGAACCATTATAAAATGATCATTCACTGCGGTGGCTGTATGCTGAATGAGCGCGAAATGAAATATCGCCTGAAATGCGCCGGTGACGCCTCTGTACCAATCACCAATTACGGAACTGCGATTGCTTATATGAAAGGGATACTTGAACGCAGTATTGAGATATTCCCACAGTTACGAAAATAAACAAAGTAATGAATAACAAAAGGAGATTTTTATGCAGATCAGAAAAGCGACAATGAATGACCTTCCGGACATCCTTGCAATCTATGCTTATGCCCGGAAATATATGAAAGAACACGGCAATCCGGACCAGTGGCGGGACAGTTATCCTCCGGTTTCACTTACCACACAGGATATCCAGTCCGACTGCTTATATGTCTGCATCATTCAGATAGAAGAAGACGAGCAAATCGGAGGCGTATTCTATTTTCGCAGGGAAGAAGACCCTGATTACCAGACAATTGACGGTTCCTGGTTAAATGACAGACCCTATGCCGTTGTTCACAGAGTTGCCACGGCACCTGGTACAAAGGGCGTAGCTACCTTCTGTCTGAACTGGGCTTATGAACAGTTCCCAAATATTAAAATTGATACACACGATGATAATATTCCCATGCAGCATCTGCTCGTCAAATTAGGCTTCACCTGCTGCGGGCATACTACACTGCAAAACGGTGATATCCGCCTGATCTATCAAAAAGCTGACTAAATAGAACCCGGCAGCCGGAGATATTATACATTCTATGTAACATCCCCGGCTGCCAGGTTTTTATCTATTCTTCTTTTTCTTCTAATGCTTCCACATTCAATCCCCTCGGCTCAACCGGTGTAGAGAATACAATCTGTGTCTGTGTCTTTCCGAAATGCTGGAGCTGTCCGATGAATCCATCCAACTCAATCGTACTCGGGAATGCCACCTTCATAAGCATAGAATTCTTCTTGTTATAACTACAAGAAGGCGGCAACACTTGGAATTTAATGCACCCTTCCAAGTATCTCCCCAATCGGTGCCGCTATCGTAAGCTTTGCACCTACTTCTCTGGCTGTTGCACTCTTATTGATCACCACAAGATGTTTCCCGCGGAAATAATCAATAAATCCTGCCGCGGGATACACAACCAGAGACGTGCCTCCTATGATTAGCGTATCTGCTTCACTGATCGCTTTGATACTCCTGCTGATCACATCCGAATCCAGTCCTTCCTCATAGAGTACTACATCCGGTTTGATCATTCCGCCACAAGTGCATCTTGGAATTCCGGATGCATTTTTTACATATGCCGCATCATAGAATTTGTGGCATTTCATACAATAGTTCCGGTGAATACTTCCGTGCAGTTCCAGTACATTCTTACTTCCGGCCGCCTGATGAAGTCCGTCAATATTCTGTGTAATCACGGCCGTTAATTTACCCGCCTCTTCCAATTCTGCAAGTTTCAAGTGTGCAGCATTCGGTTTGGCATCCAGAAACATCATCTTCTCCTTATAAAATTCATAAAACCCTTCTGGGTTCCGTACAAAGAAACTATGACTTACGATCTGCTCCGGCGAATATTTATACTTTTGTTGATATAACCCGTCCGCACTTCGGAAATCCGGAATATTGCTCTCTGTAGAAACCCCTGCTCCTCCGAAGAATACGATTCTTTTACTGTCATCAATAATGTTCTGTAATTGTTCTACTTCTTTCTCGTACATATCTGTTCCTCCTGAATCTTTATATTTTTTATTTCTTACGAATGCATGGCGATGCAAAAAAACTGCCCACAGCCTCCAAAGGCTGCATGACAGTCATTTTCCTTCTTACTTTTTATTCTCTTTTCTGATCCATGCAGCTACTTCATGCAAGTCCGCCAGTTCTGCCGTAATTCCTTCTTTTGCCTCTTTTGACACAACTGCTATGTCCGGCACATAGATCGTATATCCGCCCGCTGCCTTTCCTGCCAGAAGTCCCGGTGCACTGTCCTCCAGTACCAGGCATTCCTTTGGATCCTGCCCAATCAGCTCTGCTGCTTTCAGGAAAATGTCCGGCTCCGGCTTCCCACGCTCCACCATATCTCCGTAAATCGCATTCGAAATCAGATGTTCTATACCGGACATATGTATCAGCCTGCTCGCACGCTTTCTTTCTGTGGATGTCGCAACCACAGCCGGAATCTCATGTTCTTTTAAATATTCTAATAAATCCTGCAGTCCTTCTTTATGCGGAACAGATTCTTTTGTCACTTCGTCGAAATACTCATGCTTCATTGCACGCGCTGTATCATAATCCAGTCTGTCTCCAAAATATGCTGCAAATTTTTTTCGGATCGCCTGTGGATTTCTTCCCCGAAAAGAATCTGTCAATGCTACCGGAATATCCACGCCCAGCTTTTTACCTGCGTAAATCCATCCTTTGGTAGAAAGACGTTCTGTATCGAACATCGTTCCATCCATATCAAAGATTACACCTTTTACCATATACTTTATGACTCCTTATTCTCACTGTAACCGGTAAAGAATTCGGATAACGCATCCAATGTCTTCACAAGCACCGGAAGCTCGGTATCATCCAGTTTATCCAGAATGGCCTGTGTCATCTGTCTGTGATAATCTTCATGATGGTGGTAAGCCTTCACACCTTTTTCTGTCAGCTTGACAAGAACGACTCTTCTGTCTTCTTCGCTGCGATGACGCTCTACATATCTTTTGTTCACCAGACTGTTCATGGCAGTCGTAAGGGATCCTACGGTAATATTAAGCTTTCTGGCAATCGAAGACATATTATTCCCGTCGCCAAGTCCGACTGCCTCGATCACATGCATATCATTATTCGTAAGATCTTTGAACTCATCCGTAATGATTGCCTTTTCTTCCAGTTCCCATATTTCATTGATCAGACTGACCAGTGTCTGATTGATCATCTTATATGCGTCATCCATTCCCATCTTCTGTAATTTCCTTCACTTTAACTCTTCATTCTTTACTCTTATTCTTTATTATACCCTTTCTGGTATCAGAGAATCAATAACTTCTTTTACAGTTTCCAGATGAGTTGCCTGATATGCATACGCTCCACAGAAAAGTAACGCATCATCTATCTTTCCTTTTGCCGCATTGATCAGTGCCTGAGTGATACAATACGGCGTGGTTCCCGGATTACAATGCTTCAGACACTGAAAACAATGCGCCGGTGCAATACGCCCCAGTTCTTTTACTTTTTTCATAAATGGATTCAAGATTGCACGTCCCGGCATTCCCACCGGACTTTTTACAATCACGATGTCTTCTTTTCTTGCATTCAGGTAGGCTTCTTTATAGCGGATATCTGCATCGCATTCTTCTGTTGTAACGAATCTTGTCGCCACCTGTATGGCATCTGCTCCGAGGGAAAATGCACGCGCTGCGCTTTCACTGTCATGAATTCCTCCCCCCATCGCAACAGGAATCTTTTTTCCATATTTTTCCGAAAATGTATGAATGACCTGCATGATGGCTATGATTTCTTTTTCGTAGGAAGTTCGGCATTTTACATAGTCTTCTGCCCCAGCATCTATACCATACGTTTCCAGCTGCTCTTCATGAAATCCAAGATGTCCCCCTGCGAGCGGTCCTTCGATCACAACCAGATCCGGGATTCTGTGGTATTTTTTGTCCCAATATTTTAATATCACATTTGCCGATTTTGCAGTCGATACGATCGGTGCGAGTAAGATGTCTGACTCACCCACATATTTCGGAAGATCCGTCGGAAGTCCCGCTCCCGATACGATCAGATCTGCTCCTGCTTCTACCACCGCATGCACATATTCTTCATAGTGCTCCATGGCAACCATCAGATTGAATCCAATGATTCCGTCCGATGCAATCTTTCTTGCTTTCTCATACTCTGATTTTATCGCTCTTAAATTCGCTTTTAATGGATCTTTTATAAAATCTTCTTCTCTAAAACCAGGCTGAGCGGCAGAGATGATCCCTATGCCGCCCTCCTTTGCAACTGCTCCAGCAAGATTTCCAAGGCTGATACCAACTCCCATACCACCTTGAATGACTGGAACTTTTGCTGTCTTTGTTCCTATTTTCAGTGGTTGTATTTTCATATATTTTCCTCACTCTATTATAGAATCTGTTCGTCCATAAACATTGCCTGTAAAATACATCGTTTTCTTATGATATATAGCAGTGATTTACTCTGCTCCATATTACATATTCCTGAAACGCTCATATCTATGTTCTATTAACTCCTGCTCTGACAAACTTTTATATTTCATCAGAAATTCTTCGATTGCCTCATCCATCTGCATGATCACAACATCCATATTCTGAACGATATATTCCTCCGGCTCTGCAAAGACACGCTCTACAATTCCCTGTGCCTTCAGATTCTCTGCCGTCAATTTCATCACTTCTGCTGCTTCTTTGGCCTTGGAGCTGTCTTTCCAGAGGATACTTGCGAATCCTTCCGGTGAGAGGATGGAATAGATGGAATTTTCCAACATCCATACTTCATCTGAAGTGGCCATCGCAAGTGCTCCGCCACTTCCGCCTTCTCCAATGATGATTGAAACAACCGGAACCCTTAATCCGGACATCTCATAGATATTTCTGGCAATGGCTTCTCCCTGTCCGCGTTCTTCTGCTTCGAGTCCACAGAATGCTCCCGGTGTATCAACCAGACAGATGACCGGACGAGAGAATTTCTCTGCCTGTTTCATAAGTCTTAAGGCTTTTCTGTATCCCTCCGGCTGTGGCATACCAAAGTTTCTTTCGATATTTTCCTTCGTATTTCTTCCCTTTGCCTGTGCAATCACTGTTACCGGCGTGCCATTGAATCTTGCAACGCCACCGATGATAGCTTTGTCATCTGCGAAATACCGGTCTCCGTGGAATTCTACAAAATCTGTAAAGAGTGCGTCAATGTAATCACTGCCTACCGGCCGGTCTTTGCGTCTGGAAAGTTCTACTCTCTGCCATGCGGTCATATTCATCTTGCTGCCTGATGTCAGTTCCACATCACATTTTTTTCTATTAAATCCTGTTCCTTCTCCTACCTCATGAAGTGCCAGAATCTTAGAAAGTGTCTCTTTCATCTGAGGGCGCTCCACAATGGCATCCAGAAATCCATGTTCCAGTAAAAACTCTGCTCTCTGGAAACCATCCGGAAGCTTCTGTCCGATGGTCTGCTCGATCACTCTTGGGCCTGCGAACCCGATCAGAGCTTTTGGCTCTGCCAGGATCACATCACCGAGCATCGCAAAGCTTGCGGTTACTCCGCCAGTCGTGGGATCGGTCAGTACGCTGATGTAAAGAAGTCCGGCATCACTGTGGCGCTTCAGTGCTGCGGATGTCTTTGCCATCTGCATCAGAGAGACGATTCCCTCCTGCATACGGGCCCCTCCGGAGCAGGCAAATAAGATGACCGGAAGTCTTTCTTTCGTTGCCCGTTCTACCGCCCTTGCTATCTTCTCTCCAACTGCCTCTCCCATGCTGGCCATCAGGAATCTTCCATCACAGACTCCGATAACCACCTCGCGGCCGTCAATCTTTGCTTTTCCTGTTACAACTGCTTCTGAAAGCCCTGTCTTTTCCTGTAATTTCTTCAGTTTTTCTTCGTATCCTTTGTATTCCAGAGGATTTCCTCCCTGAAGATCCGAATCCCATTCTTCAAAAGAACCTTCATCTGTGATCATCTCGATTCTGCGTCTTGCATGCACGCGGAAATATCCTCCGCACTTTGGACAGATATAATGATCTTTCTTTACATCCTCCGCAATGATCGCTCCCCCACATTTATTACATTTGCGAAGTAATCCTTCCGGAACTTCCGGTCGTCTGGTAAATGTAATATAATTCTTTCTTCCGACAGCAATTCTGGTCTTTTTAAATACGTTGTCCAGCTTCATCAGCAGTCACCTCTACAGCCTTTCAATAAATTCAATATCTATATTTCCCTCAATATAATCCGGATGATTGACAATCCCATACTGATAATCAACATTCGTATCGATTCCTTCTATAATGACTTCTCCAAGTGCACTCTGCATCTTACGGATCGCTTCCTGACGATTCTTCGCCCACACGATCAGCTTGGCCACCATGGAATCATAATACGGCGGAATCGTATAGCCGCTGTATATCGCAGAATCAATACGGATACCCTTTCCTCCCGGAAGATACATATCTGTGATCGTTCCCGGGGACGGACGGAATCCTTTCACCGGATTCTCTGCATTGATCCTGCACTCGATCGCATGACCGGTCAGTCTGATATCTTCCTGTGTATAGGATAATTTCTGTCCGGATGCAATGCGGATCTGTTCTTTCACAAGATCTACACCTGTCACCCATTCTGTGACCGGATGTTCCACCTGGATTCTGGTATTCATTTCCATGAAATAAAAGTTCCCGGATTTTTCTAATAAGAATTCGATGGTTCCGGCATTCTCATAACCTGCCGCTTTGGCAGCTTTTACCGCAGCGTCACCCATCTTCTTTCTCAGTTCATCCGATAATGCAACAGACGGAGATTCTTCGATCAGCTTCTGATGATTGCGCTGAATAGAACAATCTCTTTCTCCCAGATGGATCACATTGCCATATTTATCCGCCAGGATCTGGAACTCAATGTGTCTTGGATTCTCTACAAAATGTTCAATGTACATCGTCGAATCGGCAAATGCCATCTCGGTCTCTTTCTGAGCCGTCTGGAATGCAGACTCGAACTCTTCCGGTGTCCAGGCGGTACGCATACCTTTGCCCCCACCTCCTAAAGCTGCCTTAATGATAACCGGATAGCCAATCTCTCGGGCAAGTTCTGCACCGGTCTTTGCATCGTAGACGGGTTCTTTGCTTCCCGGAATGACCGGTACTCCCGCTGCCATCATCGTATTTCTCGCAACCTGTTTATTTCCAAGACTTGCAATGACTTTGGAATCCGGCCCGATGAATGTAATATTGCACTGCTCGCACAGCTCTGCAAATTTACTATTCTCTGACAGGAATCCAAATCCCGGATGGATTGCATCTGCACCGCTTATGATCGTTGCACTGATGATATTTTCCATACTGAGATAGCTGTCCTTTGACGGAGCCGGCCCGATGCAGATGGCTTCGTCTGCAAGCTTGGTATGCAGTGCTTCTTTGTCTGCCTCGGAATAGACCGCTACGGTCTCAATTCCCATCTCACGGCAGGCGCGGATGATACGCACCGCGATCTCTCCTCTGTTTGCGATCAATACTTTTTTAATCATCTTTCTTTACACTCTCCTATGTTGCTCTTATCTATCCGACCATGAATGTAAGCTCTGCACTTACGACTACTTTTCCATCCACGCTCGCAACTGCCTCGCCGACACCGACAGGTCCTTTTCTGCGGATGATCTTCGTCTCCAGACGTACCTTGTCTCCCGGGACGATCTTTCCTTTGAATTTGCATTTATTGATACCGCCGAAATATGCAATCTTTCCTTTATTTTCTTCCAGGCTTAAGATTGCAACCGCACCAGCCTGTGCCAGTGCTTCGATCGTCAGCACGCCCGGCATTACAGGTTCTTCCGGGAAGTGTCCCGCAAAGAATTCTTCTCTGTAAGATACGCATTTATATCCCACTGCATATTCTCCCGGCACATAATCTTCGATGTAATCCAACAGAAGAAATGGATGACGGTGCGGAATGATTTCTTTGATCTGATTGATGTTCAAATGATTCATATTGTCCTCCTACACGATGCGAAATAACGGCTGTCCGTATTCCACGCCTTCCTGATTATTTACCAGAATCTCTGCAACCGTTCCGCTGTAATCGCTTTCGATCTCATTCATCAGCTTCATGGCTTCCACGATTCCGAGTGTCTGTCCTTTTTCTACTCTGTCTCCGACTTTTACGAAGCTTTCTGCATCTTCTGCAGGTGCTGAATAAAATGTTCCTACCAGCGGAGACTCTACAATATTTCCTGCGACTGCTTCTTCCGCAGCTGCTCCCAGTGTCTGATCCCCTTCTGCATTCGTTTTTCCCATCTCAGCAGAAACCACTCCGGCAGAAACCGTTGCAGCAGAAGCTGTTCCGGTCATATTCACCGGTGCAGACACATTTTCCGTCACATAGCATGTATTTTCTTTCTTGCTCAAATGCAGTTTGATACCGTCTTCCTCATATTTAAAGCCTGTCAGATCTGACTTTGACACAGCATCTATGAGTTCGATCATTTTCTCCATTTCCATATGTCTTTGTCCCTCCTGCAATTCTCCGCTAGTCTTCATATCTCTTTAACAGTAACACCGCATTATGTCCGCCAAATCCAAGTGAATTTGTCAGTACATAATTGACTTCTTTTTCTACCGGCGCACCGATCGCATAGTTCAGGTCACACTCTTCATCCGGAGTTTCCGTTCCGACTGTCTGATGGATGAAGTTGTCCTGGATTGTCTTCACACAAGTGATAAATTCCACACCTCCGGCCGCACCGAGCAGATGGCCGATCATGGATTTTGTCGAGTTGATCACAACATCTTTTGCCGCATCGCCAAGAGCCAGTTTGATCGCACGTGTCTCGAACAGGTCATTGTGATGTGTACTGGTTCCGTGTGCGTTGATGTAATCCACCTGGGAAGGTTCGATTCCGCCCTCTTCCATCGCAAGTTCCATTGCTTTGGCTGCACCGCTTCCGTCTTCTGCCGGAGAAGTAATGTGATATGCATCTCCCGTAGAACCGTATCCGACAAGTTCGGCATAGATAACTGCACCACGTTGTTTTGCATGTTCCAGTTCTTCCAGAACAACTACACCTGCACCTTCTCCGAGAACGAATCCATCCCTGTCTTTATCAAATGGTCTGGATGCCTTCATCGGATCTGTAGAAGTCGAAAGTGCTGTCAGACTTGTGAATCCTGCGACTCCGGTCTCACAGATACATCCTTCTGCTCCACCCGCCAGCATCACTTCTGCGTCACCATACTGGATTGCACGGAATGCATCACCGATGCAGTTTGTTCCACTGGCACATGCTGTAACGACATTCGTACATTTTCCCTTCAGACCGAGCTGAATGGAAATATTTCCTGCTGCCATGTTCGAGATCATCATCGGAACCAGAAGCGGATTAACTCTTCCCGGTCCTTTAGTCCGGATTTTTTCGTATTCTTTTTCTACAGCCTGCAGGCTTCCGATACCGGAACCCACAATTACACCGACACGGAACGGATCTTCCTTTGACATATCAAGTCCGGCATCTTCGAATGCTTCTTTTGCCGCTGCCACCGCATACTGGGAAAATGGTTCCATTCTTCTTGCTGCCTTAAAATCCATTCTGTCTTTTGCCTGAAAATCTTTTACCTCTGCTGCAATCTTTACTTTATATTCTGTGGTGTCGAATTTGGTAATCTCTCCGATTCCCACTTTTCCTTCTTTGATGCCGCTCCAGAACTCCTCTACCGTATTTCCGATCGGAGTCACTGCTCCAAGTCCTGTCACTACAACTCTTCTCTTCATATATCTTAATCTCCTTTACATCACCATACCGCCGTCTACATGCAATACCTGTCCAGTAATATATCCCGCATCCTCTGACGCAAGAAATGCAACCGCATTCGCCACATCTTCTGCTTTTCCGAATTTTCCAAGCGGAATCTGTGCGGCAGACGCTTCTTTTATCTTTTCCGGAAGTACTTCTGTCATGTCGGTCTCGATAAATCCCGGTGCAACTGCATTGACCGTGATTCCTCTGGATGCCACTTCTCTGGCTGCTGTTTTGGTCAGTCCGATCACACCTGCTTTGGACGCCGCATAATTTGCCTGTCCTGCATTACCGCTGACACCTACAACAGATGCCATATTTATGATGCGTCCGCTTCTCTGGCGGATCATCTGGCGGAGCGCAGCTCTTATTGTATGAAATGTTCCCTTCAAGTTTGTGTCCAATACCTTATCAAAATCTTCTTCTGACATCTTCATAAGGAGTCCATCCTTTGTGATTCCTGCATTATTAACCAGAATATCAATTCTTCCCTGCTCCTTGATCACCGTCTCGATGAATTCTTTACAGGCATCAAAATCGGCCACATTACATTGTATGATCACCGCTTTACCGCCTGCAGACTCAACTTCATTCTTTACTTCTTCGGCTCTTTCTCTGGAACCGTTATAGTTGATCACAACTGTTGCTCCTTTTGATGCAAGCTTTACAGCGATTGCTTTTCCGATTCCTCTGGACGCTCCGGTTACAACTGCAACTTTTCCTTCCATTGTCTGATCCATCTTTACGATTCCTCCATCCTGTTTCCACCATCTGCGAGTTTCTCACAGACTTTATCCACATCCTCCCACTGGGAAATGTGGAATACTTTCACACTTCGGTCGATTTTTCTTAAAAATCCTTCCAGTGTCTTGCCCGGTCCGATCTCAACAAATGTATCAACACCGTCTGCGATCATGCGTTCCATGCTCTGCATCCAGCGCACCGGTGAACTGATCTGTGTCGTAAGAAGTCCCGGAGTTTCTCTGATGTCTGTTACCTTCTCTGCTGTTACATTCGTTACATACGGAATTCTTAATTCGTGAAATCTGGTATGTTCCAGTTCTTCCGCCAGTTTCTCTCCTGCCGGAACCAGCATCTGAGAATGGAACGGTCCGCTGACATTTAACATAATGGTGCGTCTCGCCCCTGCTTCTTTTAACTTTGCAGCCGCTTCTTCTACAGCGTCTGTCTTACCGGTGATGACGATTTGTCCCGGACAGTTATAGTTTGCGACCGACACATCAGCAATCGGTTCGATCACTTTTTCGATTTCCTCTGCCGCCATAGAAATGACCGCACACATGGCTCCTTCTCCTGCCGGAACCGTGTTCTGCATCAGGATTCCTCTTTTTCTTACCAGGCGGATCGCATCCATATCGTTCATTCCTCCGGCAGCTGCGATCGCCGGGTATTCTCCCAGGCTTAATCCTGCTGTGATATCTGCTTTCAGTCCTTTACTTTCCGCAACTCTTGTCATTGCCAGACAGGTCGTGACCATTGCTGCCTGTGTATATTCCGTCAAATCCAGCCTGTCATTTTCTTCAAAGCAAAGTTCCTTCATATCCAGATCAAGTTCCTCACCTGCCTGGTCAAATATGTATCTTGCAATCTCACTGTTTTCATAAAAGTCGGCTCCCATGCCAGCTTTCTGAGCACCCTGTCCCGGATAAATAAATGCAATCTTACTCATAGAATCCCTGTCCTCCGATTAATGCATCTGTCTCTGTTACCAGTTTCTGGATCAGATCTTTACATGACATTCTTTCTTTTACCATGCCGGCAATCTGTCCTGCCATTACGCTTCCGTTCTTTACATCACCCTCTACGACTGCTTTTCTGAGGCCGCCAAGTGTGAGCTTTTCCAGTTCTTCGAATTCTGCTCCGGCATTTTCCAGTTCCAGATATTTTCTCGTCATATCATTGCGAAGGGCTCTGACCGGATGTCCTGTGGTTCTTCCTGTTACTCTGGAATCAATATCCTTCGCTTTGATGATTCTTTCTTTGTAATTCTCATGTACCTGGGATTCATCTGTTACAACAAAATGTGTTCCCATCTGGACGCCTTTTGCTCCCAGCATGAATGCCGCAGCAATTCCTCTTCCATCGGCAATTCCTCCGGCTGCAATAACCGGAATACTGACTGCATCTACAATCTGTGGAACAAGTACCATCGTTGTACTCTCGCCGATATGTCCGCCGGCTTCACAACCTTCTGCTACCAGTGCATCCGCACCACAGCGTTCCATTCTTTTTGCCAGGGCCACAGAAGCAACGACCGGAATAACCTTTACGCCGGCTTCCTTCCACATCTTCATGTATTTCTCCGGATTACCCGCACCGGTGGTAACAACCTTTACGCCTTCTTCGACAATCACCTTTGCAACTTCATCTGCATAAGGACTCATCAGCATGATGTTGACACCGAATGGTTTGTCTGTCAGTTCTTTTGCCTTGCGTACCTGATCTCTTACCCAGTCTGCCGGAGCACTTGCTGCACCGATGAGTCCCAGTCCGCCGGCTTCGGATACACCTGCTGCCAGATGGTATTCTGCCACCCAGGCCATACCGCCCTGAATGATCGGGTATTCAATTCCTAATAATCTGGTTACTTCTGTCTGCATAATCTCTATACTCCCTGTCTTTTTATAATTTTCTTACTCTTTATGAGCGTTCACATACTCTACAACATCACCGACTGTTACGATCTTTTCCAGATCTTCCGACGGAATCTCGATTCCATATTCATCTTCCAGTGCCATTGTCAGTTCAAAAAGATCTAAGGAATCTGCTCCGAGGTCATCTTTGAATGATGCGTTTTCTGTGATTTTGCTTTCCTCTACTCCTAAGTTATCTGCTACCATTTTTTTAATCTGTTCTAACATATCTTTGTTCTCCTTTTATTTCTGTTTTTGTCTCTCTTTTTTAGCTTTGGTTCCTTTTTAATTCTTTTGCACTTATAAGGGTTGCTTATCTGAGGCTTCTTACCACTCCAGAATGCTGGCCCCCCAGGTGAGTCCTGCACCAAATCCTGCCAGGATAATCTTCTGTCCTCTGTTCAGTTTCCCGGCTCGGTTCAGTTCATCGAGAAGAATTGGAATACTTGCGGAAGATGTATTTCCGTATTCTTCCAGATTCATCGGAAATTTTTCTATCGGTTCACCCAGCCGCTTTGCGATTGCTTCTACAATTCTTCTGTTCGCCTGATGCAAGATGTAAAAACTGATTTCTTCCTGTGCCGTGTCATTCTTTTCCAATACTTCTTTTATTGCCTGCGGCACGCTCTTTACAGCAAACATAAATACTTCTCTTCCATCCATCTGCATCAGATATTCTTTTTCTTCCGGCTTTGGCATATCTTCCGGTGATAATTCACTTCTGTCATATCTGCTTTTACAGCGAAGTGCTTCTCCTCTAAAACCATCGGAGTGTGTTACCGGAAGATAATATTCCGTATCTTCGCGTTTCAGCACTGCCGCTCCTGCGCCATCCCCGAACAGGATACACGTCCCGCGGTCCTTCCAGTTCGTCAGATTCGATAAACTCTCGCTGCCAATGATCAGTGCAGTCTGATACACGCCCGCATTCAGATAAGCCGCTGCCGTATTATAAGCAACCACAAATCCAGTGCATGCCGCACTCAGATCAAAACATGTCGCATGCTTTGCCCCAAGGTCTTTCTGCACTTCACAGGCTGTACAGGGAAGTATTACATTTGAAGAAATCGTAGACACGATGATCAGATCCACATCTTCTGCAGCAATTCCCGCATTTTCAAGTGCCTGCCTTCCGGCTTCGGCTGCCATGGATACCGTCGTCTCTTCTCTGATAATATGACGTCTCACGACTCCGGTTCTCTCCCGGATCCACTCATCACTGGTATCAACCAGTTTCGCAATGTCATTGTTGTCCATTGCAAATGATGGTACGCAAGATCCTGTCCCACATATTCTTCCAGTCATTATAAATACCTCTGATTTATTTTGATTCTAAATTATTTTGACTTTCAAAGTATATATCAAGAAATTTTGTTTGTCAAGTATTTTGAATATCAAAATATATTTTTATTTTTCCGGGCGTCTGGTGTTTACCTGAAATTCATATAATTATGATAATATATTTTAACTTATAGCAGTTTCTCTTCCCATTCTTTTTCTTTGAAGCCGGTCAGAACGAAATTATCTCCGATTACTAATGGGCGTTTTACGAGCATTCCGTCGGTTGCCAGGAGTTTTAACTGGTCGTCTTCGGTCATTTCTTTTAATTTGTCTTTCAGGTTCATCTGTTTGTATATCATACCACTGGTATTGAAGAACTTTTTGAGTGGAAGTCCGCTCATTGTGTACCATTCTTTTAATTCTTCGTAAGTTGGATTTTCTTCTTTAATTGCTCGTTCTTCAAATTCTACGTTGTGTACTTCCAGCCACTTTAATGCTTTCATACAGGTGCTGCATTTTCTGTATGCAAATACTTTCATCATAGATTCTCCTTTTCCATCTTTCTAATTTTTTACAATATCATTACTGACGTTTCATATCGTTCTTCCAACGTTTTATTTCTTCTACACTATGTCCTACTGCTTCTGCAATCATGTCTTCCCTTGCTCCTAATTCAAGCAACTTCATTGCTGTTTCATATTTTCCTTTTTCTTTTCCACATTCTTCACCTACTTGATAAATCTTATCCATCTCTTTACACATGGTTTCCACTCCTTCCCGTGTCTCTTTCAATACTCTTACCCGCTTTGCCAATACTTCGCTATACATGTCCTCTGCCTTTGTACAATGAAAATCATGCATCAATCTGCCCAGTTCTGTGTCTTCTTTCATCCTGGCATTAATATATATAATTTCGCTTTTATCATTATAATCTCCGCCTGTTTCTCTTACAGTCCGTTTGATATGTAAGATAGGTTCAACTCCAGCATCTGATTCCTCATCTACAATAAAAATGACCTTCGATTCCGGCAGCTTTTCAAACTCTTCTCCTGTATACAGACTATGTACATCTATTATACTGCTGTGATATCGCAATCTTTTTGGAATTGCTCCGGCTTTTTCCTGCTGTACTTCTATATCATATATTTCTTTTCTGCCATTCACAGCCACACAGTCAAGTATGGCTGATCTCCCCTGTAAATTCTTGTAATCTTTCTGAACAACAACTTCTGTTAATTCCAGATCATCATTTTCAGTAATAACTCTTAATACATATTCCGCACATTCCAGAATGTTTAACACGTTCCGCATGAACATATCACTCATCATTGTCAGCTCCGCGACTAACTTTTCATAATATTGGAACCGTTCATTAACAGAACCTGCCAGCTGCACGTTATCCAAGCTTTTTCGCTTTTGAAACCATACAGGATCTGATATACGTCATTCCTGTGACCAGATAAATGACAGCTACAACAAGAACCGCCAATATACCAGTATTCAAGAACATATTTGCTATTAATGTAAGCAACAATAATATCGGTATTACTTTGTTCAATACAATATACGTCTTATATGCACTTTTGTATATAATTTCTTTTTCTGCTTCATCGCAGCTTTCCACCCACTGTTCCGTAAATTTGCTTGAAGTTGGATCACCTTTTTTCTCCGGATGTGCCGCCTGTATCGCTTTTACATAACGTACAGAAAGATAAATATCGTAGAAATAGCACAGTATAAATATAATGCAAGCGAATAAAAAATATCTGGATTTTCCTGATTCTATATACTTCAAAGAATATCCAAAGGATAAAATTATAATGCAGGCCACCTGTGACACCAAATTAACCCCACTGGTCCACGCTCCCCATTTTTCTTCTTCGTAATCCAGTTCATAGAATCTGTCCTCATCTGCATCCTTCATTTCTTTGTATACATTCTTTAACCGGTATAAACTGTATTCACCAACAACTACCGTAACAACCGCGATTATAATCAGAGCTGGAAATATATATTGCTGAATCGTTCCGTTAATCGTTCTGATTCCTGCATCTATTCCTTTTTTCATCAGTTCATAGATGACTACCGACACGCCTCCGGCGATTCCCCCGATTATCACTGCCGCGAGCATCTTCCACGTTGCGGTAAAATAACTACTTTTCTTTTCCTTCATCATTTATCTCCTCTTCATATATAAAAATATCTTCTACACTGACTTCACAAATCTTCGCAATCTTTAATGCAAGTGTTACTGACGGCGAATAGTCTCCTCTCTCTATCTGGCTGATCGTCTGTCTGGATACGCCTGCGAGCTTTCCCATCTCGGTCTGATTGACGCCAAGTCTTGATCTGTATTCCTTCAATCGGTTTAGTAAAGGCAAATGCTCATCTCCTTTATCAATCATATTTTGACAGCTTTTCTTGTCATTTAAATTCTAACAGATGACAACTATAGTTGTCAAGTTTCTATTTAATTCACTAAGCCAAATCCCCGAACCGTAATAAAAGATTACCGTTCTCCATTTAATTATTATGGCATGCGAAACCGCAGGAATAAAATTACAAGGTCCTATCCTGTGCATACGGACTCATGGTTGGAAATTCTTAAGTAAAAAAGTTGACCGTTTGCTCACAAAAAATCCACTGTCTGAGACGAATGTCGAGTTTGGATTTTTTGTGAGCTCGTTTTTAGGTCAACTTTTTTGCTTTAGAATTTCCCCATGTTGGAGTCAGCACAGGATAGAACCTTGTAAGTTTATTCCGATCGGTGATAGCCGCTATAATACATTAAATAGAAAACATTCCTCCAAATTGTGAAAATCCCAATATACAAGCCGCACATACCAGCATAAATACAATGATTACTTTTACGCCTATAGATATCTTCGCATAACTTTCACAGATCGGAATCTGTTTATACTCCCACTCCGTCTGCATTTTTCTTCTCTTCCATTTCTGAACCAGTGTGATGCAGTCACATATGAAGAATGCGATAATAAATCCAAAGCTGAATACCATGGCTGCTATATAATAATATCCCGCATCGGCACCTTCGATATCTATCTGCCGTTTGCACAATACTACAGCCGTTACGATCAATAAGAAATTTAGTAATGTATCCACAATAATCATCTTATCTACGATACTTTTCTTGCCGATTTCCTTCATACGCTCCGCTCCTTCCTGTAACAACCGCTTTTCATCCAGATCTTCTTCTTTTTTCTGTTTCACCGCTTCCAGTTCCGTCTCTAATTCTTTCATATATTTCCTGCATTCACTACATTCTGCTAAATGCTCTTCCACCAGTTTTCTGCTATCTTCGCTGCATACCTTATCCAGATATAACGGTATCAGATCTCTGATAATCTCACATTTCATCATTGCCTGCGCCTCCCATCTTTTCTACAATCATTTTCTTGGCTCTGTAATAGGTCACTCTCGCCCAGCTTTCACTTTTTGAAAATAACTGTCCGATATCTCTGTATGATACCTCTCCCATCACCCGCAGCATGAATACTTCTTTGTACGGTTCCTGTAAGTCATGTAGAATCTTTCGGATGATCTGTCCATTTTCCTGATTGATTATGCCATTTAATAAATCCTCCCCTTGATCCGCATGATTTTCATCTAATTTATTTGCATATCTTTTCTGCTTTTTTGTCCACGCATAATATTCATGCTTCGCAATCTGACATAACCACACCGATAATTTACATTCACCTCTGAAATTTTCCAATTTTTCAAATGCAATGGCAAATGTCTGCTAGGTAAGTTCTTCTGCTATTTCCCTGTCTCCGGATAATCTCAGCAGAAAACAATATACCTCTTTTAAATATTTCTGATATACTTCCTCAAAAGATTCCATGAACGCACCTCTCTTCTCTCATTTATATCTTCTTTTACTATTAAGAGTCATTTTTCCTCAATTCGTTACAAACTTTTTTATTTTTATAAACCAAAGATACTTCCATAGATCCCCTTGACATTTTCTCCTATATCTATTATAGTACTTATCGCAATTGTTTACAAAGTAAACTATTATAAAGGAGCAACTATGAAAGACAAAAACTGGACCGATATCGTATCAAAACAAGGCGACCTCCGGCATTTCGCAAGTATGGCGATCCGGAAATCCGGAAAATCAGAGCACACTTCTGCTCAGGAGATTGATTTTCTGTTCCGGATCGCGCTTTCGGAAGAACCACTGACCCCAAGACAGATTACCAACGCTATGGGCATCAGTAAGACTATCGTAAGCCGCCTGACCGACCATCTGGAATCCAAAGGGTTTATCTGTAAAGAGGCCTCTGCGTCCGACCGCCGCAGTTACTGCATCCGCATTACCGGTGCCGGAAAAGATGAGATTGACCGTATGTACTATTACTATCTGGATCCACTCTATACATTACAGAAAAATATGAAGAAAGAGAAATTCGAGACTTTATTCCAACTAATCCGTGAAGCGAACGAGATTCTTTCTTCACAAAAAAAATAAAGGAGATTTTATTATGACATTTTACCAGGAACTACAACTAAGCTCGACCGGCTCTAAACAGCTGATTAAAAACACAACCGATAAAAAAGAAAAACGCCGTCACATACTCATTTACAACTTTAAAGTATATCTTGTAATGGTATTCTGTGTCGCCGTTGTATCTTTATATAGTAAATTCATCGGAAATGACAACAGTGTTGTCGGAGTTACCGTGCTTCTGGCCGTGCTGGTTCTCAGGCAGGCCGATTTCGGAATCCGTACCACACACGGACTTGCCTCTATCGCAGGTATCTACGCAATCCTTATGGCGGGTCCCCGTCTTGCCAACATGGTATCCCCGGTTCCGGCATTCTTTGTCAATGTGGTCTGTATCATGCTGCTGATGATCCTCGGATGCCACAATGTGATCATGTACAATCACTCTACTTTTGTCCTTGGCTATCTATTATTATTTGGATATGATGTAAGCGGACATGCCTACATTTTAAGACTGGAAGGACTCCTTGTCGGAATGATCCTCTGCATGATCATTTTCTATAAGAATCAGAAGAACCGTCCTTACCGGCGTAAATTTTCTCATCTGTTCCAGGAATTCAACATTCATTCCGCACGCAGCAGATGGTATATCAAGCTGACATTCATCGTATCATCAGCGATGCTCATCATGTCCCTGCTCGGACTTCCAAGAGCTATGTGGGCAGGTATCGCATGTATGTCCGTGTGTCTTCCGTTTACAAATGACTGTGTCGCACGTTCCGGAAAGCGTTGGATGTTCAACATCGTAGGAGGTCTGTTATTCATTGTTCTGTATACGGTTCTTCCGAAGTCTATGTATGCCTATATCGGAATCATTGGCGGAATTGGTGTCGGATATTCGGCAGGATATTCCTGGCAGACAGTGTTCAATACATTTGGAGCGCTTTCCATTGCGTCCGGTCTGTTTGGAATGCCATACGCAGTAGCACTCCGAATTGGTGCCAACCTGTTTGGTTCTGTTTATACGGTCCTGTGCAACAAATTATTCGATAAAGCACACGCTTATTTTCATAGCACCGATTTAAAAACAACGCTCTCTTAAAAAGGGGATGTAGCTTACGCTACATCCCTAATTTTTCTACTACTTCCTGTGCTGCAGCTGTTCCGGCAACACCACCGACACCGGTTTCTCTCAATGATACGTCCATCTTGTCCCCGACTTCTTTCATCGCATCTATCACCTGGTCAACAGGTACCTTACTTGTAATCCCTGCCAGTGCCATGTCCGCTGCCGCCAGCGCATTCACTGCACCGCCTACATTACGTTTCACACACGGTACCTCTACCAGACCTCCTACCGGATCACATACAAGTCCCATCAGGTTCTTCAATGCCATCGCACAGGCATGTCCGATCTGATCCGTATCTCCGCCTTTGATATAACAGATTGCCCCGGCTGCCATTCCCGAACCGGAACCAATCTCTGCCTGACATCCTCCCGATGCTCCCGCAAGATATGCCCGGTTGGCAATGATCTGACCAAGTCCGGCTGCCACATACATGGCTTCTATCATCTTTTCTTCCGGAACATTATATTCTTTATAATAAGTAACAAGTACTGCCGGAAGTACACCGCAGGCTCCTGCTGTGGGTGCCGCAACAATTCGTTTCATACAGGCATTATTACACCCCATCTTCAGTGCATTAGACATCACCTTTGAGACAAAATCCCCACACAACGGTTCTTCATTCTCACGGTAATTGTCCATAAGCCCGCCTTCTGTTCCGACCAGACCACTTCTTGATACCTTGTCTGGTTCATAAGCATCCAGCGCATCCAGCATGGACTGCCACATATACTTCATCTTTTCCCAGGAATCTTCTATCTTCACATCCCTCTCCTGTGCATCCTCTAACTGGATTGCTTTCCAGAATGGAATGTTCTCTTTTTCCCCTCTCAGTTTCGCCTCTTCCATTGACTGATATGACATATGTTCTTTTCCTCCATTATCTATACCGATCCATTCGGATCAAGAAATTTCACACGGATAATTCCCGGCTTGCTCTCCAGTTCATCGATCGCACTCTGCGGGATCACCTGGTCTGTCTCTACCACCATAACGGCCGTTCCGCCACGTTTGTCACGGAACACTTGCATGGTCGCCACATTGATCTCGGCTTTACTGAGCGCAGCAGCAACCTCCATGATTCGTCCCGGTTCGTCCACATTACGGATAATAAGCGTACAGCTCTCTCCGCTGAAATTCACATCAATCCCGTCTAATTTACAGACGCAGATACGTCCGCCTCCGATGGAATGTGCCTGGATTTTCATCTGTGGTACGCCCTCTGCTTCCATAATAATCTGGGCAGTATTCGGATGTGCACCCTTGATGTTCTTATTCTTCATTACAAAATCCATCCCCATGTCTTTTGCAACTTCGTAGCTGTCCGGTATCCGCATATCGTCCGGCATCATCCCCAATAATCCGGCGATCAGCGCCCGGTCCGTTCCATGCCCCTTTCCTGTTGCAGCAAAAGAACCATGTAAATAGACTTCTGCCCTCTCCGGCTGACGGCCGAACAACTGTCTTGCAACCATACCTATCCTGACTGCTCCCGCTGTGTGTGAGCTGGATGGACCTACCATCACCGGTCCTAAAATGTCGAATATATTCCCCATATTCTTATTTCCCTTTCTTTTTTACTATAACTATCCCTTTCCCCATATTTTCCAGTGTTGAATAGTTACGTATTTTGACATATTCTATCTATTATTATACGTTCCCGCCCCATCTTTTACAATGGTCTATGATTGTTTTTTCCCGGCTGATATGCTAACATTTTATGATACTGGGGTTAAAATATCCTCCCAGCATATGATTAATAAGGAAGTGACAAATATGAACAAAAAAGAAGTATTAGAGATCCGCAAACAGTTTTCTCCTGAAAATTGCGCCATCACACGTATCTGTGGATGCTATGTCGATCACGAAAAAGAGAAAAAAATGGAAATGAAAAAAGCCTTCTTATCTTTACCGGAAGAAGAGGCTTTCAAATATTTTGATATCTTCAAACATACACTTTCCGGAACGATCGGAAAGAACCTCATCAACATGGAATTCCCACTCGACCAGGAATTGAACGGCGGCACACAGGAATTTCTGATGAAACTAAAGAACAGCAAGCTTCAGGACGACCTTCTTCTCGAAGAATTCTATGATAAAGTTGTGGAAAGTTATGAATACGGCGAGAACTACTATATCATCCTGATCCATGCCGTATACGATGTTCCGGGCAAGACGAAAGATGGTCTGGAGATGGAAGATGCATCCGACACTGTATACGAACACATCCTCTGCAGTATCTGCCCGGTCAATCTTACAAAAGCCGGACTTACATACAATGCACAGACAAATAACATCGAAGACCGCATCCGCGACTGGTTCGTAGAGGCTCCGGTCAAAGGATTCTTATTCCCGGCCTTCCAGGATCGTGCAGCCGATGTACATAATGTTCTTTATTATACGAAGAAACCGGAAGAGTTACAGCCATATTTCGTAGAACATGTCCTTGGAAGCACAACACCACTGACTGCAGGCGACCAGAAGACAACCTTCCAGGCAATCGTAAGCGACACCCTCGGCGAAGACAGTAACTACGAAGTGGTCCGCAATATCCACGATAACTTAAACGAAATGATCGAACAGGCCAAGGAAGAACCGGAACCGCTGGAATTATCCAAGACCGATGTCAAGAAGCTCCTGACACGCAGCGGTGTTGCCGAAGAAAAGCTGGAATCATTCGATGATGAATTTGATGAAACAGTCGGTGTACATGGTACACTGCTTGCATCCAACATTGCCAGTGCTAAGACTTTCCAGATTGAGACACCGGACGTGGTAGTCAAAGTTAATCCCGAACGTGCCGATCTGGTAGAGACACGTGAGATTGACGGCCGCCGCTGTCTGGTGATTGCGATTGATGATCATCTTGAGGTAAATGGGATTGAGATTAATTAGAACGGCTAAAAATCGTATTTGAAGAAAAAATTAAAAAAATTTCAATTTTTTACAAAAAACGTTTGCATTTTCCGTCAGACTATGGTAAGATACTTTTTGTCAAGCGGAAATGGCGGAATGGCAGACGCGCTAGATTCAGGTTCTAGTGGGAGCAATCCTGTGAGGGTTCAAGTCCCTTTTTCCGCATGAAGAAAACCTTGAAGATTCATTCTTCAAGGTTTTTTGTTATTTAATTGATTAACGAAGTTGGCCTCTCGGTCCTTGAAGAACACAGTATATAGCCGGTTTGATGAACTAAATAGCCATTTATTTACTCCGCCGCACCCGCTCCCGCAGCTCCTCAAATATCTCCTTATGCTGCCTTACCTGCATCTTCGGGAACGCTTTCACAAGACGTTCGCCAACCTTTGTACGGTTCTCTGCCATCTCTTCGTATTTTGCTTTTAACTCTTCCATACGGGCCTTCATCTCTTCTACATTGATCTTCGGAGCCAGTTTCTCCATACGGGCTTTTGGTTCTTCCAGGCGTTCCTTTACTCCGTCTCTGAGACCATTCACGATTGCCTTCGGCTCCTCCAGACGTTCCTTCAGCTCTTCTCTTACATTACCAAGCTGCTCTTTCTTCTCTTCCTGGAATTCCATACCTTCCATTACATTTTCATAGATATTCTCTCCGACCTTGTTAGACAGATCTTTCAGCTCGGCTGCAATCTTCTCCATCGTTTCAAGTTTGCGGTTCATCTTCAGAATAGCGGAAGCTGTTACATACAGGTCTGCCAGAAGTCCGACAGCCAGACATGCCATAACTATAATTCCAAGAACAAATGGAATCATTGTCAACACCTTGTAGATCAGCGGATGGATCACTTTTACGATCAGAACGCAGAACACGCCCCATATCAATGAGAACAACACGCATACATATCCACCGATATTCAATGGCTGGTCTGAATAATCCCACCATTTATTATGAAAAATCTTCTCCAGCAGGAATCCGGTAATTCCTTCTATTGCCGTCACAAGTATGGTCGAACTGATATACAATAATACCAGATTATTCTCAACCGGTGTCAGAAACTGTACTACAACACCAACTCCGATTCCATATACCGGACAGATCGGTCCGTTTAAGAATCCTCGGTTCACGAATTTTCCCTGCTTCACAGCTGCATATGCAACTTCCGTACACCATCCCAGAAATCCATATACAAAAAATGATAATGCAAAATAATAAAACTCTGTCAAATATACTCTCTCCTTTTTATTATATGATAATAGGATCAAAAGACATTTTACCCCCGTATCATTATATTAATAAACTTCATTATACGTGATTCTTTCTTATTTCTCAATAAACATCTTTTCATATCTGTTAAGCTTTTATTGCATGTAATACAAATCTAAAGTTTTTCTTACAACTTCGTGAATATTCTGTGACCACTCTTGAGAGTTTTTTTCAAACATTATAGAATAAGAGATGGGTATAAATAGGAGGGACTAATAATGAGTTTAAGTAATAAGAAGAAAACACAATCTACTTCCGATATCTTCGACGACGATTTCGAAGTGATCTACGAAGGTGATCTTCCTGATATTTCTATTGATGATGACGATGACTACCGCGATGTACTATCAGGATTATCGGATATTGATCATACAGATTACATCAAAAAAAATGATTACGACAGACTAACAAAGAAATTAAAGAATAAAAATAAGAAGGCTGGTAAGAAAAACAAAAAACAAAGTAAAAAAGATAACTTCTTTGATACTGCCTACTATGATGACGACATCTTTGACGAGCTGGATGATGACCTTTACGATGATGAATATGAAGACGACTACGATAATGAGTATGAAGACGACTGCGACGATCCTCGTAACAACCGACAGAAAGAGAAAAAAAGCCGCAAAAATCGTGGTGTAAAAGTTCCAAATGTTGCAAAACCGGTTGCAAAAACCGCTAAAGCCGGAGGAAAGATCCTATTCAAATTCATCAATCTTCTGTTAAGAATGGGAACACTTCTGCTGATTGCCTGGATCATCTATCTTTTGGGACTGCATTTTCTGGCCAATGCCGGTTCGTTTGGCAATATTGTTTCCCGCTTAACATCAGCGGATCAGGAACTGATCGCATATCTCGCGGTTGGTGCGGTATTATTGCTCTATGAAGTGATCATCTTTTTCTGCGTTCTCGGAGGAAGCAAGAAACAGGGACGCAGAGGAAACAGTATTGATAATGGGCGTGGACTTACATCCTTTATTATCATTGCTGCCGGATCATATCTGTCCGCAATGTTTGCCGTACTCATCCCACAGGCTCCTGCCGCACTTCTGGGTATTCATAATGCTCTGACTGTATACGGCGGATTAAAAGACACACTGCTTCCGATCTGTATCGCCGGAGTTGTAAGCTGTATCATACGTAAATTTATAATCAAATAATATAGAAGCTATACACAAAAATCCTGAAGTTCTAATCAAGAAAAACTTCAGGATTTTTATTTTGCTATACAGTGAACTTGCCACCTACCGGATCTACCACCGGCAGTTCCTTACGGGCGCTTTGGCAACCGGCAACTTCTCTTGCATACTTTGGTATCAAAAAAGACACTGCCTGCAACTGGCAATGTCTCTGCAAATGCGGATAACAGGACTTGAACCTGCACGTCGTGGACACTAGATCCTAAGTCTAGCGCGTCTGCCAATTCCGCCATATCCGCGTGTAAGCAAAATGCAGATTCTTCATTTTGAAAAACCTGCATTCGTACTGAGCGTGCGGGGATTCGAACCCCGGACAACTTGATTAAAAGTCAAGTGCTCTACCACCTGAGCTACACGCCCATAATAAACTGGGCTAGTTGGATTCGAACCAACGAATGCAGGAGTCAAAGTCCTGTGCCTTACCGCTTGGCGATAGCCCAATAAAAAAGAAAAAGGGTGGGTAATGGGACTCGAACCCATGATATCCAGAACCACAATCTGGCGCGCTAACCAACTGCACCATACCCACCATATTACTTATCGAACTGTCTTTTGTCCAACTAAGTATCACCATATTAAATTTAGTGGTTTAAACGAGCCTGGGGGGATTCGAACCCTCGACCTACGGCTTAGAAGGCCGTTGCTCTATCCAGCTGAGCTACAGACTCATATCTCTTAACCACAACCCGAAACAATTGTTTCAGGAGAGCGGGTGATGGGAATCGAACCCACGTATCCAGCTTGGAAGGCTGGTGTTCTACCATTGAACTACACCCGCATAGCGTATCGGGGTGACAGGATTCGAACCTGCGACCTCCTGGTCCCAAACCAGGCGCTCTAGCCAAGCTGAGCCACACCCCGATGGTGTTTCTTTTGTGTCACATTTTGTATCAGCTCCGTGACACAAGACATATTATATATGACCTCATACTAATTGTCAATAACTTTTTTTGTTTTTTTTATATTTTTTTCAAAAGTGCGGATTTTCTTGAAAAATCAATGGTTTCCGCACTTTTTATTATATTCTAATTTAAATATTTCTGCGTAATTTCAAGTTTTCCGTTACTGTCAATCTGCATGATCATATAACTAGGCTTTCTCCCCGGCTGTCTTGGATAACAAAGGCTTCCCGGATTCAATGTAATAAGCCCTTCTTCCTTTTCATAAAACGGACGATGCGTATGGCCATACATCACAATATCCGCTCCTCGCCCTCTTGCCTCCTGTTTCAACCGCGTTTCTCCCATAGATACATAATACCCGTGTCCGTGCGTTGTAAATATATGATATCCCTCTACCATGAATTCTTCTTCTCCAGGCAGATCTGAAAAAAAGTCATTATTTCCACGCACCATATGTACCGGACAATCTGCAACAGCCGGAATATAATCCTCATCCCCCTCTACATCTCCAAGATGGATCAGCATATCTAAGGGCCGTTCTTTCTCTATTACACGGTCAAAATTCTTATGAGAGCCATGTGTGTCACTTATGATCAATATTTTCATATCTATATCTTCACCCTAACTTTTATTTATGCTCCAGAATCTTACGAATCTTTCTTAGTCCCTCGCCTCTGTGGCTCAGTTCATTTTTCTTTTCCGGTGAAAGTTCTGCGCTTGTACAGCCATACTCCGGAAGGAAGAATATCGGATCATACCCAAATCCGTTTTCTCCCGCGATCTCATGGCCAATAATTCCCTCCATAGTACCTCTTACCACTTCACAGGAACCATCCGGCATGGCCGCTGCAATCGCACATACGAATCTTGCCGTACGTTTTTCATCAGGGACTCCCTCAAGACGATCCAGCAATGTCTGATTCTTAATGTCATAGGAAGTATCTTCTCCCATATAACGTGCAGAATAAATCCCCGGTTCCTTGTTCAGATAATCAATTTCAAGTCCGGAGTCATCTGCCAGAACCACTGCATTCTTATATTCTGGCATCTGATTTGCAATCTTTGCAATCTCTGTAGCTTTGATCATGGCATTTTCTTCAAAAGTTGCCCCGTCTTCTACTACATCAGCCTTAATCCCCGCTTCTTTCTGTGACAGGATCTCTGCTCCCAGATCACTCAGGATTGCACGGATCTCTATCATTTTATGTTCATTTCCCGTCGCAAATATAATTTTTTCCATCTTATCTTTTCTCCTGTTTTTCTCCCGGACGCTTTGCCTTAGGTGGTTTTGGTCCCAGGAACTGGTAAAAATATGTCTTCAACATTCCATTGTAAATTTTCCGGTTACGATCTGCTTTTCGTCCGAAATAGCGTTCTGCATCCTCATAAGAAGTAATCATGTATGCTGACCACGAATCCAGATTTTTAAAACTCTCGCCAAATGTTTTATATAATGCCGGCAGGTCTTTCTTATCTTCCAGCCTCTCCCCATATGGCGGGTTCGTAATAATAAATCCATATTTCTTCGGGTGGCTCAAATCTTTTACATCTCTTTCCTGAAAATGTATCAGATGATCTACTCCTGCTTCTCTTGCATTGCGTCTTGCAATCTTAATTACAGAACCATCTGCATCATACCCTTGAATGTCAACTTCTATGTCATCATCGATCAGTTCATTTGCCTCATTCACCGTATCATACCAAAGCTTCTTTGGAATCAGATTCGTCCATTCTTCCGCTGTAAATGACCGGTTCATTCCGGGTGCGATATTTGCTGCGATCATCGCTGCTTCTATAGGAAATGTTCCACTTCCGCAAAACGGATCTACAAGAATCCTGTCTTTGTGCCATGGCGTCAGCATGATCAGTGCCGCTGCAAGTGTCTCTGTGATCGGAGCTTTTCCCGCAACTTCACGATACCCTCTCTTATGCAGTGATACTCCCGATGTATCGATACCGACCGTTACCACATCTTTTTTTAGAAAAACTCTTACCGGATAAGCCGCACCGTCTTCTTCAAACCACTCTACATGATATTTCTGTTGAAGTCTTCTTACCATTGCCTTTTTCATTACTGACTGGATATCCGATGGACTGAATAATTTACTTTTTACAGATGCTGCTTTCGCAATCCAGAATTTTCCATTTTCCGGTATATAATTTTCCCAGTCGAGTGCCTTTGTATTCTCAAATAATTCTTCATAACTGGTAGCCTTAAAGCTTCCTACTTTTAAGAGCACCCTTTCTGCAGTTCTCAGGAATATATTAGCACGGCAGATTGCTTCCGCATCTCCCCAAAATCCAACTCTTCCATCTTCTACTTCTGAGATATCATATCCCAAATCCAGTATCTCTCTTTTTAATACTGCTTCCAATCCAAAATGACAGGGAGCGATCAATTTCATTTTTTTCATCTATTTCTCCATATAATAAATATTAATTTCTACTTCTTTATCTTACTGACAAGTAATAGTTTTTGTCAATATGTTTTGCTATATCGTATGTAAACCCCAAAACAGGACGTGCGTTTGCACGTCCTGTCCGGAAAACTTTTTCCTAATACTGACTGTTTTCATTTCCGTAATTATAAGAATTCTTGTCTTTCGCATCTTTATCATATGCGTTTTTGTTCGATGCATTCTTATCGTATGCATTTTTTCCATATGAATTCTTATTTGATGTGTTTCTGGATGCATTTTTGTTTGATGTGTTCTTGTCTGATGCGTTATGACAGTTTTCTGATGAGTTGTAATTTTTAGCCATTTTGAATTCCTCCTAATCATTTTTGCTACGAGATTAGTATGTCCTGTCATTCACTGATTATACATCCGGCGATATATTAAGAATTTTTTAATATTTTTCTTGATTTTTACATTTTACTATATTATACTGTTGTTGTAGAAAGAATACTTTCTACAACCCCTTATTAATTATTTATACTCCCCTCAAAAGACCGATGGCTCCCCCATCGGTCTTTTATTTTTGCATATATCAAATTTTCAAAAAATCAACGAGTCTTTCCGCCCTCTCACCTTCTGAAACCCTTCACCAGCTTTAAGATCAGACACAGGATCAACAGCGGAACAAATATCGGTGCCAGAATACTGATGATTCCTCCAATTACAGCCACAACTAATACGATAACACCAATGATTCCAAGAAGAAGCACCAGTTTCTTCCACCATGTATCAAGTCCGAAGACATGCACTCCTCTGTGTCCTGATTCCTCGTCATAGCCCTGTTCATACGTCCGGCTTCTCTGTCTTTCCGGCTCATAGCTGTCATATGTTTCCCCCGTATTTCCCTTGATTTCTTCCGAGGTAATGATATTCTTCGCAATTGCCCATGGATCGCCAAGCTCTTCTATTACTTCTGACTCTTTTCTGCCTTTTCGCACTTCTTCTGTAATATAATCATTATAATAATCCACATTATCCCGAATTACATTTCCCGAAAGGTCATTCGCAAGCGCTTTTTTTAATTTATCTAAAAATTCCCGTTTTGTCATGATTGCCCTCCTTACAGGATTTTACATACTTTGGTATAAAAAACCCTGAACTTAGAATAGCACAATCATGTGTCCATTCCAAGTCCAGGGTTCTTAAATTTTTCTAATGTATTTCTAAAATAATTTCTTCGTCTAACGAATGACCTGCTCTTTTTTGTTTATACTTCAAATATCAGATCTCCGTAAGAAGGCATCGGCCATGCTTCTTTATCAACAATCATTTCCAGTTTATCAACCGGTGCACGGAGTGCTTCCATAGCAGGTACTACATCGAAGTGATAGAATCTTGCCTGATCTTCTCCCTCTTCCATAGCTGCTGCCTGATCTGTTACAACCTTCAGTGCTTCCAACGCTTTCTTAGACTCTGCTAATAATCCGGATACTTCTGTCAGAAGTTCTGCCTGAACAGATGCATCTGCGCCGGCTTCTTTTACTGCAACTACTGTATCTGCAAGTTCTTTCGTATATTTAATAATTGCAGGAATAATCTGTTTGCTTGCCATATCGATCATAGTACGTGCTTCAATATTGATTGCCTTTGCATAGCTTTCAAATTTGATCTCTGCACGGGATTCCAGCTCAGCTTTTGTAAATACTTTGAATTTTTCAAACATATTGATAGCCTTGTCTGTAGTCAGGGCAGGTATTGCTTCTACCATAGATCTGATATTTGGAAGTCCACGTCTTTCAGCTTCCTCTACCCATGCATCTGAGTATCCATTACCGTCGAATACCACTCTCTGATGCTCTGTCGCATATTTCTTGATCAGGTCATGAACTGCTTCATCAAAGTTATCTGCTTTTTCAAGGACATCACAAGCCTCTGAGAATGCTTCTGCAACGATTGTATTCAGTACTACGTTTGGTCCTGCGATTGAATCACGGGAACCTACCATACGGAATTCGAATTTGTTACCTGTGAATGCAAATGGTGATGTTCTGTTACGGTCTGTTGCATCTTTTGCAAGATCCGGAAGTGTGTCAACTCCTGTCTGAAGTTTTCCACCTTTCAGACTGTGTGTAGCTTCTCCTGTACTGATCAGCTGTTCCAGCACATCCCCTAACTGTTCTCCAAGGAATACAGAAATGATTGCCGGTGGTGCCTCATTGGCTCCAAGTCTATGATCATTTCCCGGGTCTGCAGCAGATTCACGAAGAAGATCTGCATGTGTATCTACAGCTTTCAGGATACATGTAAGTACCAGTAAGAACTGAATATTTTCATGAGGAGTTTTTCCTGGCTCTAACAGATTCTTTCCGTCGTCTGTTGTAAGAGACCAGTTATCATGTTTACCAGAACCATTGACTCCTGCAAATGGTTTCTCATGAAGTAAGCACTTCATACCATGCTGGCATGCAACTCTCTTCAGAGTCTGCATTACGATATGGTTATGATCCAGTGCTACGTTACACTCTGCATAGATTGGTGCAAGTTCATGCTGAGCAGGTGCAACTTCGTTGTGCTGTGTCTTAGATGTTACACCAACTTTCCAGAGTTCTTCGTTAACATCTTTCATGAATCCTGCGATTCTCTGGCGGATGGTTCCGAAGTAGTGGTCATCTAATTCCTGTCCTTTTGGAGGCATTGCTCCGAACAGTGTACGTCCTGTATAGATCAAGTCTTTTCTCTGTAAGAATTTATCTGCATCTACAAGGAAATATTCCTGCTCTGGTCCTACAGAAGGAGTTACTTTCTTAGATGTTGTATTTCCAAACAATCTTAACAGTCTCAGCGACTGCTCATTGATTGCCTGCATAGAACGAAGAAGTGGAGTTTTCTGATCAAGTGCCTCTCCTTTGTATGAACAGAATGCTGTCGGGATACAAAGTGTTGCGCCTGCTGCATCATGTCTTACGAATGCTGGTGATGTACAATCCCATGCTGTATATCCTCTTGCTTCGAATGTTGCACGAAGTCCGCCTGATGGGAATGAAGATGCATCCGGCTCACCTTTGATCAGTTCTTTTCCTGAAAAGCTCATCAGTACTTTTCCATTTGGAAGTGGTGCTGAAATAAATGAATCATGTTTTTCAGCAGTTACACCTGTCAGAGGCTGAAACCAGTGAGTATAATGTGTAGCCCCTTTCTCAATTGCCCATTCTTTCATCTCATGTGCAATTACATCTGCTGTAGCAAGGTCTAATTCCTTACCTTCTTCAATTGTTTTCTTCAGATCCTTATAGACTTTCTTTGGAAGACGTTCCTGCATTACAGTATCATTGAATACGTCTTCGCCAAATATCTTGGCTACGTTAATTGCTTCACTCATGTCTCCTCGTTTCCTTTCTCATTGTTATTTATAGTATAAGTTTCACACTATGGTATACATAAAATCTGTTGTATGTACTTTCTGTGCATACCATGATATGAAAAAAGGCACTCCAACTTCCGTTGGAACGCCTTTGTTCTTCCTATGCCAGTTAGTATAACTCAACCAGTCAAAAAAGGCAAGTGAAAATTTTTAATTATTCAGCTTTTCCTACTGAACCAAATAATTCCATCTTCTCTTTAACTGTTGCCTGGATAGCTTCAGCACCTGGTTTCAGGAGTTTACGAGGATCGTATCCTTTTCCTTCCAGATCTTTTCCTGCTTCAATATATTTACGTGTAGCATCAGCGAATGACAGCTGGCACTCTGTATTAACATTAATCTTAGCAACTCCGAGACTGATTGCTTTCTTAATCATATCGTCCGGAATTCCTGTACCACCGTGAAGAACTAATGGCATTTTTCCTGTCAGCTGCTGAACAGCATCCAGAGTCTCAAAGCTTAATCCTTCCCAGTTAGCCGGGTATTTTCCATGAATATTACCGATACCAGCTGCAAGCATGTCAACACCGAGATCAGCAATCATCTTACACTCGTTAGGATCAGCACATTCACCTTTACCGATAACTCCGTCTTCTTCTCCACCAATAGATCCTACTTCGGCTTCGATAGACATTCCTTTTTCTCTGCAGATAGCGATAAGTTCTCTTGTCTTCTCTACGTTCTCTTCAATTGGATATTTAGATCCGTCGAACATGATTGAAGAAAATCCTGCATCAATACATTTTTTACATCCTTCGTATGTTCCGTGGTCAAGGTGTAATGCTACAGGAACTGTGATGTTAAGTTCTTCCATCATAGCTTTAACCATAGCTGCTACAGTCTTGAATCCTGTCATGTATTTTCCAGCCCCCTCAGATACACCTAAGATAACTGGTGACTTTAACTCTTCTGCTGTAAGGAGAATAGATTTTGTCCACTCTAAGTTGTTGATGTTAAACTGTCCTACTGCGTAATGACCTTCTACTGCCTTATCGAGCATTTCTTTTGCTGATACTAACATATGTTATTCCTCCAATTCTTGATGCCATAAGTATTACTACTTTCACTATGACAAATTTGTTTCACTTGCATTATATATCATAACTTCTAAAAAAACAAGAAACTTATCCGGCCAATTATGAAAACGGCAAGATATATCAAGATAACAATGTATCCTGCCCTGTCTTCTTTTTTATATGTCAACGGATACATTCTTGAAGTTTCTGTGCTTCCGGTATATCCCCGCGCTTCCATCGCCATAGCCAGATCCGATGATCTCCTGACCGTCATCAGAAACAGCGGAAACAATAACGTCATAACCCCTTTACATTTTTCGACAACATTTCCCTCTTCAAACCTTGCACCTCTTGCCGCCTGTGCATCCATCAACACATTTAACTCTTCCAGCATAATCGGGATAAAACGAAATGCTATCATCACGATCACTGCCATCTCATGTACCGGGACTCCAATCTTCCCCAATCCCGAAAAAGCCTTCTCCAGACCATCTGCCAGTTCTTTCGGCGTTGAAGTGTAAGAAAGCAGAGACGCACCTGTGATCATCAAAGCTATCCTTGCTGTCATCTGCACTGCTTTCCATATTCCCTGTTTTGTTATGGTAAATATCCAAACAGATGCGACCGCATCTCCCGGTGTATACAGCATACGGAACAGAAAAGTAAAGCAAAGCAGAACAAGAATTCCTCTTAATCCTTTTAACAAATATCCCACTGGAACTCTTGCAAGCCTATAAAGAACCAGCATTACAATCAGACATCCGAGATACCACCAGACATTTTTTACAAGAAATAAAGAAATAATATAAACCAGAACTCCCATCAGTTTTGTTCTCGGATCCATCCGGTGAATCACAGATTCCGAATCATAATATCTTCCAATCGTAATATCCCGAATCATCTTTCCTTCTCTCCTTTAAATATTCTCACCAGCATCTCTTCAGCATCCGCTACATTGATTGCCGGCCTCGGCAAAGGCAGACCTTCCTGTATCAGCGAATATGTCAAATGCGTAATCTGCGGGATTCCTATATGCATTTCTTCTAACTCTTCCACTCTTCCATATACTTCTTCCGGAGTGCCATCCATTGCGATCTTTCCTTCATGCATCACCCATACCCGATTAGCAAATTGAGCTACATCTTCCATATGGTGCGAAACCAATACAATTGCATTATTTCGTTCTTTCCTTATCCTGCACAACAACTCGAATATTTCATTTTTTGTTTCAGGATCAAGTCCTGCTGCCGGTTCATCTAACACCAATATCTCCGGCTGCATCGCCAGTACTCCCGCAATCGCAACGCATCGTTTCTGACCTCCCGAAAGTTCCATCGGACTCAAATGATAATACTCTTTTGAGATTCCGACAAGCTCCAGACTTTCTACTGCAGACTTTTCAGCCTCTTCTTCACTCATTCCAAGATTCAGCGGCCCATACATAACATCTTTCAGAATCGTCCTGCCAAATAATTGCTGCTCCGGATACTGAAATACAAGACCAACTTCTTTTCTTAATTTTGAAATCGGATATTTTTTACTATATATATTTTCCCCATTGAAAAAGATCTCTCCCGATTCCGCCTTCAGCAGACCATTCAGATGCTTGATCAATGTTGTCTTTCCCGACCCGGATGTACCAATCAGTCCTATAAAATCATGTTCTCTAATCTCAAATGAGACATCTTTCAAAACATCTATCTTCCCTTTTGCCGAATCTGAATAAGAAAATGTGATATGTTTACCTTGCAGCATCCTTTTTGCCTCCACATTTACTTCTGTATAATTTCACGATTTTTTCGATCATTTCCTGTTCCTGTAAAACCGGACCCTCTAATCCAATTTGCTGTTTTTCTAATCTCATTCCCAACTCTACAACCGGCGGAATATCCATTTTTGCCTTTTTTAACAATTCGTAATCCGCAAATATTTTCTTCGGAATGTCATCCCCGATGATTTTCCCATCCTTCATCAATACAATACGGTCTGCATCTACTACTTCATCCGTGTGATGCGTAATCAGAATAATCGTCATTCCTTCTTTTCGATTCAATTCTTTTACGATATTTATTACTTCTTTTCTTGAATCCGGATCAAGCATAGCTGTCGGTTCATCTAACACCAGACATGCCGGAAGTCCTGCCAGCGCATCGGCCGTTGCCAGTCTCTGTTTTTGTCCGCCGGATAATATGGAAGGTGACGCCTTTCTCCGATCCCACAGCTTCACTTTTCGCAAAACAGTTTCTACAATTTTTCTTATTTTTTCCGGTTCTATATTTTTGTTTTCCGGACCAAATGCAACATCTTCTTCTACACTCGTCCCAATGATCTGGTTATCCGGATTCTGAAATACCATGCCAACCTGACTTCTGATTTCCCAGAGCCTTTCTTTTGCATGTGTATCTTTCCCGTCAATCCATACCGTTCCTTCATTCGGAAGCAACAGTACATTTAAATGCTTTGCCAATGTAGACTTTCCGGAACCATTCGGTCCTAAAATTGCCACAAACTGACCAGACGGAATATCTAATGATATTCCGTCCAATACTGTCTTCTCACTTTTTGTATTTTCATCTTTCCATATCGTATACTTATGTACCAGATTTTCAATCTTTATCATATGAGATTTATGCCTCTTTCTTAAAATTATCCATGAATCTCATCGGCATTGCCTTAATGAGCAGGCATCCAATAATACATGTTCCGATCTTATCGATTAAGTTTGATGCAACATTTCTAAGGAATGAAGCCTGGAAAATTGTTTTTCCGCCCTGTACCAGTGACATTACCAGCATATCAGATACAGATCCATTCAGACCACCATATACATAGATTCCGATTGGTGTTCCAATTGCCGGGCAGATAAAGCTAAGCGCAATACCTGTAATCACTGCAGGTACGATTCCAAATTTCCATTTTTTTGCCACAAGACCTACGATCAGACCTACTGCCATATTTACCAGACAGAATGGGATATCTGACACACTGTAGATCAGCCCCGTAATAATATTACTCAATGCTCCTACAATGATTCCCGGTACCGGACCAAGAATTGCTGCGGAAAGCACAGTTCCCAGTGTATCCAGATATAACGGGATTCCCAGTGCCGATGTGATAATTCCAAGCACGATGTTCATTGCTACTGCAACACCGCAAAAAGTTGTTACATAGACTTTTCTGTTTTTCATTTTGTTCTCCTCTTTTCTCTCTAACCTTTAGTTGTTCAGCAGTTGCACTGCTTCTTTCATCGTCACAATAGGAATTTCCATATTTCTTTTTTGAAGTTCTTTTTCCAGTACTTCCATATACACACCCGGATTTTCTGTCATTTTCAGAGATTTCTGAATGTCCTGTATTCTTTTTTCATCCGTACCAATCTCACCTTTCCATTCTCCTTCACAGGTCAGATGATATCCACAGTTCGGACTGCCCTCTACAGAAACAATCCCCAGAACATGGAATTTTTCCACATGTTGTGCGTATTCCTGCAACTGAAGCAGAACCGGTTCAAGAATTTTACGGCATTGTTCCATGTAAAATGGATGTTGAAACTGGTTCTTCACATGTCCCCATCTCTGAGATCCATACATAATAAATTCCGGACAAGGCAATTGAAGCAACTGTACATCTTTTTTCAAAATAAGCTGCATCAGTTCTTCACGGATTTTATATTCTTCAGCCAGCTCAGCTTCATCCTGTTCTACTTTTGCCGCATTATTCAAAATACAATGAGATACTATCAAAAGATTTTTCATAATTCCTATTCCTTTCTGACTGCTTCAATAGTAGCATTTATTGTCTGTTTATTGAAATTGTTTTTCTTTATATAAAGGGTATATTATAGATTTCATCTATAATATTAATAAATAAATTTTATTAGATTTGCTTCGAGTATTTTAGTGATATACCGAGAACTTATCCTCAGCTTTTTCTCTTACATACTTAGATTAAAAAGAAAAAAAGATCTACAGAACATTCTGCAGATCTTCATCAGTGACTCCGAGGGGAATCGAACCCCTGATTCCAGCGTGAGAGGCTAGCGTCTTGACCGCTTGACCACGGAGCCATTTGTTTGGTACTTGCCTAGTATAGCAAGGATTTTGCAAAAAGGCAAGTACTTTTTTTAATTTTTTTAAATTTTTTGGATTTTTCTACAATTCATGGATTTTTAGTCTTCTTCATGCGTTCCCGGAACCATGATCTGAAGCTCTTTATTCAAGTTCTCAATCACAACCTCATCATGTTCACCGCCGAATTCCCCATCCAGTGTCCACGGAATCTCCTCAATCGATTCAAACATGATCCGTCCGCTCTTGAACGTATACATATATTTGGAATCCATCTGCTGAATCATCAGTGCAGCAATAATCTCCTGTAATTCGATCGGATTCTTTGGTGTCTTGATCAACGTTACTTCAAACACGCCATCATCAAATCCCACCTGTTTTCCGACCAGATTACGGAATCCGCCGACTGATCTGGAATTCGTAACCATACCATATACGAATTCATCTTCGATCACTTCATCATCATGTGTTACTTTCACTCTGTAAGAAGGAATGTTGAACAGACGCTTCGCCCCTTCCAGAACATACGCCAAATGTCCCAATACATTTTTCATTGACTGTTTGGTCTGGTACGATACATCCGTAAAAAGTCCAAATGCCGCGATATACACAAAAATATCATCATTAAATCTTCCTGCGTCGCAGGAAAATACCTCTCCATTCACAGCATTATCTGCCGCTTCCAGCAAACCTCTCGGGATGTGAAGACTGCTTGCGAAGTCATTCGTTGTTCCGGTCGGGATATAGCCGATCGGATCCCTCTTATTCCTGTCTCGCTTCATCATACCGGTCACAACTTCATCAAGCGTTCCGTCTCCTCCGCTGCACACGACCAGATCATATTCGTTTGAGTCATATTTTTTAATCTTTTTATAGGCATCACGGTATGCCTGCGTCGGATATGCTACAACCTCATATCCCGCTTTCACAAAGATATCAATAACATCTGCAAGTTTCGGTTTTAAAAGTTCTTTTCCTGCATGTGGATTATAGATAAAAAGCAAACGCTTCATAAACATGCCTCCTCCTTATCTTTTTTAATAACGAAGAGGCTATTGCAACTCCCATCACAACGGCCCCTTTATTTTACATATCGTTTCTATATTATTCTCCCGTATTACTTCTGTGCTCCAAGAAATGTTGCCACACCACTTACGGCTGCATCTTCATCCTGGCCATCTGCTACGATCGTAACATCCTCACCTTTCTGAAGTTTCAGGCTCATCATCCCCATAATACTTTTTGCGTTAATCTTTTTGCTTCCCATCAGAATGTATACCTGGCTCGCGTACTGGCTTGCTTCCTGTACAAGATGAGCCACCGGACGGTCTTCCATGTCCATATTGTTTTGAATGGTAACAGGCTTTCTAATCATAACGACTTGCTCCTCCTTGCTGTTCCCTTAACCCTTGTGCTATTTCACTTAACTTCCTGAGTCGATGATTAACCCCTGATTTACCAAGCGGGCTTGCCATCAGTTGACCCAGTTCTTTCAAAGCTGCTTCCGGATACGCCAGACGCGTAAGGGCAACGTCTCTTAATCCCTCCGGCAGCTTATCAAAACCGATCTGATCTCTGATATATGTAATATCCTCCATCTGCCTTACTGCAGCAGATACGGTTTTATTAATATTAGCCGTCTCACAATTTACTTTACGGTTCACTGAATTGCGCATCTCTTTCACAATACGTACATTCTCCAGTTCCATCAGAGCCACATGTGCTTCCATCACATTCAGTATATCTACAATCTGTGACCCTTCTTTCAGATATACCACATATGTTCTTTTACGCTGAACAATCTTGGCATCCACGCCAAAACTGTTCATCATCTCTTTCAAATGTTCTGCCTGATTCTCATCATTGCAGACAATTTCAAAATGATAGGACTTACTTGGATCACTCATAGACCCCGATGCAATAAATGCCCCTCTTATATATGCCCTTTTACAGCAGACTGCCTGCACGATCGTATCACGTATCGCCAGCAATTCTTCACCTTTTGCGTAAATATAATAGCTGTAGTTATCCTTTCCCGTATTTCTGCGGACTACGACATCAGTTTTTATATTAAACGTTTTTACCAATAATGTAAAGCATTTTCTCGCAACTCCAAGATTTTCCGTATGCACCTTAAGGCAGCATACGCCTCCGTGTCCCACCTTAAATTCTCCCGCCATGTGAACAATTGCCGATAATTCCGCAATATCACAATGTCTCGCACGGGCATAATGCTCTAACAATTCTTCTTTAACTTTTCCAGAAAATGACATCTGATCTTCTACCTCGCTTTGGTAATAGCATCCTTTCCTATATCTCGGTGTTCTATCCGGATACCATAATTATCATTCTTCTGAAGCGCCTCGTACAGCTCATTCGCGAGCGTAACCGAGCGGTGTTTTCCTCCTGTACATCCGATGCCGATCACAAGCTGTGTCTTTCCTTCCTGTACATAATTAGGAATCAGAAATTCTATCATATCCGTCAATTTTGCAAGGAACTCCCTTGCTTTGTCATTATTCATAACATATTCTCTAACTTCTCTGTCATTACCACTCTTTGGACGAAGTTCATCTATGTAATAAGGATTAGGAAGAAATCTTACATCAAATACCAGATCTGCATCTGCCGGGATTCCATATTTGAACCCAAACGACAGCACAGATATATACAGATTCTTATATTCCTTATTTTCCACAAAAATCTTCGACAGCTCTGCACGCAGTTCTCTGGTCAGCATATGACTGCTGTCAATCAGATAATCTGCCCGTTCTCTTAAGAACTTCAGGCGTTTTCTCTCTTCCCTGATTCCTTCTTCCACCCTGCCGCCTTTTCCGGACAACGGATGAAAACGTCTCGTTTCTTTATATCTTTTGATCAGAACATCATCACTGGATTCCAGATAAAGGATCTCAAATCTGGTTCCTGACTGGTCCAGATCTTTTAAAATCTTTTCAAGTTCAGAAAAATTCTGTCCGCTTCGAATGTCAACTCCAAGTGCCGCTTTATTAATCTCTGTGCCCGGAACACTTAACAGCTCCGCCATCTTCGGTATCAACGGCACCGGCAGATTATCTACACAGAAATATCCCATATCTTCCAGCATCTTAAGTGCTGTACTTTTTCCAGCTCCGGACATTCCGGTAACAATCACACATCTCATCTTAGAATTCTCCCAGTCTCTTTACTTCCGGCTGAAGCCGTACTCCAAACTCTTCATATACCTTATCAGACACCTGGTTCATCAGATTCATCACATCTGATGCTGTAGCCTGATCTTTATTGATCACAAATCCACAATGCTTTTCAGACACCTGTGCTCCTCCTACCTGGAAACCACGAAGCCCTGCATCCTGGATCAGTTTTCCTGCAAAATACCCTTCCGGACGCTTGAATGTACTTCCTGCACTTGGATACTCCAGTGGCTGCTTTGTCACACGTCTTTCCTTCAGATCATCCATCACTGCCTGGATGTTTTCTTTCTCGCCTTTTTGAAGTTCGAGCACTGCCTCTAATACGATATATCCTTTTTTCGCAATCACACTGGTACGGTATCCCAGTTCCAGTTCTTCTTTGGCAAGCGTCTTCACTTCTCCTTTATCTGTCAGTACTGTTACAGACTTAAGGACGTCTTTCATCTCTCCACCGTATGCTCCTGCATTCATTACACAGGCTCCGCCGAGCGTTCCTGGAATTCCTGCCGCGAATTCAAATCCGGTAAGTTCTGCATCCAACGCTCTCTTTGCGATCATCGAAAGCAGCGCACCAGCCTGTGCATGGATCTGTGCACCTTCCACTTTTACCTGATTCATCTGCTTATAGATCTGGATAATCACGCCCTCATATCCTTTATCCGATACCAGAAGATTGCTTCCATTTCCCACTATATAATAAGGAACTTTTTCCTGTGTACATGCTTCTATCACCTTCGCAACTTCTTCTGCTGTCTGCGGTGTCACAAAATAATCTGCCGGACCTCCCACACGAAATGTCGTGTGACTTTTCATCGGTTCGTCTTTTTTTACCTGTTCCTCTTTTAAAATACTTAATAATTTCTTTCCTAATTCCTGATTCATTCTCATCTCCACCCTTTTCATCAGCAGGTTGCTTTTTTCCAACCATTATTATATCATACAGAATTTTCAGTCCAAAAAATTCCCACCCTCAAACAATAACTACATCTTACACTAAACGTATCGCAAATTCAACGTACACTTGCAAATTTGGCGTAAATGCTGTATATTAATGCCAAGTATTTATTTTTTAAAGGAGTGGATTTTACAATTGGACACGAGTGTCGCGATACAGCTCATTATTCTATTGATTTTACTGATACTTTCAGGATTTTTTTCATCTGCGGAGACAGCTCTTACGACGGTCAACCGGATGCGTATCCGTGGTCTTGCCGACGAGGGAAATAAAAAAGCGAAGACCGTCATGCACATCACAGATGATACCAGTAAAATGTTAAGTGCGATCCTGATCGGTAATAATGTGGTGAATCTTTCCGCCGCTTCCCTTACCACAACCCTTGCTTACAACCTTGGCGGTTCTATGGTAGCAGTGGCAAGTGCTGTTTTATCTGTACTTATTATTATCTTTGGGGAGATCACACCAAAGACGATGGCTACACTGCATGCAGAGAAGATGTCTCTTCGTTATGCTCCGGTCATCAATCTGTACATCAAGGTCATGACACCATTTGTATTTATTATCAACAAGCTTTCTGATATCATTCTGCGTGTCCTCCACATTGATCCAAATGCGAAGAATAACCAGATGACAGAATCTGAGCTTCGTACGATCGTGGACGTCAGCCATGAAAGCGGTGTCATCGAATCCGATGAAAAAGAGATGATCTATAACGTGTTCGATCTCGGCGACGCAAAAGCGAAAGATGTCATGGTACCGAGAGTCCATGTTACATTCGCCGATGTAAATGCTACTTACGAAGAATTGATCGACATTTTCCGCGAGGACAAATTCACACGTCTTCCGATTTTTGAAGATACAACAGACAACGTTATCGGTACGATCAATATGAAAGACCTTCTCTTATATGATAAGGAAAAAGAGTTTCATATCCGCGACTTTATGCGTGAGGCCTATTTCACTTACGAATACAAGAACATTTCCGAATTACTTGTGGAGATGCGTCAGGCTTCTTTTAACATTGCCATCGTTCTGGATGAATACGGTGAGACTTCCGGTCTGATCACACTGGAGGATATTCTGGAAGAGATTGTCGGAGAAATTCATGATGAATATGATGAGAATGAAGAAGACTTCATAAAGCAGATCGGAGAGCGGGAATACATCGTAGAAGGCTCCACGAATCTGGATGACTTAAACGACAGGCTCGATCTTGACCTGACCTCAGAAGAGTATGATTCCGTCGGTGGATTCATTATCGAGCATCTGGACCGTCTTCCTGAGATCGGAGACGGCGTCACCACCGAAGACGGCATCCATCTGGTTGTAGAAAAATTAGATAAAAACAGAATCGAAAGCGTACATTTATATCTGCCGGAACCGAAACCGGAAGATGAAGAAGGAGACGAGGATTAACCCCGTCTCCTTTTTCATATCTCATTATTCTTCGTCTTTTACCTCTTCTCCGGCAAGTTTCAGAATATCTTCGATCTCATCCTCACTGATTCCGAGACGTTCTGCCACTTCGTCTACACTGACTTTCCGTCCGTACTCTTCTTTCATACTCTTAATTGCTTCATCAAGTTCTGTCACTTTTTCAACCATCTTGTGATCTCTTCTTTTCACCTCTGTCTGCGACTCCAGGGAAGCCATCATTCCGGCACGCACCTGCTCCAGAATCTCTTCTTCGTCTTTTTCCTTCGGAATCTCTTTCAATGCGACCATCAATGCTATATTTCCCTCCTGGATCATGTCACCGATAAACACTTCCGGATGATGCAATCTGACCGCTTCTTCCACTACTTTCGGCAGATAATAAGCCATACGTACTTCTTCCTGTGTCTCTTCTTTCATATCCCCGAGTCCGCGCAGATATTCTTCCACGTATTTCTGTTCTTCTGCACTTAATGGCTGTTTTTCTTCTTTCTCAGCCTCTTTTACCGTCCCTCCGGTCTGTTTGTATCCGACTACCGCCATCTTCATCGATAACAGATAATCACAGACCAGATTCATCTGTTCCTGCGAAAGTCCGTCTTCTTCAAAGTATTTTTCCACTTCATCTACTGTGATTTTTCCATTCTGTCCTTCTGCCAGCGCCAGAATTCCCGCCAGTTTTTCTTTAAATTCCAATCTATCCGCCATATTGATAATCCTCCGTCTCTCCTGATACTCTTGTTTCTTCATCTTTTCTCAAAGTAATTCCATCATATTATGAAAATACTGCCATGTCAATCTGCTTTCCATTCCTCATCATACAAAAAACCTCTGTACACAAAAAGATCTACCCTACATTTTTCTGTAAAGCAGATCTTTTTATTACATTATAATTATATATTTATTCTTATTATTCCATAGAATGATGTCTGTATAACTCATACAGATACAGGATTCCTCCGATTAATCCCTCGATCAGACCGCCATAGATTCCCGCACACATAAGATTCGTCATGTTACCGCCAATCGAGAATTCAAGGAACTTACAAACCAGCATCCCTACTCCCATTGTGATCAGCGTCCAGGCAATGATATTGATCACCAGAAATGCACTGACCGCTCCTTCTATTGTAAATTCTTTATTCAACATATTCCATAAACTTTTCATCTCAAAACGCCTCCCGTTTTCCTTGAATCTTCTCTCTATCTCATTTGCTGATTCAAGTATAAGAAGGCTATGTTAAATAGAATATCTCAGTAATGAAAAATCTATGTTAATTTTTTCATTGTACGATCAATGTCTGATATCCTGCCCGTTTCAGGCGCCGTTCCATCTGTACCGCATCATTCAGGTTGTCAAATTCACCCACATAGACTCTGTGATACGGACCGGACCGGTCAATGTACGCCGGATATTCCTGTTCCAGCAGCTCATTCAGCAGCCGGTTTGCATAGCGCTGATTGCGGAACAGTCCCACCTGCACCCGGTACACCGGAACTTTTTCTTCCTGGATCAGGCCGTTACTTTCCAGTGTATCCAGAATTCCATCCGCGATTGCCTGTGCAATATCCTGGAAATTATCATCAAACAGCTGATTGTCTGTATCCGAATTGATGAATCCGACTTCTACCAGCACCGCCGGCATCTTTGTACGTTTCAAGACTACAAGATTCGGTCTTGCTTTCACCCCCAGATTCACAAACCCTACACCTTCCAGCTGCTCATTGATATTCTGTGCCATTTCATATTTTAACCCGGACAGATCATAGACCAGGCTTTCCACACCTTCCACTTCATTATCTACAGGAAACGAATTCCTGTGAATAGAAACAAAAAGATCAACTCCCGCATTATTTGCTTTCATCGCCTTCTCATAAGGTGTTTCATAGACATCTGTTGTCCGCGTATATTCTACATCCAGTCCTCTGTCCGACAGTATCTCTCCAATTGCCAGCACAAGTTTCAGGTTGTCATCTTTTTCCTGACGTCCTTCATAGACTGCTCCAGGATCTTTTGCACCGCCGTGTCCGGCATCCAACATGATCGAATACGCCATAGTTCCATTCCTTTCCTATTATAGATATGCAAAATAATAGCAGACAGGATATACTCCCATCTGCTATAAAATATGAAATTATATGTCAAAAGTTCTTCTATCTGACAGTAATTTATAACTGTGCAACTTTGTGTGGATTCAAAATATTCTTCGGATCAAACACCCTCTTAATTCCGTTCATCAATTCCAGGTTTTCTGTCGGAAGGGATTCTCTGAGATATGGCTTCTTGGCAAAGCCTCTTTCCTTTTATGCTCCCTATATTTTTCTATTTTCCCGCTCTTCCAGAATCTCATTGATCAGCATAAAGTGGCGTTTTAATGCTTCCTGACCTTTCGTTTCATCTTTCTCTTTCAGTGCTTCTATCAATTTTTTATGACATTCATTTAACAATTTTTTCCGTTCTTCCGTGCGCAGAATCGCTGCACGCATATCATGAATAAACGAATCTATAACGCCGGAACACGCTTCCAGAAAATCCAGTACCAGAATATTCCCCGAACTTTGTGCAAGCATAAAATGAAGCTTCTTATCCAGAGCCGCATTCTTTACATCATCGGTACTTTTATCCAGCTCTTTTACCAATGATTCCATTTCTTTTATCTGTTCTTCCGATGCATGTTCTATGGCAAGCGAAAATGCCAGGCATTCCAGTGCCTGACGAATCTGACTGATCTGCTTATAATCGATCTGATCCATAGCGAACATCATTGTCATGGTCTCCGCAAGGCTCTTCTGGAACTCACATGTAATGTAATTTCCTGATCCCTGCTGTGAAGAGATCACTCCTGTCATATCCATGATACGAATTGCTTCCCGCACCGAATTACGACTCACATTCAGTCGTTCTGCAATGTCTCTCTCCGGCGGCAATTTTTCTCCCGGACGCAATTCTCCGTCCATGATCTTCTTTTTAAAATAGTCTATGACACCTTTATAGGCTTTCTGCTGTCTTTCCATCCGTACCTCTCCCGTTACGCGATAACCAACGGTATATCCAGTTCTTTTGCCTTCTGGATATCCTCTTTTGATACTCCATCATCTGTAATAATCTTATCCACTTCATTCGTTGGACAGATTACAGACAGATAGCCTCCGCCAAACTTACTGCTGTCTGCCAGTACATATACTTTCTCTGCCGCCTTCATGATCGCCTTTTTCACTTCCATCTGTGGTGTGGCAATCGATGTAAGTCCTACATTAAAATTAATACTGTGCACTCCGATAAACGCTTTATCTACATGAAATTTTGACATATTCTGAATTGCCACATCTCCCATCGTGGCAGCGAGATGCCCGGTTACATATCCGCCGATCATGAACAATTCCACATGTCCGACTCCCGCAAGTTCATTTCCCGCAATCAGAGAATTGGTTACAACTGCGATCCGCTTCTCCGGATGATTCTTAATCTCCTGTGCAAGGTAAAAGCTGGTTGATGCATCATCAATAATGATCGTATCCCTGTCATCCAGAAATTCATATGCTGCCTCTGCAATCTGCTTCTTCTGTGTAACATTCCGGTAGATCGTCTCTGCCGAATACTTCCGTTCCGTCTCTGTCTCGACCTTTACTGCTCCGCCATGGGTACGTTTCAACAACCCTTCTATATCCATCGCTTTGATGTCATTTCTTATCGTTACCTCTGAGCAGCCGAATTCTTTGCTCAGATCTGTAACTTTTACTCTTCCTTTTCTGTCAAGTTCTTTTAATATCTCATTTCTACGTTCTTCCATGGCAGCCTCCCCGCAACTATCCTCTTAATAAATCAGTTTACACTTTTTATATCAATTGTCAAGCATACAGACAGCTCCTTTTTGAGAACATTTGTTATCTCATTCTTACCTTACTCTGTCCTAACTGTGTTGCAATTGTTGTAAAAATCGGTACAAACTGATCTCCGAAATCTTCTTTTGGAAGTATCATCGCACATTCCGGTGCATAATAGATTCCAATTGTCTTTGGTGTAACTACCGCACGTTCGATCTGTTCCCACTCGTATGTCTTACTTTCTCCATTCTGCTCGAGTGTGATTCCTTTTTCGGAAAATGTATATTCTACCGGCGCATTATATTCTCTGTTTACAACAACCTGTTTTTTTGCTCTCATCTTAAGCTGGAACGGTGTGCCGCCAAGGAATATTACCGCTGCCACCAGATAAAGCGCCGCTCCTATGCCACTCACTCTTCCGGTTGTATACGAGAAGATTCCCATAAATGCAACTGCAAGTCCCAGTATATTTACCAGAAATCCGCTGAATTTGGAATATGCGTGGAATAAAAGGAAGTCATACAATGCTTCTTTTGTCATATTCACCGTCATCTTATTCTCATTCACTACTTTTGTCTCTTTTTCTACCATGCTCATTTAACATTACCTCCTGTTGATTTTTATTTATCTCTTTTTTAGAAAAGTCCTTTTATACTTTGACATATAAAAGGACTGGAAATGTTTGTACTACTCGTACTATATTGCTATTTCAGATTAGTTTGCTTTTACTTGATCGTAAGCCCATCCTTCCGGACTGTAGATACCTTTCTGTCTCTTCTGCATCCATTTATCAAATGCTGCTGTAATGAACGGGCAGAGGAACAGGGTAATGATAGAAGCTGTTGCACACTGTGCTGTTGCCATACTTACCATTCCTTCCATTGAAGGGTCAGCTTCTGCAACTGCAGCAGGTGTCATAGCTGAGTTCAGGGCTGTTGTACCGATGGCTGCACCCATCGCATTTCTTTCCTTCTTTGGAAGAAGAAGGTTGATTACGAAGAAGAAGATAACTGCTGTTGCTGCAGAAATCAGTCCAAGTACGATACCGGAAGCACCTGCTGTCAGGATTGTCTTGATATCTGTCTTCGCACCAATTGAAATGGTCATGAAGAATGTTACGATTGGCTGAGCTGTTTTACAAGCATCACGGAATCCTTTGTCAAGATTTCCCCAGATAAATCCGATAAGCAGTGGAACTAATACTGCGATCAGGGATTTGATCGGGATATTTGCAAGTCCTGTTGCACCAAGAGCGATCAGTGTGAAGAATGGTCCATCATTCAGTGACAGGATTGAGATAGCTCCTGTATCTGTTGCATTTCCGAACTGTGAAGAAAGGGAAATGTACAGTGATCCGTTTGAGTTTGTAATTGTTGCAATTAATACAAATGGTGCGATTCCGAGGAATCCTTCTGGTCCGCAGATCTTACCAACAACGAGACCAACAATAACTCCAAGTAAGAACTTGGTACCTGTCATAATTACACCTTTGTAAAGCGGCATACCTACCTGTTTGATGTCGATCATAGATCCACATACGATCAGGAAGAATCCCATCATACATGCATTTCCTTCATAGAAAAGTGCTGTTACATATCCACCAATCTGGAATACCTGTGGTACAAATGTTGCAAGTACAACTGCGATTACCAATGGAATGATTACCAGACCTCCCGGGAGGTTTTTCATTTTATTCAGAATGTCTAAATCTTTTCTTGCATTCTGAACCTGTGTTTTTTCTTCGCTCATTTTCTCTCTCCTTTTCTCTTTATGATGCGTTTTTCGTTTATGATCAGGATGGTTCCCCCTGATGCTATCTTGCTCCTTCCTTAAACAGACGCTCTACGATATCGCAGGCTGTATTGTCATTACCTGTAAGTCCGCCCTTTCCTACGACCGGAAGTCCGTCATATTTTCCGACTAATCTTCCGACGTCTGTCTGTGGAATTACGTAGTCCATCACTTCGATGCACTCAACTCCAAGCTGATAGCATACATTTACCATCGTGTCACCACCTGTAGTATACAGACCGGCGATTTTCTCTCTTCCTACTTGTTCCAGTACCTGTGAGATAATAGTTCCAAGTCCGGCATTGATACGGTTCGCACTCATTCCGCTTGCATAGCCACGTTTTTTATCTTCTTCGTCCAGATTTAAAATTTCTCCGTGAAGCGCTGTTTCGAACAGGATCGCTCTTGGCTGCTTGTCACTTTCGATCAGTTCAACTGCTTTGTTCACAGCTTTGAACGCTTCATCTAACGCTTCATCTCCACCATTGATCAGTGGGATTGGTTCTACACTGATTCTGACATGTCTGGAATCTTCACATAATACCTGCATCTGCTTCTTCGTAACCGGTGTTGCACTTCCGGCTGCGATCAGAACAGTCTTTCCTGCTTCACTTGCTGCCGGTGGTACATTCGGCTGTTCTTCCTGAATGAGTCCTCTTCTGTATGCAAGTTTTGAAGTAAACGGTCCCGGATCCACTGCGACTACGTCCCAGTCAAGATCGATACAAGCCTGTGCGATCTGGTCTACATCTTCCAATGTGATCGCATCCACAATAATGACACCTGCACCATCATTTCTTACTCCGGTAAGAGCTTCTTTGATTCCGTCTTTTCCTTTCAGAACCTGATCTAATGTAACCAGCCCGACCTTTCTTCTGGTCTGGCCTGCAAGAAGTCTTGGTATGTAATTCTCTTTTACCGGTGTACGTACATCCTGCGCAACCGGTGTGTTGATCAGTGCAACTCCGTCGATCACTGAATATCCGCCAACAAGGATTCTTCTGGACTGTGGCATTGCCGGTACGACAACTGCTATCGCATCTTCATTTAACTGATCTAACATTGCGTCGATCTCTACTCCTACGCCGCCACGTAAAGTTGTATCGATACGTTTTGAAAAGTATTTTACGCCCATTGCTTTTAATGCATTGGTAGCTGATTTTACTTTGTCATATGCTTCCTCTTTTGGAAGTGGTCTTGAGTTACTGCTGATCAGGATTGCATCCAGAGATGCTGTCTCTCTTGCTTCCTGTGCTGCTTCCTCATTAAAAAATACTGCTGTTCTTGCTTTCGATCTCGCTAATAATACGCCTGTCGTTGTTGCTCCTGTCAGGTCATCTGCAACTGCTCCTATCAAAGGCATGGCACTTTCCTCTCTTTCTATCCGTTCACATATAAGCCATTCATAAAAGGGATCCGCCACCCCTTTTATGAACCTCTGTTATTACCTTGTTATCACTTTTGATTAAGCTTCTTTTTTCTCGTGCTGTTTTGCTGCGTATTCTGCAACTACTTTTGTAGACTCGATCATACTGATGCATCCTGCAATTCCTTTACCTGCAATATCAAATGCTGTTCCATGGTCTACAGAACTTCTGATGAATGGGAGTCCGAATGTAAGTGTTACAGATTTTTCAAAGTCTAATGTCTTACAAGCGATGTGTCCCTGATCATGATATAAAGAAAGGATTGCATCAAATTTACCTGATTTTCCAATGTGGAATACGGAGTCAGCCGGGCAAGGTCCGATTGCATTGATTCCTTTTTCCTGAGCTGCTTTTACTGCAGGCTCGATCTCATCGATCTCTTCACGTCCGAATAATCCGTTATCTCCGTTGTGTGGATTTAATCCTGCAACTGCGATCAGTGGATTCTCGATTCCGACTTTTCTTAACTCTTTATCGATGTTGATGACATCTTCCAGGATGACATCTTTTGTAGCGTAATGACATGCATCTACCAGTGACATATGTCTGCTTACGAAGAATACTCTTAATTTGTGGCATGAGAACATGGTCAGTGCATATGGAGAATGTGTTGCATTCTGATAGATCTCTGTATGTCCAGGTTCTTTTACTCCGATCAGCTTGATTGCTCCTTTGTGAATTGGTGCTGTAGAAACTGCATCGATCTTTCCTGCCTGTCCAAGTTCGATGGATTTCATGATCCAGTCAACTGCCATACGTCCTGCAAGTGCCTGAACTTTTCCCCATTCGATAGAGTCTGTATCGTAATCACCAGTCTCAATGATGTCTACTGTTCCGAATTCATATTTTGCTTCTGATGGATCTTCGATCTTGTTGTATTTCAATTCTTTTCCGAGAACCTTTGCAGCTCTTTCCATGATTGCGATGCTTCCGATTACGAATGGACGGCAGCAGTCGTGGATTTCTTCACTTAACATTGTTCCTACTACAATCTCAGGTCCGATACCTGCCGGATCTCCCATTGTGATTGCTGTAATTGGTTTATACTGTGTACTCATAATTCTTTACTTTCCTTTCTTTTTTCGTTTTGCTTTCGGTTTTATTTTCGTTTTGATGTCTATATCTTACATTTCTTTTTTGTTTTTTGCAATAGTTTTTATCGCATTTTCATAACTTTATCACAATTGCATAGATTCATTTTTCATTTTTTGTGCATTTTTCAGTAGCTTGTCAAGGTTTTGTCACTTTTTTGGCTTTATTTTCATTTTGTTTCGTTTATTTTCGTTTTTATTATTGCTTTTCTTCTGTTTTAGAGATATAATCAAAACAAGCAAAAAAAGAAAAATATCGAAACTGGAGGGTATCATGAGTAAAAAACTTTTCTTTGGAAGTAACTTGAAAATGTACAAGAACATAAAAAATACCGTTTCCTATCTTCAGGAGCTGGAATCTCTTACAAAAGATATAAGCAGGGATGAGATTGAACTTTTCATTATTCCTTCTTATACAACTCTGGACAGTGCTTCAAAAGCTATTGACCAAAAGAACATCCGCTTAGGCGCACAAAATATGTGCTGGGAGGAACAGGGACAGTTTACAGGAGAGATTTCTCCTCTGATGTTGCAGGAGGCTGGCATCGGACTTGTCATGATCGGACACTCTGAGCGTCGTCATGTATTTGGCGAAACGGATATCGAAGAGAACAAGAAAGTTCTCTGCGCACTGGAACATGGATTCAAAACTCTTTTATGTATCGGTGAGACTGCTGAAGAGAAAGAATTCGGCATCAGTGCTGAAGTACTCCGTACACAGTTAAAAGTAGGATTCCATGGTGTATCTGTCGAAGACACAAAGAACATCTGGGTAGCATACGAACCTGTGTGGTCTATCGGAGTCAACGGAACTCCTGCTTCTGCTGATTACGCTGAAGAGATGCACAAAGTCATCAAACAGACATTACGCGAGATCTTCGGTGATGCAGCCGATGAAATTCCGGCACTTTACGGCGGAAGCGTAAATCCAGGAAACGCATGTGATCTGATCGTTCAGCCATCCATCGATGGTCTGTTTACAGGACGTGCTGCATGGCAGGCAGACAAATTCGACACTTTGATCCGCGATACGATCAAAGCACACGATGCAAAATAAAGCTGCTTAATATAGAAGACATATATTAAGCAGGAAAATATTTCAGCAAACAGTAATTCATTAAAACATTTTAATTTTTATATCTAAGGAGGATATTCACTATGAAAATCGCAATCGGATGTGATCCAAACGCACAGCAGGCTAAAGAGGAACTGATCAAATTTATGGAAGATAAGGGTTATGGAGAGATCAAAGACTTCGGAAGCGAAGATCCGATCTATGCTAACACAGCAGTTGCAGTTGCAGAAACTGTTGCTTCCGGCGAGTATGACCGCGGAATCCTGATCTGTGGAACAGGTCTTGGAGTTTCTATCGCAGCTAATAAAGTAAAAGGCGCTTATGCAGCATTACTTTCAGACATCTACTCAGCGAAAAGAGCCCGTCTCAGCAACGATGCCAACATCGCATGTATGGGAGCTTTCACAATCGGTAACAAATTAAGAGAAGAATTAACAGACGCTTTCCTGACAAACGAATTCGTTCCGGGATGCTCTTCTCAGCCAAAGGTAGATGCTTTCAGAGAGTACGAAGCAGCTCACCAGAAATAAGTTATAAAAGGTAATTTTAAAACAGATATTATCATTTTTTTCATTTCTCCAATATAATATGATATAAAAGGCGGCATGCAGATCACACAACCTCTGCGTGTCGTTTTTGTCCTAAAAAAAGAGACCACCGTCAGCAGTCTCTTCCTCCATATCCATAATATGTCTATATCTCAAAAATGTATTCTATAAATTATGATTTCTCTTTTCCACGTCCATGATCATGTTCACTCTTGTGGCATGTCTTCCGCCTTCAAACTTAGCATTCAGCCACTCATCCACGATGCATTTCGCAGTCTCGATACCGATCACACGTGCCCCGAATGCGATCACGTTCGCATCGTTGTGCTCTTTCGCCATTCTTGCTGTATATGGATCACTGCACACTACTGCACGGATTCCATTTACTTTATTCGCTGCCAGTGAGATTCCGGCACCGGTTCCGCAGATTGCGATCCCCTGCTCTACTTCACCGCTTGCCACTGCATTCCCGATCTTCTCACCGAATTCCGGATAATTACAGCTTTCATAAGAATCTGTTCCATAGTTCACGACTTCATGTCCCAGACTTTCCAGATATTCTACAATCTCATTTTTCATGTCTACTGCAGAATGATCATTTGCAATTCCAATCTTCATATTCCTGTTCCTACCTTTGTCTTTCATATTTTACTCATTTATATTATAATTAGTAGCGAAATAAATATCAATGTTTTCAGAAATGTTTTATATAAGGAGTTATTTATGGTTAAATTAATCGCCAGCGACCTTGATGGCACACTACTTCAAAATGGCGCACACGATGTCAATCCAATTGTGTTCGACCAGATCCGTACACTGAAAGAACATGGGATCATGTTCGCGGCTGCCAGCGGACGCCAGTACCTGAATCTTCGCAGACTGTTCACTCCGGTTCAGGACGATATTGCATACATCGCCGAAAACGGTTCTCTCTGTATATACAACGAAGAGACTATTTCCAAAGGAATTATTGAGCAGGATCTTGCTTACCGTATCCTGGATGAAGTTGCAAAATATCCACAATACAACTGCATCATCTCCGGCGAACGTGTCTGCTACAGCACCTCGAAAAATCCGGAGTTCTATAATCACATGGTAAATGTCATCCAGAATAATATGAAATTCATCGATGACCCAAGAACTGAGATCCCGGAACCGATCCTTAAGATTGCAGTCTGCGATTACAGCGGAACCGATGCGTGTGAAAAACATCTAAAAGAAATGTTTTCATCTGACATCAAGGTTGTTACTTCCGGCAATCTCTGGGTAGACTTCATCTGCCCGACCGCCAACAAGGGAAGTGCATTAAAAGATCTGATCGATCATTTACATATTGAAGCAAAAGACTGTGTCGTATTCGGAGATCAGTATAACGATGTCGAAATGCTGCAGACCGCCGGTACAAGCTATGCCATGGCGAATGCTGCTCCCGGTATCGATAAATACGCAACCAATGTTACCGATTCTGTAGAAAAAATCCTGCAGCAGATTATTGACGAATTACCAGCCGTATAACACCACAGAACCGGACATCTCTGCCGGAAGATTCGTAAGGAACTGCCTTTGACAGTTCCTGCAGGCGGCAACTTATCCTGCATACTTTGATCTCTGCAGAAAATGGGCAATATTACATACAAGCGGCAGCTTTGAATGAAGCAAATATAGCCGTATGTATATAATATTGCCCATTTTCCGTCCTCTTTCCGAGAATCTTATTGGAACACTACTAATACAATTTACTTTTCATATTTTTCAAAAATCCTGCACAGGAGAAACGCCTGTACATATGCCAGTACCGCAAATCCAAAGAACACCCATATAATACTTGCGATCACAAAGGATCTGGATGTGAACAATGTTAAGATGAGCGATCCGACACTTAAGCCTACGATCACGATCGTAGATGGAATATGCGCTGCCGCAAGAAGCAGTGCATTGCGCAGTGTTGCAAAGATTCCATTTTCAAATCTTGCAATATATGGAAACAGATACTGGAACATCAGCATCCACATTCCAAGGATCACTGCAAGTACAATACGCATAATACTGTACATACTTTCGCTGCCTCTTTTCAGAACTCCGATGATCCGAAAATCCACAAACAGCAGTATGGCAATGACAGCCATGACCAGCCAGCAGATGGTTGCCGGTCTGAAGTTCCTCTTATAGGCTTTCCAGAATTCCTTCCACACCGACGGGTCTTCACCTCTTGCCATCTTCATCGCCACCGCATACAGAGCACTTAAGGAAGTTCCGATGGTGATCACCGGAATACATCCGACCACAAAGATCATGTTCAGTATAATAATATCCCCCAGTCGTCCAAGCACTCTCATTACCGGACTGTCAATTGCCCAAAATTTCATATCTTAACCGCCTCTACTTACTTAATCTGATTACATTCCAAGATGCTTTTCCAAGAAGAGTTGTCATGATTCCACCATCCATCTTTGAACGATTTACTGTCTTTGGTACTACTTTTTCTTCGTAAGAACTATTTACCAGCTTCAGATCAGATTCTTCCATAACGATATGCTCTACCAGATGGAATCCTTCCATACCTCTTAAGTCTGTTGTCAGTTCAATATCATCTTCCAGTGTACGGTTAACAGCGAAGATTGTAAGCTCTTCTTTCTCTTCATTATACACTGCAACGCTTTCTACGTCAGTAACATTTTCATGTTTTGCTGTATCATGCTTTGTTGTCTGTACCAGAGGCATCAGTGCTACGCCACGACCATACTTGGAAGCGTGAAGGAATGGATAGAAGATCGTCTGCTTCCATGCTGCTCCGCCGCCCTGATCTGTCATGATCGGTGCGATAACATTAACCAGCTGTGCCAGGCAGGCAATCTTTACTCTGTCTGCATGTTTTAACAATGTGATCAGCATCAGACCAACTGCCAGTGCATCCTCAAATGTGTAAATGTCTTCCAGCATCGGAGGTGCTACCTGCCATGGATGGTTCTGTGTGATGTCATCATCAGCTGCATTCGAATGGAACCATACATTCCACTCATCAAAACTGATATTGATATCTTTCTTACCACGTTTTTTCGCTTTTACATAATCACATGTTGCGACAACGGTACGGATGAATTCATCCATATCATCTGAGCATGCAAGGAAATCAGCAGTATCATTATCACGGTTTCCATAATACTGATGCATAGATACATAATCAACATAATCATATGTACTTTCCAGTGTTGTAGATTCCCATTTCGGGAATGTCGGCATATCAAGAGCAGAACTTCCGCAGGATACCAGCTCGATAGACGGATCGATCAGTTTCATTGCTTTTGCTGTCTCTTCTGCAAGACGTCCGTACTCTTCCATTGTCTTGTGTCCGAGCTGCCAAGGTCCATCCATCTCATTACCCAGGCACCATACTTTGATATTATGTGGATCTTTTACACCATGTTTGATACGAAGATCACTGTATTTTGTTCCGCCCGGATGGTTGCAGTATTCCAGAAGATTGCAGGCATCTGCAATTCCTCTTGTACCAAGATTGACTGCCATCATCATGTTGGAATTTACTTTGTCTGTCCATTTTGCGAACTCATTTAATCCGATCTTATTCTCTTCCAGACTTCTCCATGCAAGTTCCAGACGTGCCGGACGCTCTTCTACAGGTCCAACACTGTCTTCCCAGAAGAAGTTGGATACAAAGTTTCCACCCGGATAACGGATGATCGGTACATCCAGTTCTTTTACCAGATCAATGACATCTTTACGGAATCCATCATCATCTGACAGAGGATTGCCCGGCTGATATAATCCATCATACACAGCACGTCCGAGATGCTCGATGAAAGAACCATAGATTCTTTCATCTACTTTGGAAATCTGGAAATCTTTATCAATAATCATCTTTGCTGTCTTACTCATTTTTCAACCTCCTATTATTACAATGATTACTCTTTTACCGCACCTGCTGTCATACCTTCGATGAAATACTGCTGGAAACATACAAACAGTATAAAGATAGGAATGATTGAGAAGAACGAACCTACAACCAGGAGTGAATAGTTATCTCCGTATGGGTTGATCAGGGTGTTCAGTCCAAGTGTCAGTGTGTATTTTTCTGAAGAACGGATTACCAGTAATGGCCACAGGTAGTTATTCCATGCATTCATACCATTTAAGATCGCCATAGCTGCAAATGCCGGTTTCATGATCGGCATGATCAGCTTGAAGAAGATACCATATTCTGTTGCTCCGTCGATTCGTCCTGCTTCCAGAAGTGACTTCGGGAGTCCCAGAAGATACTGCCTGAAGAAGAAGATTGTAGATGCATGTGCAACGAATGGTAATACAATTGCGATATAGTTATCCATCAGTCCCCATGTTGTCATCTGTTTGTACAGCGGAAGCATGATAACCTCCAGTGGAACAGATAAAATCAGGAGAACGATTACGAACATAAAGTTCTTTCCTTTGAATTCATAGGCTGCAAATCCGTATCCTACAAATGCACTTACAAGAAGTGTTGCCACTACTGTAACGACTGTAAGAGTGATACTGTTAAAGAACCATCTCCAGTAATCATGCTGGCCGGTAAACAGCAGTACATAGTTATCAAGACTCATACGGCTCCAGTCAATTCCAAGGTTCAGACCATACTGAAGAAGATCTCCGCCCGGTTTAAAGCTGGCAAGAAAGATTGTATAAATCGGAAGGATCACCAGGATAGCCAGGATCGAGAAGAAGACGATCATCAATATTGTACAAAGCCGGTCTTTATTTTTTCTCTTTTCGCCCATACTATCTTTCCTCCTTCTTGAATGTTCCTGTAGCTGCCAGCTGGATCATGTTGACGACCATAACGATGATCAGAAGTACAAGACCTACCGCGCAGGCATAACCCATCGCTCGTTTTTCAATTCCCTGCCTGTACAGATATCCGACGATCGTAAGTCCGATATTCTGCGGTGAGTTGTTACCTTTCCATAACATGTAACTTTCATTGAACATTGCAAGTCCTGCATAGATACTGATCGTTAACACATATACGGTTGTTGGTTTCAGAAGTGGAAGGGAAATCTTTGTAAACTGCTGCCACTTATTTGCTCCGTCGATAGAAGCCGCTTCATAAAGATCTGTTGAAATACTCTGTAATCCGGCAAGGAAATACAGGATGTTAACACCTGTCCATCTCCAGCATGCCAGAAGTAACAGTGCAAAATAACCGGTCAGATCATTCTTTAACCATTTAATTGGTCCAAGTCCGAACATTCCGATCACCTGGTTGGCAAGAGAAGTCTCCATCTCACCAAACATCAGACGGAAGATTGTACCTGCAACTACGACTGATGTAAGTGCCGGAAGGAAATAGATGGATTTGAAAAATCCAGGTTTCTTCATCAGCTTACTGTTCAGAAGTGTTGCAAAAAGCATCGGAAATGGGATCAGAAGTACCAGTGTTCCGATCATATAACGTGTACTGTTAAACAAAGCTTTTAAAAAGATCTTATCGGACAGAAGTCTCTTATAATTATCCAATCCAACCCATTTATCCTGTAATACATCCTGAAAACTTAAAAGGACTCCGTTCGCGATTGGAACTGCCCAGAAAAATATAACAGTAAGGACAAAAGGAAGGATAAACACATACGGAGCTAATTTCTGAGAATAGAAAAATTTCTTCATGATTTTATGTATCCTCCTTCTTATTAGAGAAGGGGCTGCGGCAGTTTTGCTCGCAACCCCCTGATTATTACATTGCTAATTGCTTAATTGCAAATCTTATTTGTCACCGAATTCATTTTCAAGAGTTTCCTGAGACTGTTTCAGAGCATCTTTCACGTCCATTCCCTCTTCATAAATATTGTTCAGTGTTGTTGTGCAGAACTCATTGTTGATAGATGGGTATTTTGAACTTGTATAAGAAGCAAGTCCTCCAATGCTATCCTGAAGTTCAAGCAAAGTATCGAATGGTTTTGTCTTGAAGTATTTTACGAACTGGTTGTCCGGATTCTGAGTAAGATCTGTGTCTGTCCATACAGATGTATTAACAGGGTCAAATCCTAATACATTCCAAACTTCTTTGTTAGCGTCTTCAGACAGTTTGATGTAAGCGAATACTTCAGCTGCAAGGTCTGCATTCTTAGAAGATTTTACAACTGCTGTACCGGTTCCACCACCACCGATTGTCTTAACTGCATCGTTGTCTCCAAATACCGGAGGAGCTGCGATTGCGATCTTTCCTTCAAGGTCAGACATGTAGTTTGTGAATCTTGATGTCTGCCAGAAAGGCATGATCTGTACTGCAAAGTTACCGCTGTTGTATTCTGGATAAGCTTCTTCGTTATCCGGCTGTCCACCAGCTACTGTTGCAAGTGCGCCTGCATCCTGCATATCTTTGATGTACTGAAGTACTTCTACAACTTTATCATTTGTAAGGTCAAGGTTACCATCTTTGTCAAGGTAATCAGTACCTTTCTGAGCTAACATAAGGTTAACCATCCACTGAGCTGTTGTCTCAGCACAAGCGAAGTTCTTACCTGTTTTCTCATGATATTTCACACCGGCTGCTTTGAAGTCATCCCATGTCTTAATTGTTGTGTAATCAATTCCTGCTTCTTTTAACAGATCATCATTGTAGAATGCAACTGTTGTACCAACGTGTGTTGGGAATCCGTAATATTTTCCATCTTTTCCGTAGATGTCAAGACGAGATTCAACTACGTTGTCTTTGTATGGTGCAATCGCATCTGTCAGATCCATAAGTCCGATCTTACCATTTGTGAATGAAGGGAATTTTCCAAGCTCGATATCAACTACATCCGGAGCTCCTTTTCCTGATTCCAGTGCAAGCGATAATTTGTTGTGCATATCATCGTACTGCATATTAGAAAGTACTAATTTAACCTTCTTATCCGGATGTTCCTCATTCCATTTCTTAGCCATCTCTGTGTAGAATTTCTGGTGTAACTCGATGAATGTCCAGACATTAATGGTTGTTGCATCCCCGTCAACCTTCATCTCTGTTGTTCCGCCCGACTCGCTCTTAGATGATTTCTTAGAATCACTCTTTTCACTTCCTGCGCTACATCCAAGCAGCATAGTTGCTGTCATAGCTACACAAAGAAGCACTGACACTACTTTCTTTTTTATAGATTTTCCTCCTTTTAGATATATATTTCTCTACAGGGTCTATGTTCCCTGACAGATTCAAAATAATTAAAACATTTCTTTCATCCATACCAGCATCTCACCTGTTTTACGGTTATCCCAGCAATGATATGGAATTGCTTTGAGTTCTATATCTTCGAATACCTGTTCTCTGGTATCATATAATGCACCATCCTGCCATGTATCCATGTTCAGTTTCTTTCCTGTAAACCGAATCGTCGTTACTCCTCCAAGAAGTTCGGATTCAAATGTTTCTTTCAGCTCCTGTTTCGTGTTAACGAAGATAGATGGAAGATTTTCCCCATTGTCTGTTTCTTCCAGACAATATACTAACGGTCCTTTTACCAGAGCAACTTTTCCTGCATCTTCTCTGACATTCGGATTCGCTCTTACGAATTTCGCAGGTACCTCAAAGTCAATCTCGATCTCTGTCTGTTCTTTGATGTCTTCTATTACAAGATAAGACTGACTGATTCTGGCATTTCTTAGAATCTTACCATCTCTTTTGATCGTATAGGTCTTCACATAATCCGGTATTCTAAGTGCCAGTCTGTGTTCACCCTCTCCATCAGGAGTTATTGCCATCCGAATATGTCCTGTATTCGTCAGATCACTTTCTATCTGAATCTTTAATGATCCTTCTTCCAGTTCGATCTGAGCTTCATTAGAAATGTATAAGTTCACATATGCTGTGTTCTTATCAGTGAAATATATGTACTGTCCCATGGACGCCAGTGTTCTCGCTATATTTGGCGGACAACACGCAACTCCAAACCATTTCTGTCTCACCGGTTTTACATGCTCTTTGGAAGTTCTGTCGATACAGTTATCCGGCCACACTTCCAAAGGATTTACATAGAAGAAACTTTTTCCATCCTGTGCTATTCCTGATAACAAGGTATTATAAAGCGCTCTTTCTACCACATCCATGTATGAAGCATCTTTTGTGATCTGTGCCATTCTTCTTCCGAAAAGAGCAAGTCCTATCGATGCACATGTTTCTGAATAATTACAGTTGTTCGGAAGATCATAGTCTGTTGTAAACCGTTCCAGAAGACCGGATGCTCCGATGCTTCCTGTAATATACATCTGACGTTTTGTCATGTCCTCCCATAATGTCTTGCAGGCATCTAACAATTCTTTATCCTTGTATTCATATGCCAGATCTGCCATTGCGCAATACATATATACGGCTCTTACTGCATGTCCTTCTGCCGTCTTCTGCTCTCTTACCGGCTCATGTGACTGTGAATATCTCGGATCATATCCGGCAAATTCCGGGAATATCTGTTTATATTCAGGTCTCTTTTCTTCTTCCAGGAAATAATTTTCTCCCACGCCTCTGGTATCAATAAAATACTTTGCTGTTTCCAGATATTTCTTTTCACCGGTTACATGATACAGACGGATAAGCGCAAGCTCGATTTCCTGATGTCCCGGATATCCATGGATCTGACCTTCATCCGGTCCGAATGTCTTGCAAATGAGATCTGCAAATTTCTTCATGATATCGAGAAACTCTGTTTTTCCGGTTGCTTTATAATACGCAACTGCTGCCTCCGTCATATGTCCTGCCGTATATAATTCATGTCCCTCTTTCAGATTTGTCCAACGTTTTGATGGATCCTTAATCGTAAAATAAGTATTCAGATATCCATCTTCACATTGGGCACGTCCTATAAGGTTAATCGTTTTATCCGCAAGATATGACAAATGTTCATCCGGCTCTGCTGCCAGTGAATAAGCTACCGCTTCCAGCCATTTCGCCACATCTGTATCCTGGAATACTGCCCCTTCAAAATCTCCGTCAGTTTCTCCCGCCGCAATCTTAAAGTTTTCAATACAATGACTTGTCTCCACATCCGGAAGTCTGTCATTTAAAATGTCCCACTGATACGGAATTAGTACATCTTTTACCAGATGTATATATCTGTTCCAGAACTGATCCGATATCTTGATCTTATTCAATGGTACTGTTTTCAGTTTCTTGTCATCCATAACCTTTTCCTCAGAACATTAACTCCGATTTCTTTTCCTTAATCGTTTAATATCCTTTTTTTACAATTTTCCTTTTTTCCCAATATACAATGCAAATTTCTTTTTACAGGTTTATATTTTTTTATCTTATTTACCTGTTTCTTTGTTTGATTAGATTATACGCTCACTTTTATGATAAGTGCAAGTAGAACTTAAACGTTTTATTTTGTGCAATATGCACAAACCTATTATAAAATAAGCACTTACAGACATTTTTTTCTTCTGTAAGTGCTTATTTTTTTCTGATTTTCATTATTTATTGTTTTGATTATGAATTTTCTTTAAGATTTCTGACCGAACTACGCTCCAGCATATGACATCCTACACGATATATACCATCCGGTTCTTTCAGCTCTTTCTCCTCTACCATACGCATAATTACCTCGCTTGCCGTATAACCGATATCATGAAGTGGAAGAGATATCGTAGTAAGCGGCGGCTTATAATATCCTGAAAGTTCACGGTTATCATATCCGGTTACCGAGACCTCTTTTCCCGGAAGCATTCCTCTTTCTTCCATTCTGTCATACACTCCACCGGCCATAAGATCATTCATGCAGCAAATCGCTGTAACCCCCTGTTCCAACAGCTGATCCGTACCATTATAACCACTTTGTCTGGTCCAGTCCCCGTAATATACACTTTCGGGATTATACAGAATCTGATTCTCATAAAACGCCCTCTGCATCCCCAGAAGTCTTTCCTGTGTATGAATACTATCCGGTTTTCCTGTTATAATTCCTATCTTCCTGTGGCCATTGTCGACCAGATGTTTGACAATCTGATGTGCCCCGTCTTCATCATTTACTACAATGGACGGGATATTTTTGTTTTGTGTATATCCGTATGCCATAACGGCTGGTACCGGAAGTTTTTCCAGAATACACTTCATTACACGTTCATGAGCAGTTACATATATAACTCCCTCAACCTGCCTTGCGATTAATTTATCAATTTCCTGCTCAACCCGGTCGTAATAATCATCTCTGTGATAATAAAAATCATTGTATTTTTTAAATAATCTCAGATTGATCAAAAGTATCTGATAATTATTTTCCTCACAATGTTCCGTAATTCCGTCTACAATATCCGGAATACTGAAGATCGTCATATCCTCGACAATTACCCCTATTGTCCTGGTATTCTTAGTCTTCAGATTTCTCGCCACAGTATTGGGCTTATAATTCAGCTCTTTTATCTTGGCCATCACAATTCTTCTGGTCTCATCACTGGCGCCAGGCTTGTGATTCAAGATATTTGATACTGTTGCGACAGAGACATTGCATTCTTTTGCAATCTCTTTAATCGTAACCATCTTTTTATTTCCCCTTTGCACATTTTTTTGGCTTAAAGCCACATATTCGTTACCCTTTCCTACTATCTTAGACTACTTTTTTCTGTCTTGTCAATCAATTAATTCTATGCTAAAATGAATCAAACCTTATTTTTCTAATAAATACAATGCCCAAGGAGGATTTATGAATCAATCACTTACACTTCCTATGGCAGATAAATTCTATCATGATAAGCAGACATCTGCTTTCATACGATCCGTGAATGTCTCATGGGAAAAACCAGAAAAAGACCATTATTATCTTGAATACAGCTATAACCAGAAGGACTGGTATGCACTTAACGGCGGGTTTCCGATTGTACTTCCCTGCGATGAACTTTCTGTTACCGACGCACTCGAAACCCAGGACCCTAATGGGGAAACAATCTCTGTTGCAGCCCTTAGTTCTTTACAGAATAAATATGGGAAGCCAGAACCAGTATGTATTCAGTCTGTAGAAAGATGCGAATCAGACCCGGAGACCGTACAGGTTACGTATACAAACGGAATGAAAGAAATCCGTAACATCATCCGAAGTGAAGATGGCATCGGACACATTCAGGATAATGATTATGCGGCACCGATCATCAGTCACCGCGCCGATCCTTACATTTATAAACATACCGACGGAAAGTATTATTTTCTTGGCTCTCATACAGATGCCGGGCACAACTTAAATGGTACCTATCAGTATCTTTACATCATTCTCCGCTGTGCCGATACACTCGAAGATCTGACTGATAATTCCGGACGTTACACAGAAAAAGTCATTTATGAAAGAGAGCCCATCGGTCCTGACCGTGTCAGTCCACACCTCTGGGCTCCTGAAATCCACTATATCCAGGGTGGCTGGTATGTATATTACACCACAACCGTTTCCGACCATTCTTCATGGCGGATCCGTCCACACTGCCTTGCCTGCACCGGCGACGATCCGATGAACGATCCTTGGATCACCAAGGGACCAATCCAGACAACTGTGGAAAATGATATTGCTTTTACCGACTTCTCTCTGGACCATACTTTCTTCCATCATAAAGGGGAGGATTATTTTGTATGGGCACAGAAAACGAATAATATTTCTGATATTTTTATTGCAAAATTATCCAATCCGTGGACGATCTGTACTCCATCTGTTCTTCTGACTCATCCTGAGTACAACTGGGAACTTCATGGATTTGCGGTAAATGAAGGACCTGCCGTTATCAAACATGGCGGCCGCATCTTCCTTACATTCTCTGCAAGTGGTACAGATGCACTTTATAATATGGGACTTTTATATGCAGATGAAGACTCTGATCTTCTGGATTCTTCTTCCTGGACCAAACTTCCTTATCCCGTATTCCAAAGCAGCCGTGCTACCGGATTCTTCGGACCAGGACACAACAGCTTTACCCGCTCCACTGACGACACAGAAGATCTTATGGTCTATCATGCACGTCAGGAAGAGCGTTACTTAGGTGAGGGTGATTATCAGCCGCTCTACGATGCCGGAAGAAATGCCTATATAGGAAAAGTCTTCTGGGACGAAGACGGCATGCCGAACTTCTCCGTTCCGGGCGCTTCACTCGCCATGAGAAAAGAAGACCTTACACTTCCCGATCATTGGTAAGCTTTAATTTATCTAAGATATAGAATATCAGGCTAAGTGCCATGGCAACAACACATGCCAGAACCATTCCGGTTAATGACACGGTTCCGATATTCACAGATATTCCAGACAGACCGGTTACAAATACGATGGATGTTAACATCAGGTTTCTGGATCTTCCGTAATCTACTCTGGAGTCTACCAGAATACGTAAACCAGAAGCACCGATCATACCATACAGAAGGAATGAGATTCCTCCGATAACCGGTCCCGGAATTGTCTGAATCATCATCGACAATTTCCCGACAAACGAACATATAATAGACAATATTGCAGCTCCTCCGATAACACGGACGCTGTATACTTTTGTTACAGCCATAACCCCGATATTCTCTCCGTATGTAGTAGTCGGCACTGATCCGATCAGACCTGACACCATTGTAGAAAAATTATCCCCGAATAAAGATCTGTGAAGTCCGGGATCTGTCAGAAGATCTCTTCCTATGATCTTACTCGTTACAACCTGATGCCCGATATGTTCCGATGTAATAACCAGAAGTACCGGCAAAATCATTAAAATTGCCCCCATATCAAACTTCGGCGCCTGAAAATTCGGGATTGCAAACCATGAAGCCTCTACTACCTGTGTAAAATCTAGGATTCCACAGGCAAGTGCTGTCAGATATCCTGCAATTACTGCAATCAAAATCGGAATTACCGACAAAAATCCTCTAAATAAAATATTTCCAAATACAGCAACGCCCAATGTCACAGCAAATACAATCACATTCTTTGGATCAATCTTATCATCCAAAAGCCCGGCATTACTTGCAGCCGAACCAGACAATTCCAGACCTATCAATGCAACAACCGGTCCCATAGCCGCCGGCGGGAGTACGATATCAATCCACTTTGTTCCGCATTTGTAAATAATAAAGGACAGAATACATCCGCATAAACCGACCGCAACAAATCCTCCCAGTGCATACGGATATCCCATCTTACTGATAACAACACCTGCCGGTGCAAGAAATGCGAAGCTCGACCCCAAATATGCCGGTGACTTTGCTTTTGTCACTGCAATAAAAATCAGCGTTCCTACGCCGTTCATAAAAAGTACGATTGCCGGATTGATTCCAAAAATAAACGGAACCAGTACAGATGCCCCAAACATCGCAAACATATGCTGGATACTAAGCGGCAGCAATAGTTTCAATGGTACTTTTTCTTCTACCTGGATAATCTTATGACTTTCCATGTTTCATTTTTCTCCTCTTTTCTTCATTCATTTTGTGATCCATCTCAGAACTCCTTCAAACCGGCTTCTATATGAATTGTCTGATTTTTCCCTGGCCATTTTATATTGCCGTTTTTCAAAAAAGAGGTATGAGAATTACACATCTCATACCTCTTTATCTAAGATTTCACTCTTTAAATTATTCTAACATATCCGGCTTATCTGCGGAAGTAAAATTCTTATTTTTCATATAAGCATTTCACAGTTGGATAGATTTTTCTGAACTGCTGATAACGTTCTTCATATTTTGCTGTCAGCTCTTCATCCGGCTCCACGGTGTCTACTACTTTTACAATCTTCTCTGCCGCCGTCTCTACATCCGGATATTCACCACAGCCAACTGCTGCCAGCATTGCTCCGCCAAGTGCCGGTCCTTCTTCATTTTCAACTACATCAACCTTCAGGTTCATGATATTGGCAATCATTTTCTTCCAAAGTGGACTCTTGGCTCCGCCACCACAGATCTTGGTTCTCTCGATCTTAATTCCAAGGCTCCTTGCAACTTCCAGAGAATCACGAAGTCCAAACGCTACACCTTCCAGCACCGCCTGAGTCATATCTTCACGGGTCGTATCCATTGACATTCCGATAAACATCGCTCTTGCATCCGGATTATTATGTGGTGATCTTTCCCCCATCAGATATGGAAGATAGAATACACGATTCTCGCCAAGATTTGTAATTCCGGCCTGTTCTGCAGCAAAATCCTTTGTCTTTAAAATCTCTTCATTCCACCATTTATTACATGATGCCGCACTTAACATACATCCCATCAGATGATAATGACCATCTGCATGTGCAAATGAATGCAGTGCATTATTCTCATCTACCCCAAACTTGTTGCTTGATATAAAGATAGTTCCGGATGTTCCGAGGGAAATGTTACACATTCCGTCTCCTACTGTCCCTGTTCCTACCGCTGCTGCTGCATTATCTCCAGCTCCTGCAATTACTTTTACATTCTCTGAAAATCCAAGTTCATCTGCAATTTCTTTTTTCAGAGTTCCAACTACTTCATAACTTTCATATAATTTTGGCAGTTTATCTTCTGTAATTCCACAGATATCCATCATCTCTTTTGACCAACAGCGATTCTTCACATCCATAAGCAGCATTCCCGATGCATCCGATACATCAGTACAGAACGATCCTGAAAGTTTATATGCCAAATAATCTTTCGGCAGCATAATCTTTGCGATCTTTTCAAAATTCTCCGGCTCATGCTTTTTCATCCAGAGGATCTTCGGTGCAGTAAATCCTGCAAACGCAATATTTGCCGTATATTCTGATAACTTATCTTTTCCGATCACTTCATTCAGGTACTCTGTCTCTTTCCCTGTTCTTCCATCATTCCAGAGAATTGCCGGACGAATAACATTATCATCTTTATCCAGAGCAACCAGACCATGCATCTGGCCTCCAAAGCTGATTCCTGCTACCTGTGACTTATCACACTCGGCAGTCAGTTCTTTAATCCCTTCCATTGATTTTTCAAACCAGTCTTCCGGTTTCTGCTCTGACCATCCCGGATGTGGGAAGAAGAGCGGATATTCTTTCGAAACAATCTTTTTAATATCTCCTGTCTCATCCATCACCAGAAGTTTTACTGCTGATGTTCCAAGATCTACACCTATGTATAACATCATTTACCTCCTTAATCACTTTTAGGACTTAAAAATTCAGTCCCATCTCTTTCTATTACTTATTACCTGTCCGTTATTATCCCCATGGATTCTCTGTCGGATATTTTACCCCTGCCGGCTGGTTATAACCAATCTCATCTACCGGAACTCCGATATATTTGAATACTTCAAACAGTTCTTTTCCGAAATGTCCAAATGCAACAGCTCCGTGATGTGGGAATCCTTTTTCTACCAGTACGTGACGATAGAATCTTCCCATCTCTGGAATTGCGAATACACCGATTGCACCGAATGATCTTGTCGCTACCGGAAGAACTTCTCCCTGTGCAACGTATGCACGGAGTTTGTTGTCTGCTGTGCTCTGCAGACGATAGAATGTAATATCTCCAGGCACGATATCTCCTTCCAGAGTTCCCTGTGTAACTTCTTCCGGAAGAGTTCTTGCCATGATCTTCTGGTATTTCATCTCGCAGAATGAAAGCTTGCTTGATGCAGTATTTCCACAGTGGAATCCCATGAATGTGTCTTTCTGTGTATAGTTGTATTTTCCTTCAATATCGTTCTTGTACATATCTTTAGGTACAGAGTTGTTGATGTCGAGTAATGTTACTGTATCCTGACTTACAACAGTTCCGATGAACTCACTTAATGTTCCGTAGATATCAACCTCGCAAGATACAGGAATTCCCTGTGCTGTCAGACGGCTGTTCACATAACATGGCACAAATCCGAACTGTGTCTGAAATGCAGGCCAGCATTTGCTTGTGAGTGCTACGTATTTACGATATCCTTTGTGTTCTTCTACCCAGTCTTTTAATGTAATCTCATACTGTGCAAGTTTTGGAAGAATCTCCGGTTTCTTGTTTCCGGCTCCAAGTTCTTCTTCCATTTCTTTTACGATTGCAGGAATTCTTTCATCTCCGGCATGCTTATTAAATGCCTCGAAAAGATCCAGCTCAGAGTTTTCTTCAATCTCTACTCCGATATTGTAAAGCTGCTTGATTGGTGCATTACATGCAAGGAAGTTCATCGGTCTTGGTCCGAAGCTGATGATCTTCAAATTCTGAAGTCCTACAACAGCTCTTGCAATTGGAAGGAACTCATGGATCATATCTGCACACTCTTTGGCGTCTCCAACCGGATATTCCGGGATATATGCTTTGATGTTACGAAGCTGTAAATTATAGCTTGCATTTAACATTCCGCAATATGCATCTCCACGTCCATCTAATAAGTTATCTCCGCTTTCTTCAGCTGCTGCTACGAACATCTTCGGTCCATCAAAATGTTTTGCAAGTAATGTCTCAGAAATCTCTGGTCCGAAGTTTCCAAGATATACGCAGAGTACATTACATCCTGCTTTCTTGATATCTTCCAGTGCCTGTACCATGTGGATTTCGCTTTCTACAATACAAATCGGACATTCATAGATCCCTTCTGTTCCGTATTTTTCTGTGTATGCTTTCATCAGATTCTTTCTTCTGTTAACAGAAAGACTTTCCGGGAAACAATCTCTGCTGACCGCTACTACTCCAATTTTTACTTCTGGCATATTGTTTATTGTGTGATTCCTCCTAAATATTTTATTTATAATTATTCTAACAGGTTTTCGTCCCGCTTTATTTCATCTGTAATACTTTTGCCGTTACACTGTTACATTGACTCCGCAAAGGCCGTTAAATGCGCCTTCGATCTCAGCTTCCTCATGTGCGATCAGCCATTTATTCTTTGCGGTAAGTAATCCATCTTCCGGCATCTTTCCTTCTGCTTTTTTGGCTTCCTCAATTGTCTTTTTCTGCACTTCTGTCAATTCTGTATTCGTATCTTTCGGAAGTACAGCATCCAAGCAAAAGAATCAGATCATCTACGGCAATATCAAGCTCCGAGGAGCGGTGATATTCTACTGCATTTAATTTTTTATTATTACCGTTGCAGTATCCGATCTGGATCTCCAGTCCGCCGTAAGCACGTTCTTTCATCTCATCTGCAATCTTCAGACCTTCCAGTTCTTCAATCGATGGTTCATAGATTACTTCATCCAGTGGAAGTGGTGCATGCTCCATTGCTTTCAGAATCTCCATTTGATTTCCTCCGTGCATTTGTCGTTCTCTTATTTACAATGTCATTATATCAATCTGTTTTTGTACTTACCACCTATAAATTAACCTGATTATGGCGATTTCTTATCTTTTTTCTGTCATTACAACTTACACCACTAAAATACCTTTAATTCTTTTTCCGATATTCACTCGGCAATACTCCATACTGCTCCTTGAATACCCTCGCAAATGCCTTACTTCCCGCAAATCCATTTTTTTCCGCAACCATACCGATCGAAAGATCCGTATTCATCAGATCATTATACGCATGCCGGAGTCTCAGATCGTCCAGATAGGTTTTATAACTCATCTGTGCATATTTCCGGAACATACGTGATAAATACGTCGGAGAATAATTAAATGTCCTTGCAATGCTTTCCAGCGAAAGTTCCTTGCTATAATTTTGTTTCATATAATCCGTAATTGTTGACAGCTTATTTAATTTTTTATTTGCACGTATCTTTTCCGCATCCAGATCCGTCTTGCGGTACTTACTTACCAACAGATACAGCAGACGGTAATACAGACTCTGAACCTTATATTCATATCCATTCTTCTTCTCCGCATATACATGATACATTTCTTCAAACAGACCCATCACCTCTTCATCCTGGATCCTGGAACTGTGAGAAAAATATATGAATCCGTCGTCTGTATAATATCTTTCGAATGTCGCAACCGGTATTTGTATGACCAGCGTTTTATTCTTTTTGGGCGCATAGATGGAATGCAATTCATTTGAATTCACAAGCATAAATTCTCCCGGGTGAAGCGGATATCTCTTGTCATTCAGATAAAATTCCATCTCACCATCAAATACTGCAAATATTTCTATTGATCTGTGCCAGTGTTTCTGGCGGATATATCCTCCTTGACTTCCCTCAAATATGAACATTTTAAATGGGAGATCATCGTTGGGCACAATGATCTCATGTGAATATTCCATACCCTTTTACTCCATATCATCATTTATTCATTTCAATTCTCAGAGTCCACCATTCAGCCATGCAGTCGCTCCGATATGCTGAACCGCCTCTGCGCCATAACGGTTTCCCTCTTTCGCACATCTTTTCACACCTTTTCCATCCAACAGTGCATTCAGAAATCCCGCCGCAAAGCTGTCTCCGGCTCCAGTTGTATCAATACAATTTACATTCTCTTCCGCAGCTATCCAACACTTTTCCACATCTGTCCGAATGTAACATCCCCGCTTTCCACATTTTATGATCACATTTCCCACACCTGTGGATTTTATGCATTCTGCTGCTTCTTCGACTGATTCCGTTTCCGTCAGAAGCATCGCCTCTTCATCATTTGGAAACAGATAATCAATATACGAAAAAGCTTCCGCCATATCTTCCAGCGTCTCGCCCTTTTTACGCTTTGTCATATCCGCACAGACAATTTTCCCCTGCATTTTTGCCTGTGAGAATATTTGCACTAATTTATCAGGACCAATCTTCGGAAATACAAATATGCTTGCAAAGCATACGATCTTTGCACTCTCAGGAAATGGCATCTGGATATGTTCTACTTTCAGGCTTCGAAGTGTACCATGCGGATTCGTCAAGAAACTTCTTGTTCCATCTTGCTCCACAAGAACAATATTCACACCTGTCTTTTCATCTTTTTTGATGCACGCATCCCGTACCATGATCCCTGCATCATCGCAATGAGCCTGTATGAATTTTCCTGCATCATCCTGACCTATCACTGTTTCCAACTGAACTCTCCGCCCTTTTTTGGCAAGTATAGTGGCTTCATTTAATGCATCTGCCCCTGTCGTCATATGTATATCTTCTGTCGAATACGATCCCGTTTCAAATACTTTCACGTTTACAGGATATGCCAGAACATCAATAATTGCTGCTCCTATAATTACTATTTCCGGATTTTGCATACTGCTCTCCTCTTAATTTAATTTTATTTTATATTTTTAAGTATACATAACTGGATTATTTTCTTCAAGATTATTATATCCATCTGTCGAACTTTCGCTGATCGTTTCTTTCTTAAGCCCAACAAGTTCTCTTGTATACTTTGGTATAACAAAAACCCCAGAGGTTTTAGCCTCTGGGGTATATATTTGAGTTAATATTCTGATAACAGATTATAATTACTCGATGATTGTAGCAACACGTCCTGATCCTACAGTACGTCCACCTTCACGGATAGCGAAACGAAGTCCCTGCTCCATAGCAACTGGGTGAATCAGTTCGATTGTCATTTCTACGTTGTCACCAGGCATGCACATTTCAACACCTTCTGGAAGTTCGCAAACACCTGTAACGTCTGTTGTTCTGAAGTAGAACTGTGGACGATAGTTGTTGAAGAATGGAGTATGACGTCCACCTTCATCTTTTGTCAGAACGTAAACCTGAGCTGTGAATTTGTGATGGCATGTTACTGAACCTGGTTTACAAAGAACCTGTCCTCTTTCGATTTCTGTTCTCTGGATACCACGAAGAAGAGCACCGATGTTGTCACCAGCCTGAGCTTCATCAAGAAGTTTACGGAACATTTCAACACCTGTTACAACTGTCTTCTTAGTCTCTTCGTGAATACCAACGATTTCTACTTCGTCAGATACATGAAGAACACCACGCTCTACTCTACCTGTAGCAACTGTACCACGTCCTGTGATAGAGAATACGTCCTCTACTGGCATAAGGAATGGCTTATCTGTATCACGCTCTGGATCTGGGATATAAGAATCTACAGCATCCATGAGTTCCATGATCTTGTCTCCCCACTCTGAGTTAGGATCTTCAAGAGCTTTAAGAGCTGATCCCTGGATGATTGGAGTATCATCTCCTGGGAATTCATACTCGTCAAGGAGTTCACGGATTTCCATTTCTACTAATTCAAGAAGTTCGTCATCGTCAACCATATCACATTTGTTCATGAATACAACGATGTAAGGAACACCTACCTGACGAGAAAGCAGGATGTGCTCTCTTGTCTGAGCCATAACACCATCAGTAGCAGCTACAACAAGGATAGCTCCATCCATCTGAGCAGCTCCTGTGATCATGTTCTTTACGTAGTCAGCATGTCCTGGGCAGTCAACGTGTGCATAGTGACGTTTCTCTGTCTGGTACTCAACGTGAGCTGTAGAAATTGTGATACCACGTTCTCTCTCTTCTGGAGCTTTATCGATATCTTCAAAGTTCTCTGCTGTGTTTCCTGGTACTCTTGCTGCAAGTGTCTTTGTGATAGCAGCTGTAAGAGTTGTTTTACCGTGGTCAACGTGACCGATAGTACCGATATTACAATGCGGTTTTGTTCTTTCAAATTTAGCTTTAGCCATTTTGAATATCCTCCTTAATTTAGTGCCATATGGCATATTAACAAATTGTTCGTTTGCTCGGCTACATTTGATTATATTTCAAATGTAGCACTTTTTCAAGCATTTTATAAATAATTAGTCATTTTTGCTGGATAAAATCTTTTCCTGTACTGACTTCGGTACTGGCTCGTATTTCTCGAAGAACATTGAGTAGTTACCACGTCCCTGTGTTCTGGAACGTAAGTCTGTAGAGTATCCAAACATTTCTGACAATGGAACGAATCCACGAACGATCTTTCCGCCGCCGAGGTCATCCATACCTTCGATACGTCCACGACGTGAGTTAATGTCTCCAATAACGTCACCCATGTACTCTTCCGGCATAGTAACTTCCACTCTCATGATAGGCTCAAGAAGAACTGGAGATGCCTTCTTCATAGCGTCCTTAAATGCAAGAGAACCTGCAATATGGAAAGCCATTTCACTTGAATCGACTTCATGGTAAGATCCGTCATATACGTTAGCCTTAAGACCTACAACTGGGAATCCTCCAAGGATACCAGACTGCATAGCCTCTTCGATACCTTCACCTACAGCTGGGATGTATTCCTTCGGAATAGCTCCACCAACTACAGTAGATTCGAATTTGAATGTTTCCTCACCGTTAACATCCATTGGCTCAAATTTAACTTTACAGTGTCCGTACTGTCCACGTCCACCTGACTGTTTAGCATATTTGCTATCAATGTCAACTGGTTTTGTAAATGCTTCTTTATAAGCAACCTGAGGAGCACCTACGTTAGCTTCTACCTTGAATTCACGAAGAAGTCTGTCTACGATGATTTCAAGATGGAGCTCTCCCATTCCGGCGATGATTGTCTGTCCAGTTTCCTGATCTGTATGAGCACGGAATGTAGGGTCTTCTTCAGCCAGTTTTGCAAGAGATTCACCAAGTTTACCCTGGGAAGCTTTTGTCTTAGGCTCGATAGCAAGCTCGATAACTGGTTCTGGGAATTCCATTGATTCCAGAATTACAGGATGCTGCTCGTCACAGATTGTGTCACCTGTTGAAGTGAACTTGAATCCGATTGCTGCTGCGATATCTCCTGAATATACTTTATCAAGCTCCTCACGCTTGTTGGCATGCATCTGAAGGATACGTCCAACACGCTCTTTTTTATTCTTTGTAGCATTCAGTACATAAGAACCTGAGTTCATTGTACCAGAGTAAACTCTGAAGTATGCCAGCTTACCAACGAATGGGTCTGTCATAATCTTGAATGCAAGTGCTGAGAATGGCTCTTCGTCTGAAGAATGTCTTACAACATCGTTTCCATCCTCATCCACACCTTCGATTGGTGGGATATCTGTTGGTGCAGGCATATACTCAACGATTGCATCAAGGAGCTTCTGTACACCTTTGTTTCTGTAAGCTGATCCACAGCAAACAGGAACTGCTGTACACTCGCAAGTTGCTTTTCTGAGTGCTTTCTTCATATCATCGATAGATGGTTCTTCACCTTCGAGATACTGCATCATCAGATCATCATCAAGATCGCAGATCTTTTCTACCATTTCTGTATGGTAAAGTTCTGCGTCGTCTGCCATATCTTCCGGGATATCTGTAACTGTGATGTCATCTCCCTTATCATCGTTGTAGATGTAAGCTTTCATTTCCATCAGGTCAATGATTCCCTTGAAGTCGTCTTCTTTACCGATTGGTAACTGAAGACAAATAGCGTTCTTTCCAAGTCTGGTCTTAATCTGGTCTACTGCATTGTAGAAATCAGCACCCAGGATATCCATCTTATTGATGAATGCCATTCTTGGTACATTGTATGTGTCAGCCTGACGCCATACGTTTTCTGACTGAGGCTCAACACCACCCTTAGCACAGAAGACGCCGACAGCGCCGTCAAGTACACGGAGTGAACGCTCAACCTCTACGGTAAAGTCAACGTGTCCCGGAGTATCAATGATGTTGATACGGTGCTCAAGAGCTCCCTTTTTCGGTTTTGTGAACTCTTCAAGTGTCCAGTGGCATGTTGTAGCCGCAGAAGTAATTGTGATACCTCTTTCCTGCTCCTGTTCCATCCAGTCCATGGTAGCAGTACCTTCGTGAGTATCTCCAATCTTATAGTTAACACCGGTATAGTACAGGATACGCTCGGTAAGAGTTGTCTTACCAGCATCGATATGCGCCATAATACCGATATTTCTTGTTCTCTCTAATGGATATTCTCTTCCAGCCAAGATTTTTTCCTCCTATAATTAGAAACGATAATGAGCAAATGCTTTGTTTGCTTCTGCCATCTTGTGCATGTCTTCTTTCTTCTTTACAGATGCGCCTGTGTTATTTGCTGCATCCAGGATTTCGTTAGCCAGTCTTTCTTCCATTGTCTTCTCTCCTCTAGCACGAGAGTATACTGTCAGCCAACGAAGTGCAAGAGTCTGTCTTCTTTCAGGTCTAACCTCGATTGGTACCTGGTAGTTAGCTCCTCCGATACGTCTAGCCTTTACCTCAAGTACTGGCATGATGTTATTCATAGCCTCTTCAAATACTTCGATAGCTGGCTTTTCGGCTTTTGCTTCAACTCTTTCAAACGCTCCGTATACGATTTTCTGTGCAACACCCTTCTTACCATCAAGCATAATGTTGTTGACAAGCTTGGTTACCACTTTATTGTTGTATACTGGATCCGCTAATACGTCTCTTTTCTGAGTATGTCCTTTACGTGGCACGGTCCTTCCCTCCTTAAACATCTTAATTTAATTCATCGGTACTCACATGTGTCTTTCTAATGATACTGTGTAGTGCATAGGGCATACAATATATATACCTTGCAACTTACATAATCATAGTTCTGTTTGTGATTACATTTTTAATTGGTTCGAAATCTTATCTACGCTTTACGCAACAGATTTATTTCTTATCTTTTGGTCTCTTAGCGCCGTATTTAGAACGAGCCTGTCTTCTCTTAGCAACACCTGCTGTATCAAGTGTTCCTCTTACGATATGGTATCTTGTACCTGGAAGGTCTTTTACTCTTCCTCCACGGATCAAAACAACGCTATGCTCCTGAAGGTTGTGTCCTTCTCCTGGGATGTAGCTTGTTACTTCGATTCCGTTAGACAGACGTACTCTGGCGATCTTTCTAAGAGCTGAGTTAGGTTTCTTAGGTGTAGCAGTCTTAACAGCTGTACAAACACCTCTCTTCTGTGGAGCAGAAGTATCAGTGCTTCTCTTCTTTAAAGAGTTGTATCCTTTCTGAAGTGCCGGTGCTGTAGACTTCTTTACAGATGTCTGACGTCCTTTTTTTACTAACTGGTTAAATGTTGGCATTTCTTTCACCTCCTACGATTATAATAAGTTGCTTATTCATCTTGTGAATAGTCGTACATCAAAACAAAACGTTCCTATGCACGCTTGTTTAGTTTATTACGAATCATGATACTTGTCAAGGGATTTTCCTTGATTTTTTCACGTTTTCTGCCACTTTTTTCTTAGTTTTACAAGATTTTTTCTTTTCCTTATATTTTACGATTTCATGCTTTATCAAGCTAAATACTAATACTCCCGCCAATACACCGGCACTATCGATGCATACATCTCTGAACTGACAGCTCCTGCCCGGCACAAACAACTGATGTAATTCGTCACTTGCCGCATATGCTGTACCTGCACACCAGCAGATCAGCATGGACCGTTTCCCGCTGTCTTCCGAAAAAGAATACGCCGTCCTCAGTATCAGCACACCAAGGACCGCGTACTCTGTTGCATGCGCACATTTGCGTACCGGGAAATCAATCATTTTCGCAAACTGCTCCTGCCGTTCTTCTGACCAGGATGTAAATTGCGGGACTATCAGCCTCCCGATCTCTTTTCCTACCGAATGGCTCATTCCCTCCGATTCTACCGCTTTTTTAGCCGAAAAAGAAAAAATCACTGACATCCAGATGATCGTAAAGATCAGCCAAATCATTCCTGTCTTTTTTCTCTTCATCCTGTTTTCTGTCATATTTTTTCCTGTCTTTTTGATTCTTTACTATGTCTCGGATATCTGACTCCGGATTTTATGCCTGCAGATCTGAGAACAGATCTTTTCGATATACGCCATCTGCGATCAATTTTGCAAATGACTCTACTACAACAGGTTTATCTTCTTTATAAGTAACACCAAACCATTTATCCTGTGTCTCCAGAAGTTTGACACTTACTTTTCCTTTTTTCAAAAGCTCGTCAATATAGATTGGAAGCAGGTATTCTCCTTTCAGTTCTTTTGCTTCGTCTCCCTTGATATTTTCAAAGAATTCTACAAAGCCTTCTTCCAAAAGTCCCACAAATTCCGGTGTCAATCCCCACATATTCATAGATACATGCGAATTCACATTTATTTTATTTCCCTGTGATTCTGCTCCGTCCTCTGTTTTTTTGATTTCATAGGTTTCCATAACATCCGTCAGATAATCATTCTCATCCACTGCACAGATTCCTCTTGTAACAGTTCCATTATCACTTAAAGTATTACCAAGAATAAAACCTGCCATGCAGAGTTCTTTCGATCTTTCCGGAGTATAATTATTAATCAGAAATTCATGGATCTTTACAAATGCTTCTTTTCCATAATAATCATCTGCATTAATAACAACAAACGGTTCTTTGATGATGTCTTTACACACCAGAACTGCCTGTCCCGTTCCCCATGGTTTACTTCTATCCACAGGTTTTTTGATTTCTTCCGGAAGATCATCTAATTCCTGATAAGCGTAAGCGAATTCTACGTTCAACCTATTACAGATCCCTTCGATACGCTTTCCGATCGCGTCATGAAATGCTTCCTTAATATCCTTACGGATGATAAATACAACTTTATTAAATCCGGCTTCAATTGCATCATGGATAGAATAATCCATAATAATCTCTCCATTCGGGCCAACCGGTTCTAACTGCTTGATTCCACCACCGAAACGAGACCCCATTCCCGCAGCCATGATGACTAATGCTGTTTTCATAATCTTCTTTCTCCTTTATTCATTTGTCTTTTTCACGGTTAGGATTAGTATAGCACAATTTCGGGACCTATTCTACTGTTACACTCTTCGCAAGGTTTCTCGGCTTATCTACATCAAGCCCTTTTGCCACAGATACATAATATCCAAGTAACTGGAGCGGAATCACTGCAAGTGATGTTGCAAAGTGTGGATCTGTCTTTGGAATATATACAGAGAAATCTGCATTTTCTTCAATATTATAGTGTCCAAATGTCGTAAGACCCATCAGATATGCGCCACGGCTCTTACACTCTACCATGTTACTCAGTGTCTTTTCATATAATGCCGGCTGAGTCAGTACTCCGATAACGAGTGTACCGTCTTCAATCAGAGAAATCGTTCCATGTTTTAATTCTCCTGCTGCATATGCTTCAGAATGAATATAACTGATTTCTTTCATCTTAAGACTTCCCTCTAATGAAATTGCATAATCAATTCCACGTCCGATAAAGAAAATGTCTTTTGCATTCACCTGTTTGGATGCAAACCACTGAAGTCTTTCTTTGTCTTCAATGATTCTGCTGATCTTATCCGGAATCGTCTTCAGTTCTTCGATATATCCAGTATACTGTTCCTCTGTAATCTGACCTCTGATCTTAGCAAACTGAATTGCCAGTGTGTAAGTTGCGATCAGCTGTGTACTGTACGCTTTTGTTGTTGCAACCGCAATCTCCGGTCCTGCAAGTGTATAGAATACATTATCTGCTTCTCTCGCAATAGATGAGCCGATCACGTTCACAATTCCAAGTGTCTTTACACCCTGTTTCTTAGATTCTCTGAGGGCTGCAAGACTGTCGGCAGTCTCTCCTGACTGACTGATGATAATAACCAGTCCCTTAGGATCGAGGATCGGATTACGATATCTGAACTCTGATGCAAGTTCTACACGTACCGGGATTCTTGCCAGGTCTTCCATAACATACTGTGCTGCCACTCCGACATGATATGCAGATCCACACGCTACAATATAGATCTGGCTGATCTCTTTAATCTCTTCTTCTGAAAGTCCGACTTCTGAAAGATCGATCGCACCGTCTTTTACAACAGAATTCAGAGTATCTGAAACAGCCTTCGGCTGTTCATGGATCTCTTTGATCATAAAATGCTCATATCCAGCTTTTTCTGCTGCCTCTGCATCCCATTCAACTGTTTTTAATTCTTTTTCGATCTCATCGCCATCCAGATTATAGAATGTAATCTCTCCTTTGCGGACACGTGCCATCTCCTGGTTTCCAATATAATATACATCTCTTGTATATTTCAGGATCGCAGGAACATCTGAACCGATATAAGATTCTCCGTTTGCAACTCCTAAGATCATCGGGCTGTCTTTTCTTGCTACATAGATTTCTTCCGGATAATCTTGGAACATCATTGCAAGTGCATATGATCCACGGATACGCACAAGTGCATGATTAATTGCATCTACCGGTGTTCCTTCATATTTTTTATAATAGTAATCTACCAGTTTTACTGCTACTTCTGTATCTGTCTCTGAGTAAAATGTATATCCTTTTCGTACAAGTTTATCTTTTAATTCCTGATAATTTTCGATGATACCATTATGAACAGCTACTACATTTCCGTCATCACTTTTATGCGGATGTGCATTGTTCTCAGACGGTTCTCCATGAGTTGCCCATCTGGTATGTCCGATACCACAAGTTCCTTTTACAGTTTCTCCATCATTGGTCTTCTCTGCTAAAACTTTCAGTCTTCCTTTTGCCTTAATAACTTCTACATCTGCATCACCGTCACGTACAGCGATTCCTGCAGAGTCATATCCACGATATTCCAGTTTTGCCAGGCCATCTAACAAGATGGGTGCTGCCTGATGTTCACCTGTAAATCCTACAATTCCACACATATTATCTTTTCTCCCTGTAAAAATTCTCAATATAGTCTATTCTTCCAGTGTCATTCATGTATCTTTCTAACTTGCAATATGTCCTTTAGCCTTTACAACATCCACAACCTGGTCTACATATTTTCTACAGACTTCCTCTGTCTCGGCTTCAACCATTACACGAAGAAGCGGCTCTGTTCCTGATTCACGCACAAGAATACGACCGGTATCTCCAAGTGCTTCTGTAACAGCTTTTACTGCTGCCTGCACATCTGCGTCATCCTGAGCAGCCTTTTTATCTGTCACACGTACATTTTCAAGAACCTGTGGATAAATGGTAAGTCCATCCAGCAGTTCGCTCATCTTCTTCTTTCTTGCCATCATAACTTCCATCATCTTAAGACTTGTAAGGATACCGTCTCCTGTAGAAGCGTATTTTGAGAAAATAATATGACCTGACTGTTCTCCACCAAGGATACAGCCATTCTTTGTCATATATTCGTATACATATTTGTCTCCGACTGCAGTCTTCGCATAACCGATTCCAGCCTCATCAAATGCTTTGTATAATCCAAAATTAGACATAACCGTTGTAACAACTGTATTATTCTCCAGTTTGCCTCGCTCTTTCATATATTTTCCATAAATGTAAAGGATCGCATCTCCATCTACCAGATTTCCTTTTTCATCAACGCAAAGACATCTGTCTGCATCTCCGTCATAAGCGAATCCGACATCCAGACCATTCTCAACCACGAATTTCTGCAGGCCGCCAATATGTGTAGATCCTGCATTATTATTAATATTGGTTCCATCAGGTTCTGCATTGATAACATAAGTCTTTGCTCCCAGAGCATCAAATACGGATTTTGCGAGGTTCCATGAACTTCCGTTCGCACAGTCAAGTCCGACTTTCACTCCCTTGAAAGAATAAAGTCCCAGTGAGATCAGATAACCGATATAACGATTTCTTCCTGATACATAGTCTACCGTACGTCCGATCTTAGATGTATGTGCAAACGGAATCTCTTCATAATTTTCCCCAAATACTTCCAGCTTGCCATCCAGATAGTCTTCTACCAGTGCAATCGTTCCTTCATCCATCTTCTCTCCATTACCGTTGATCAGCTTGATTCCGTTATCATAATACGGATTATGGCTTGCCGAGATCATAATACCACAGTCAAACCCATCGGTTCTTGCCACATAAGCTACAGACGGTGTCGTCGTAACATGAAGCAGGTAAGCATCCGCTCCCGAAGCTACCAGACCGCCAACCAGTGTATATTCAAACATATAGCTTGAACGTCTTGTATCTTTTCCAATCACAATACGAGCTGGTGTATCATCACCGTTACGACGCTTTACTTCTCCGTAATACCATCCAAGAAATCTTCCGATCTTATATGCATGATCTGCTGTTAAATTATTATTGGCTTCTCCACGGAAGCCATCTGTTCCGAAATATCTTCCCATATGTATTCTCCTAAAATAAAAATTTTTAGTCATTCCGTTATCAAGTAACTGCCACCATTATAGTTGGTATCAGGATTAAGTTCAAGCAAAAGTGGCAAAAAAGTACGCATATGTGCAAAGACATCTTTCGTACATATGCATACTTTTTACTCAACAATCACTATTCTGCTTTCATTCCAAGTTCTTTTTCACACAGTTCCAGTGATGATGCAATCACTGCATCCATGTCATAATATTTGTATTCTCCAAGGCGTCCTCCAAAGATCACCTTTTCTTCTTTTTCTGCCATTTTTTTATATCTGGCATAAAGGGCACCATTCTTTTCATCATTAACCGGATAATATGGTTCATCCCCCAGTTTCCACTCCGAACTGTATTCCCGGCTGATTACAGTCTTTGGAATGTCATTTCCTTCTGAATCTTTTCCAAACTCAAACCATTTATGCTCAATAATACGAGTCCATGGTGTCTGACGGTCTGTATAATTGACTGCGGCATTCCCCTGATAATTTTCCTGATCCAGAAGTTCTGTCTCAAATCTTACTGATCTGTATTCCAGTGTTCCAAGTTCATATCCGAAATATGCATCGATCGGTCCGGTATAAATAACTTTCTCGGCCAGCGCATCTAACGCCTCTTTATTCTCCAGATACTCCGTATTCAGACGGACTTCGATTCCATCCAGAAGATTTTCAACCATCTTTGTATATCCTCCGACAGGAATTCCCTGATATAACGCATTAAAATAATTATTATCAAATGTCAGACGCACAGGAAGTCTTTTGATAATAAACGCCGGAAGTTCCCTGCAGTCACGTCCCCACTGCTTCTCCGTATATCCCTTGATCAGCTTTTCGTAAATGTCTCTTCCAACCAGGGAAATTGCCTGTTCTTCCAGATTCTCCGGCTCTTTTGTTATCTCTTTTCTCTGCTCTTCAATCTTCGCTTTTGCTTCCTCCGGAGTAACTACTCCCCACATCTTATTAAATGTATACATATTAAAAGGAAGTGAATACAATTCACCCTTATAATTAGCCACCGGCGAATTCGTAAAACGGTTAAACTCTGCGAACTGTGTAATATAATTCCATACTTTTTTGTTATTTGTATGGAATATATGTGCACCATATTTATGTACATGGATTTTTTCTATCTCTTCTGTATATACATTTCCGGCAATATTCGGGCGTTTATCGATCACCAGAACGGATTTTCCCGCTTTCCTTGCCTCATGTGCAAACACTGCTCCGTATAATCCGGAACCAACTACCAAATAGTCATATTTTTTCATGTTCAGTTCTTCCTCTTCTTCATTTATATTCTTTCAGGTAATAGGATTATTCTATCATATATCTTGGTTAACTGAAAGATGCTGCCCTGTTTTCTGCCTTATTTTTTGTATCATTTCGCTCTTTCACTTTATCACGTTACCAAACGATTGCATTTCTTTACCGAACATATTATACTATTTAAAAATGAAATAGTTCAATTTGAGGTGAAATTATGCATAAAGAATTTTTAATGGGAAATGCTGCCATTGCCCTCGGTGCTGTTGCCGCCGGCGTCAATGTTGTGGCAGGCTATCCCGGAACACCATCTACCGAAGTGCTCGAAACAGTTGCAAAAAACCGACCTGACGATGTCTACGTAGAATGGTCCGTGAATGAAAAAGCCGCAATGGAACTGGCTGCCGGAGCAGCTTATGCCGGAGCCCGGTCAATGGTAACTATGAAACAGGTCGGACTAAATGTGGCATCTGATCCTTTGATGAGCCTGGAATATGTTGGAATCAAAGGAGGAATGGTCATTCTTGTCGCAGATGATCCTGGCCCGATCTCTTCTCAGACCGAGCAGGATACCAGGCATTTTTCCAGATTTTCCAAACTCCCTTGCTTTGATCCATCATCCGCTCAGGAAGCGTATGAGATGATCCAGGAAGCTTTCGAGTATTCTGAAGAATATGGTACTCCTGTGTTCTTACGACCAACCACAAGAGTCTGTCATGGCTATGCCTCCGTCACAGTAAAGGACGAGAAAGAATTTACGCAGCATAAACCCGAAGGATTCATCAAAGATTCCAAACGCTGGGTCATCTTCCCAAGATTATCTTTCATGAATCACCAGAAGATCGAAGCGCGAAACAGAGAATTATCAGATGTCTTTTCTTCTTATGACAAGAATAAGATTCATCCGTCCTGCGAAACATTTAAAGATTCAAAGAAAGGGATTGCAACCGGAGGAATCAGTTATACCTATGCAATGGAAACATTAAAGAACACTGGTATGGTAAAAAACTTAAAAGTTGCAACTCCTCATCCATTTCCGGAAAAACTGGCCGTTGAATTTCTGACTGGTCTGGATGAAGTTCTTTGTCTGGAGGAATTAGATCCTGTCATCGAGCGGGAACTTACCTACATCTGTGGGAAATACCACCTTTCGGTAAAAATACGTGGAAAACTAAGCGGAGACACTGCCTGTGCCGGAGAAAATACCAGAGACAGCGTAACTTCCTATATTAATACTTTTCTCGGCCTTTCCGACCGGAAAGACGCCGGACTTCCTGTAGCGCCGGAACTTCCGGTCCGTCCGCCGGTACTCTGTGCCGGATGTCCGCACCGTGCTTCTTTCTACGCGGTCAAAAAAGCTATGAAGGGAAAGAAAACTATTTTCTGTGGGGATATTGGCTGTTACACACTTGGAAATGCCATGCCGCTCGACATGGTTGACACCTGTCTGTGTATGGGTGCCGGACTGAATATTGCACAAGGGGTAGAAAAAGTTGAACCCGATACAACTTGTTTCGCATTCGTCGGCGACTCTACCTTTTTTGCATCTGCAATCACAGGTGTTGTTAATGCCGTTTATAATCAGGCCAATATGGTACTCATTGTACTGGATAACTCCACAACTGCCATGACCGGTCATCAGCCTCATCCCGGAACCGGACACACTGTTATGGGAGAGATTGTCCAAAAAATCAATATCGAACAGGTACTTCACGGAATCGGTGTAACAGACGTTGAAACTGTTAATCCATTAGACCTGCATACATCTGTAGAATGCGTACAGAAGATGGCAGAGCGTTCCGGTGTGAAGGCAATCATTTTCAAATCACCTTGCATTGCAGTCACAAAACCGGCCGCACCTCTTCATGTTTCCTCTGACAAATGTATCGGCTGTAAAAAATGTATAAAAGAACTGGGATGCCCGGCTATCGTTCTTAATAACGGCAATGTCTGTATTGACAGTTCAATGTGTACAGGATGCGGCCTTTGCAGTCAGGTCTGCCCGGTAACTGCTATTACAGGAGGTGAAGATCATGAATAATCAGAAAAATATTGTCCTCTGTGGAGTTGGTGGTCAGGGAACTGTCCTCGCTTCCAAGCTGCTCGCAGCAGCAGCCATGAGTAAAGATATTCCGGTCATGAGTGCCGAAACGATCGGTATGGCACAACGAGGCGGAAGTGTATTCAGTCATCTTCGTATGGGAAATAATCTGTATTCTCCTATGATTGAAACAGGAACTGCTGATCTTATTATAGGATTTGAACCTGGTGAAACGGTCCGGATGCTTCCTTACCTGAAAACCGGTGGACACGTTGTTGTAAGCACCCGTGCAGTTAAACCTGTTACTGCTACTCTAAGTGGTTTTGACTACGATGCCCCCCAGATGCTCGATTACCTGAAAGCAAATGTTCCGAATCTCACCTTTGTAAATGCTGATCAGGCATGCAGCGATATTGGTTCCTCCAAGGTACTGAATATGGTACTTTTAGGAGCCGCCATCCGTACCGGAGTATTGGATTTTACCATCTCTGAAATCGAAAGCATTATGAAGCAGACACTTCCGGAGAAGTTCCACGAGATGAATCTCCGGGCACTGAATTACAATATATAACAATCAGATCTATCATTAACCAACCGCTCCTGCATTATCGATATATAGGAGCACACCAAAAGAAAGGCGAGGGCATACATATGCAAATTACTGAAACACAAATCGCACAAGTCAACAAACAGATCAAGGCACTTCTTTCCGCAGAAAGTTTCTATGGAAAGAAATTAGAAGAAGCCGGCGTTACCAGCATCCAGTCTGCTGAAGATTTTCAGAAGCTTCCGTTTTCCGAAAAAAATGATCTGAGAAATGCTTATCCTCTTGGACTTATGACTGCCCCGGAAGAAAAAATTGTCCGCATTCATTCATCTTCCGGTACAACAGGACTGCCTGTCATCATCCCATATACCCAGAAAGATGTTGATGACTGGGCTGTCATGTTCAAACGTTGTTATGAAATGGCCGGTATGACAAATATGGACCGCATCCAGATTACACCGGGATATGGTCTCTGGACCGCCGGAATCGGTTTCCAGGCAGGAGCAGAAAGATTAGGCAGCATGGTTATTCCAATGGGACCTGGTAACACGGATAAACAGTTACAGATGATGATGGATATGAAAACAACCGTTCTTGGTTCTACCTCATCTTATGCTCTTCTTCTTGCAGAAGAAATCCAAAAACGAGGGATTAAAGACAAGATTCATCTAAAAAAAGGTATCATTGGTTCCGAACGCTGGGGTGAAAAGATGCGGAAACGTATTACAGAGGAACTTGGTATAGAAATCTATGATATCTATGGCCTGACCGAGATCTACGGACCAGGAATTGGAATCAGTTGTTCCCATGACTGTGGTATGCACTACTGGGATGATTATATTTACATCGAAATTATTGATCCTGTTACAGGCGAAGTATTACCTGACGGTGAACTTGGAGAGATTGTCATTACTACATTAGTAAAAGAGGGGGCTCCTCTTATCCGTTACCGTACCCACGACCTTTCCCGTATCATTCCTGGAGACTGCCCTTGTGGAAGCAAATTCCCTCGTCTTGATACCATCATGGGACGTACAGACGATATGATGAAGATTAAAGGTGTCAACGTATTCCCTGCACAGATTGAGGAAATCCTGAAAGAATTTCCTGAGGTATCCAGTGAATACCAAATCCGTATCTCTCATCTGGAAGGAAAAGATACCATGCGTATCTATGTTGAGACAAACGGAACCGTAGACTTCCTGGATCTCGCAAAACGTATTGCTTCTAAAGTTAAAAGCCGTATTGGATTTACACCGCTTGTAAAAGTAGTAGAGATCGGCTTGTTGCCTCGAAACGAGAAAAAGACCAAACGTGTCATCGACGAACGTTACGAATAATAATATAAAAAGAAATACATCATTAAAGCTGATTCTTCGTTTTTTGAAGTAGCCTGCGAAATGATGTATTTCTTTTTATATTATATTGTTTTCGTTTATAAACCAAGTTCATCGGATATAGCGCACATTTCTTCCAGACCTATATCAATCAGATCTTCCAGCATCAAACCTGTAAACTCAATACTTTCCATGTAATCTCTGTTGGCTCCTTTTGCGAATCTTGCTTCGTTAAAACGCTTTAATACGGATTTTCTTTTTACACTCGCGATCTTTTTATCCGGATAAATCTGTGCAACCGCTTTTAAAAATCCACTCATCGGATCTGCTGCAAGAAGTGCATACTGAATCTTAGTTTTAGCTTTTACACCGCTTTTTGGATTGTGTGCACAAATGGCTCCGAAAAGGATCGGATCATCAATTCCTTCTTTCTTTAGGATTTCTACAGATGTCGGTCCATGTACGCTAAGATCATGCTGCCAGTCACACTGCTCCTCATCAAGATCATGCAAAAGTCCTGCAATTCCCCAATATTCTACATCATCCGGTGCAAGACGTTTGGCAAGTCCCCTCATAATTGCCTCCACAGCCAGAGAATGTGTGATATAATGTTCTCCTTTCATATATTTGGTTAAGATTTCATACGCCTGATCTCTTGTCATCTTTGTTCCCTCCTGTAATATTTTCTCGATAATATTGTTTATCGCTATTTTAACACACTAACAGAGTAATGTAAATAAGTGTAAAATCTGCCGATAATGCATACAAATAAAAAGAGCAGTGAAACATTTTTTGTTCCACTGCTCTTGCATTACGCTGTTACTGACTTATCTGCGATTGTCCCCGAAGGCATACAATACTGTTCTTCTACTCTTCTGGTACAACAATCAGTTCTTTTGTATAGTCATTCAGGACTTCGCATCCATCTTCTGTAATAAGTACAAGGTCTTCGATACGAACACCGATGTTCTCATCTGGAAGGTAGATTCCCGGCTCTACTGAGAAGCACTGTCCAACTTTGATGATATCTGTGTTAACAGATGATACATCACCGAACTCGTGATCTTCCAGTCCGATAGAATGTCCTGTTCTGTGTGTGAAGTATTCTCCGAATCCTTTTTCTTCGATGTAGTTTCTTGCTGCAAGGTCAACATCGCACATTCTGTTACCTGGTTTTGCAGCTGCAATACCACGTAAGTTAGCCTCTAATACTACATTGTATACTTCTCTTGCACGGTCAGATACTTCCCCAATGAATACAGTTCTTGTCATATCTGATGCATAATTGTCTTTGAATCCACCGATGTCAAGGATTACACAGTCTCCGCGTTTTCCTTTTGAATCATCTGTTACATGATGTGGATCTGCAGCACCGTGTCCATATGCTGTAATTGGATCGAATGATACGTCTTCGCATCCGAGTTCTTTGTAGATCTCACGCATCTTTGCATTTAATTCTTTCTCTGTTAATCCTTTTGCTACCCATGGAATGATCTTGTCCATAGCAATATCATTTATCTTAGAAGACTTTCTCATGAGATCCTGTTCTTTCTCATCTTTTACCATACGGATGTAATCGATGATCGGAGATCCGTTCACGAATTTGCTTCCTCCGCCCAGTTCCTGCAGACGAATAAGGAATTTAGAAGGCCATGTCTTGTCGATTCCCATAGTCTTATCTTTTTCCACATATTTGCTTAAGATCTCTACTCCGTCTTCGATATCATCATAGTAAATAATATCTACTCCGAGATCTGACTCCTGTGGGAATAATTTGTTGATCATCATCTTATGATTTCCGTTCACATTCAGATACAATGCCAGAAGTCTTTCTCCTGGAAAGATCCATTTTCCTGTCAGATAGAAAATCGCAACAGGATCAGAAATGATCATCTGTGGAATCTCATGCTCCTCCATTGATTTTAATACTCTTGTAAGTTTACCTTGATCCATAATAGAAACCCAACCTTTCTTAAATGTTGACAGAATCTGTTGCTTTTTTTCGCCGATTCTCACTGACAATTATTATAGACTTTCTGAATATAAAAGTCAATTTATTCTATTGTTCTTTGATAAATATCCATAAACTTCTTTTTTTTAAAAAGTCAGAAGATTAATAGATGTTATCTACAGGACCTGCCACCGGCAGCTCCTTACGAACGCATAGCGATAAAAAAGAAATCATTCACACTTTCGCATGTGAATGATTTCTCTTTATAAACTGTTCTATTTTATTCTTCGTCTTCAGATGTTGCAGTTACTGCTTCCTCATCAGAAGCACCTTCCTGCTTCACTTCTTCTGCATCTCCGAATTCAAAATCAAAATCATCTTCAAAGTCCAGTTCGTCTTCCATTTCCATCTCTGTATTCAGCTTGATGTCACGGTATTTTCTCATACCTGTTCCGGCTGGGATATGTTTACCGATGATAACGTTCTCTTTCAGACCTACCAGCGGATCGACTTTACCTTTGATAGCAGCTTCTGTCAGGACTTTTGTTGTCTCCTGGAATGAAGCGGCTGACAGGAATGAATTTGTAGCAAGGGAAGCTTTTGTAATACCCATGATGATCTGCTCACCTGTTGCAGGTTCTTTACCTTCTGCTTCCAGAGCTTCATTTACATCCTCAAACTCAAGTCTGTCAACATTTGTTCCCGGAAGGAATTCTGTGTCTCCGGACTCTTCGATACGGATCTTCTTCAGCATCTGACGAACGATAACCTCGATATGCTTATCGTTGATTTCTACACCCTGCAGACGGTAAACTCTCTGAACTTCCTGGATCATGTAATCCTGTACGGCACGAAGTCCCTTGATTCTCAGGATATCGTGTGGGTTTACACTACCTTCTGTCAGTTCGTCACCGGCTTCAAGCTCAGCTCCGTCAGCTACTTTAATACGTGATCCATAAGGGATCAGATATGCTTTGGATTCGCCTGTTTCTCTATTTGTAACGATGATCTCACGTTTCTTCTTAGTGTCATTTAAGTTAGCAGTTCCTGCGATCTCTGTGATGATTGCAAGTCCCTTAGGCTTTCTTGCCTCGAAAAGCTCCTCGACACGAGGAAGACCCTGTGTGATATCTCCACCGGCTACACCACCACTATGGAATGTTCTCATAGTCAGCTGTGTACCAGGTTCTCCGATTGACTGTGCGGCGATGATTCCGACAGCTTCACCAACCTGTACCGGCTCACCAGTTGCCATGTTGGCTCCGTAACATTTTGCACATACACCGCTGTGTGAACGGCATGTAAGGATTGTACGGATCTTAATCTGTGTCAGCGGTTCACCCTTCTCGTCAACACCCTTCTTGCAGATCAGTTCTGCACGCTTAGGTGTTACCATATGGTTTGCTTTTACAAGGATATTTCCATCTTTGTCTACAATGTTCTCACAGATGTAACGTCCTGTGATACGTTCCTGTAAGCTTTCGATGACCTCGTTTCCATCCATGAATGCTTTTACATACATTCCCGGAATCGGCATTCCAGGTTTTGCACAGTCTACTTCGTGGATGATCAGCTCCTGTGATACGTCTACCAGACGTCTTGTCAGGTATCCGGAATCGGCTGTACGAAGAGCAGTATCTGACATACCTTTTCGAGCTCCATGTGCAGACATGAAGTACTCCAATACGTCCAGACCTTCACGGAAGTTAGACTTAATTGGCAGCTCGATCGTATGACCTGTTGTATCGGCCATCAGACCACGCATACCAGCAAGCTGTTTGATCTGTTTGTCAGATCCACGGGCTCCAGAATCGGCCATCATGAAGATGTTGTTATATTTATCAAGACCATCAAGCAGTGCCTTTGTAAGGGCATCGTCAGTTGCTTTCCATGTCTCTACGACTTCTTTATATCTTTCTTCTTCTGTGATGAGACCACGCTTGAAGTTCTTTGTGATCTTATCTACAGTATCCTGAGCATTCTTGATCATCTCCGGTTTCTGCGGAGGTACCGTCATGTCAGAAATAGATACGGTCATGGCAGCTCTTGTTGAAAGCTTGTAACCCATAGCCTTTACATGGTCAAGTACTTCTGCTGTTGCAGTAGCACCATGTGTATTGATAACTTTCTCAAGGATCTGTTTCAGCTGTTTCTTTCCTACGTGGAAATCAACTTCCAGAAGGAGTTCATTTCCTTCTACTTCACGGTCTACAAATCCAAGATCCTGTGGGATGATTTCATTAAACATGAAACGTCCGACTGTAGATTCTACAGTTCCTGTCTTCACGGTTCCGTCCGGCATCTTCTTAGATACACGTACTTTTACACGTGAATGGAGTGTAACTGCTGCGTTCTCATAAGCAAGCAGTGCCTCGTTGAAGCTCTTGAAGATCATGCCCTCTCCCTTGGCACCAGGACGCTCCTGAGTCAGATAGTAGATACCAAGTACCATATCCTGTGAAGGAACGGCTACCGGACCACCATCAGACGGTTTCAGTAAGTTGTTTGGTGACAGAAGTAAGAAACGGCACTCTGCCTGGGCTTCTACTGACAGTGGCAGATGGACAGCCATCTGGTCTCCGTCGAAGTCGGCATTGAACGCTGTACAAACCAGTGGATGAAGCTTGATAGCCTTACCCTCTACAAGGATTGGCTCGAATGCCTGGATACCAAGTCTGTGCAGTGTAGGAGCACGGTTCAACATAACCGGATGCTCTTTGATTACTTCTTCCAGAACGTCCCATACTTCCGGCTGAAGTCTTTCTACCATCTTCTTAGCATTTTTGATATTGTGTGCTGTTCCGTTCTGAACCAGTTCTTTCATAACGAATGGTTTGAACAGCTCGATTGCCATTTCTTTTGGCAGACCACACTGGTAGATCTTAAGTTCCGGTCCTACGACGATAACGGAACGTCCAGAGTAGTCAACACGCTTACCAAGCAGGTTCTGACGGAAACGTCCAGACTTACCTTTCAGCATGTCAGAAAGAGATTTCAGTGCTCTGTTACCAGGTCCTGTTACCGGACGGCCACGGCGGCCATTGTCGATCAGGGCATCTACAGCTTCCTGAAGCATTCTCTTTTCGTTTCTAACGATAATGTCCGGAGCGCCTAATTCAAGAAGACGTCTCAGACGGTTATTTCTGTTGATGATCCTTCTGTACAGATCATTCAGGTCAGATGTTGCAAAACGTCCACCATCCAGCTGTACCATTGGACGAAGATCCGGCGGGATAACCGGGATATTTGTCATGATCATCCATTCTGGTTTGTTACCAGACTCACGGAAAGCTTCTACTACTTCCAGACGTTTTACGATTCTTGCACGTTTCTGTCCGGTTGCACCCTTCAGGCCTTCTGTCAGTTCTGTATATTCTTTCTCAAGATCAATGTTCTCAAGAAGCTCTTTGATGGATTCTGCACCCATTCCTACACGGAATGCGCTTCCCCATTTTTCTCTTGCTTCCTGATATTCAGCCTCTGATAATACCTGTTTGTACATCAGGTCTGACTCGCCCTTATCCAGTACAATATAAGAAGCGAAGTACAGTACTTTTTCCAGAGTTCTTGGGGACAGATCCAGGATCAGTCCCATACGGCTTGGAATTCCCTTGAAGTACCAGATGTGTGATACCGGAGCAGCAAGGGCGATATGGCCCATGCGCTCACGACGTACACTTGCTTTTGTTACTTCAACACCACAACGGTCGCAGACCACACCTTTATAGCGGATCTTTTTATACTTTCCACAGTGGCATTCCCAGTCCTTGCTTGGTCCGAAGATCTTTTCGCAGAACAGTCCGTCTTTTTCTGGTTTTAAAGTTCTATAGTTGATGGTCTCTGGTTTGGTAACTTCTCCTTTTGACCATTCCAGAATCTTTTCAGGTGATGCCAAACCGATCTTGATCGCATCAAAAGTCATTGGCTGATAAGTTTGTTCCTTATTATTTTCTGGCATACTTTGGACCCCTTCCTATTCATCGTCAGATGAATCGCCGAAATCATAGTCATCATTTTCTTCAAAGTTCATATCGAAATCATCGTCTGATTCTGGTTCTTCTTCTACATCAACCAGTTCTTCACCCTGGAATTCCTGTTTGCTGTATCCGTGTTTACCAAAGTCTTCGTCATCATCATTACGATATCTTCTGTCTCCCTCGATCAGAGAACGGAAATCTGTCTCTCCCATATCGGAAGTTTCCATGATCTCCACTTCTGTATTGTCATCACGTAAGACACGTACGTCCAGTCCGAGTGACTGTAACTCTTTGAGCAATACCTTGAAGGATTCCGGAATTCCCGGTTCAGGAATATTTTCACCCTTGATGATTGCTTCGTATGTCTTCACACGTCCGATGACATCATCTGACTTCACAGTCAGGATTTCCTGCAGTGTGTATGATGCACCATAAGCTTCCAGTGCCCATACCTCCATCTCTCCGAAACGCTGTCCACCGAACTGAGCCTTTCCTCCTAATGGCTGCTGTGTAACCAGTGAGTAAGGACCTGTAGAACGTGCATGGATCTTGTCGTCTACCAGGTGGTGCAGTTTCAGATAATGCATGTGTCCGATGGTTACAGGGCTGTCGAAGTACTCACCCGTACGTCCGTCACGCAGGCGGACCTTACCATCTCTTGAAATTGGAACACCTTTCCAGAGTTTTCTGTGTTCTCTGTTGTCTGACAGATACTGCAGTACTTCCGGAAGAAGTTCTTCTTTATGTTTTGCTTCAAACTCTTCCCAGCTTAAGTTGACATAGTCATTAGCCAGATCAAGAGTATCCATAATATCAATCTCGTTTGCTCCGTCGAATACAGGAGTTGCGATATTGAATCCAAGTGCCTTGGCAGCCAGGGACAGGTGAATCTCCAGGACCTGACCGATATTCATACGTGAAGGCACACCCAGTGGGTTCAGCACGATGTCCAGAGGACGTCCGTTCGGAAGGAACGGCATATCTTCTACTGGAAGTACACGGGAAACGACACCCTTGTTACCATGACGTCCGGCCATCTTATCACCGACAGAGATCTTTCTCTTCTGAGCGATGTAGATACGAACTGACTGGTTTACTCCCGGTGACATCTCGTCTCCGCCTTCTCTTGTAAATACCTTGGCATCTACTACAATACCGTATTCTCCGTGAGGTACTTTCAGGGAAGTATCTCTTACTTCACGGGCTTTCTCACCAAAGATCGCACGAAGCAGTCTTTCTTCGGCTGTAAGTTCTGTCTCTCCCTTAGGAGTAACCTTACCTACCAGGATATCTCCGGCACGGACTTCAGCTCCGACACGAATGATACCTCTTTCATCCAGATTCTTCAGTGCGTCATCGCCGACACCTGGGATGTCACGTGTGATCTCTTCTGGTCCAAGCTTTGTATCACGTGCTTCTGCTTCATATTCTTCAATATGAATAGATGTATATACATCATCCTGTACCAGTCTTTCACTTAACAGAACGGCATCCTCGTAGTTGTAACCTTCCCATGTCATGAATCCGATCAGTGGGTTCTTACCAAGGCCAAGTTCACCATTTGATGTAGATGGTCCGTCTGCAATAACCTCACCCTTTTCTACTCTGTCGCCCTTGAAGACAATCGGTCTCTGGTTATAGCAGTTGCTCTGGTTACTTCTCTGGAATTTTGTTAATTTATATTTCTTCAGTTTTCCGTCGTCCTGACGAACTGTGATCTCTGTAGAAGTAGAACGTTCAACTGTTCCGCCTTCTTCAGCAACTACACATACACCAGAGTCAACGGCTGCTTTTTCTTCCATACCAGTTCCTACTACAGGAGCCTCTGTGAACAGAAGCGGTACTGCCTGACGCTGCATGTTGGATCCCATCAGGGCACGGTTCGCATCGTCATTCTGAAGGAATGGGATTAAGGCTGTAGCAACAGAGAACACCATCTTAGGAGATACGTCCATGTAATCGAACATTCTTCTTTCATATTCCTGTGTCTCTTCACGGTAACGACCAGATACATTCTTACGTACGAAGTGTCCTTCTTTATCTAACTGTTCGTTCGCCTGTGCTACATGGTAGTTATCTTCTTCATCCGCTGTCATGTATACAACTTCATCTGTAACTACCGGGTTTGTCGGATCATCGTGGTTGATCTTACGATACGGAGCCTCGATAAATCCATATTCATTGATTCTTGCATAACTTGCAAGGGAGTTGATCAGACCGATGTTAGGTCCTTCAGGTGTCTCTACTGGACACATTCTTCCATAGTGAGAGTAGTGTACGTCTCGAACCTCGAATCCGGCACGGTCTCTTGAAAGACCACCAGGTCCTAACGCTGAAAGACGTCTCTTATGAGTCAGCTCACCAAGCGGGTTGTTCTGATCCATGAACTGTGACAGCTGGGAAGATCCGAAGAACTCCTTCACTGCTGCAGTTACAGGCTTGATATTGATCAGGGACTGTGGAGAGATTCCCTCCATATCCTGTGTTGTCATTCTTTCACGAACCACTCTTTCCAGACGAGAAAGACCGATTCTGTACTGATTCTGAAGCAGCTCACCTACAGAACGGATACGTCTGTTACCCAGGTGGTCAATATCATCATCAGTTCCGATGCCATATTCCAGATGCATATTGTAGTTAATAGAAGCTAAGATATCTTCTTTTGTGATATGCTTTGGAATCAGATCATGGATATCTCTCTTGATCGCATCTTTTAACTCATCGATGTCTCCTGCTGTCTCCTCCAGGATTCCTGCAAGTACAGGATAGTATACCTGCTCGGTAACTCCTACTTCTTCCGGATCAACATCAACAACTGCGTCAAGGTCAACCATCATATTAGAAAGAACCTTGATCGGTCTTTCTGTTTCTTCTACGCTGATCCATACATATGGAACTGCATTATTCTGAATTGTAGAAGCCAGTTCTCTTGTGATCTTTGTTCCGGCTTCTGCCAGTACTTCGCCTGTCATCGGACTTGCAACATCTTCTGCCAGGACATGACCGCTGATACGGTTCTTTAACGCAAGCTTCTTATTGAACTTGTAACGTCCTACTTTTGCAAGATCATAACGTCTTGGGTCAAAGAACATACTTGTGATCAGACTTTCAGCACTGTCTACTGCCAAAGGCTCACCCGGACGGATCTTCTTATATAATTCCAGAAGTCCTTCCTGATAGTTTGTTGCAGCATCCTTTTCAAAACTTGCCAGGATCTTAGGCTCTTCTCCGAAGAGTTCGATGATCTCTGGGTTTGTACCGATTCCTAATGCACGAATCAACACAGTGATCGGTACCTTTCTTGTTCTATCTACACGTACATAGAAAACGTCATTGGAATCCGTCTCATACTCCAGCCACGCACCACGGTTCGGGATTACGGTAGCCGAATACAGTTTTTTACCTAATTTATCATGTGCAATGGCATAATAGATACCAGGAGAACGTACTAACTGGCTGACGATAACACGCTCTGCACCATTGATTACAAAGGTACCTGTTCTTGTCATCAGCGGCAGATCTCCCATGAAGATCTCATGCTCATTGATTTCATCTGTCTCTTTATTGTGAAGTCTTACTTTGACTTTCAGAGGTGCTGCATATGTTGCATCACGTTCTTTACACTCATCAATCGTATATTTTACTTCATCTTCACACAAAGTAAAATCTACGAAATCCAGGCTTAATTTTCCACTGTAGTCTGTGATTGGGGAAATGTCATCGAACACTTCATTTAACCCTTCTTCCAGAAACCACTTGTAAGAATCTGTCTGAACTTCGATCAAGTTAGGCATCTGAACGACTTCTTTCTGTCGGGCATAACTCATTCGTGAACTTTTTCCGCTTTTAATAGGACGAATTCTGTTTTTCTCCATATTGACGTTTCACTCCTCATTTATTTTTCTGGCTGGGCTTTTTACCGCCCATATAACTTGCAGAGTCTCAAAAACAACGTATTTTTTGCTGTTTTTCATACGCAGTCATGGCATAACTATCCACAATAGCGCATTTTTTACTATAGCATAAGCTTGTCAAGTATGTCAAGCAAATCTGTGTTATTTTTTTCAGTTTTTTCAAGACTTTGCCGGTACTGCTGAACATAAGAAAAAATCCGCTTTGCAGGCTCTTTCTTATATTCAGCATCCCTATAATACGAAAGGGCATCCCGTCACCGGAATGCCCTGATAATTCAATCAAACTCGAATTATTTAAGGTTAACTTCAGCACCTTCTGCTTCAAGTTTAGTCTTGATTTCCTCAGCCTCAGCTTTAGAAGCGCCTTCTTTGATTACCTTTGGAGCTTCGTCAACTAATGCTTTAGCTTCTTTCAGTCCAAGTCCTGTTACTTCACGAACAACTTTGATAACTTTAACCTTAGCTGCTCCTGCAGAAACTAATTCTACGTCGAACTCATCTTTCTCTTCTGCTGCTGCTCCACCTTCAGCTGCTGCTGCAACTACAACACCTGCTGCTGCGGATACACCAAATTCTTCTTCACAAGCTTTTACAAGATCATTTAACTCTAATACAGATAACTCTTTGATAGCTTCAATAAATTCTTCTGTTGTTAACTTTGCCATTTTATTTTCCTCCATTTTTCTTATTTTCTTTTTGAAATAAAATATTATGCTGCCATCAGCTTATTCAGCTGCTGGTGCCTCTGCAGCTTCTTCTGCTGCCGGAGCTGCTTCACAAGCATCTGCTCCACCTTTTTCTGCGATCTGATTGAGAACGCGTGCCAGGTTTGTGATAGGTGACTGTAAGCTTCCAAGTAATTTGGAAATAAGCTCGTCTCTTGAAGGGATCTTAGCAAGTTCATTTAATGCATCTGTATCATATAATGTTCCTTCAACCACACCTGCTTTTAATTCAAGGGCTTTTGCATTCTTTGCGAATTTGCAAAGGATTCTTGCTGGAGCTGTTGCATCATCTTTAGAAATTGCGATAGCGCTTGGTCCTTCTAAGTGCTCATCTAATGCTGCGAAATCAGTTCCTTCAAAAGCTCTCTTCATCATTGTGTTCTTACAAACTTTGTAGACAACGCCTGCTTCTCTTAACTGTTTACGCATCTCTGTATCTTCTGCAACAGTCAGTCCACGGTAGTCAACAAGGACAACGCTTACTGCGTCTTTCACGTCCTCTGCAATAGCCTGTACAACTGGTTGTTTTAATTCAACTTTTGCCACGAATGGTGCACCTCCTTGTAGATTTGTAAGTTTACACCGCCGATAGATATAAATGTAAAAAAACCTCTATATCCAAAGACATAGAGGTTGATAAGTCATACTTTAGTATCGATCTTTCCTCGGTAGGCGTCCGCATAAAATGTGTTCTTACGCTCTTTCAAGCACCTACTGTCTTCGGCAGTCCTTTAGTAGGTTATCATATACATACGTTATTGTCAAGAGGTTTTTTCATTTTTTTGTTTTTTCTTTTACGAAAATTTTTTCAGCACACCGATCTGCATTTGTTCTGCTCCATCTTTTATGTTATCCGGTCTTTTATGCTTCTACCACGGCCGCTTTCATCTTCTGCACATATTCTTTTACATACGCTACACAGTCTGCTCCATGCTCTGCTACGATCCTTACAATTGCCGATCCCACAATTGCACCGTCTGAAAATGCCGCCATTTTTCTCCGCCCTCTACACTTTCCAACAGATAGTATCTTTTACTCACCGCCACAATCTTGCGAAGAAGCGTGATCGGTGTGATAACATCTGCATAAATCTCTTTGCATACGGGAATTATGTGGTAGTCCGGTGCAAGTCTCATGATTTCTTCACATTCTGGATACATAGATATGATTTCTCCTTTAAGTTCTGATTGTCTTGCTGCCTGTGTATGGAAGTGTTGGAACGGATTGTATTTTTCCACAAAAAAACTCTGTATACAGCATCACATCTGTATACAGAGTTCTTTATTCATTATTATCTTGCGGATTAAACAAGCTTCATTGGGTTGATCTTTACACCAGGTCCCATTGTAGAAGTAAGAGTTACGCTCTTAAGGTACTGTCCCTTAACTGCTGCAGGTCTTACTTTGTTAATCGCATCAATAAGCGTCTGGAAGTTGTCTGTAAGCTGTTCTTCAGTAAAGCTTGCTTTACCTACTGGCACATGGATAATGTTTGTCTTATCAAGTCTGTACTCGATCTTACCAGCTTTGATTTCCTGGATAGCTTTTGTAACGTCCATTGTTACTGTACCAGCCTTCGGGTTTGGCATTAATCCCTTAGGTCCGAGTACACGTCCGAGACGTCCAACAACACCCATCATGTCTGGTGTAGCTACTACTACATCGAATTCAAACCAGTTTTCATTCTGGATCTTAGGAATGAGTTCTTCTCCTCCTACGAAATCTGCTCCGGCTGCTTTAGCTTCTTCTGCTTTAGCGTCTTTTGCAAATACAAGGATACGAACCTTTTTACCAGTTCCGTGTGGCAGAACTACTGCTCCACGAATCTGCTGGTCAGCGTGACGTCCGTCACATCCAGTTCTGATATGAGCTTCAATAGTCTCATCGAATTTTGCTGTTGCAGTCTTTTTAACTAATGATACTGCGTCTGCTACATCGTAGAGTGTTCCTCTGTCGATTGTCTTCGCAGCTTCAACGTATTTCTTTCCTCTTTTCATTCTATAAACCTCCTAGTGGTATTGGCGGGATAACCCTCCCACATTAATCTTCATCAATTATTCTGTTACAGTTACACCCATAGAGCGGCATGTACCTTCTACCATGCTCATAGCGCTCTCGATTGTAGCAGCGTTCAGGTCAGGCATCTTTGTCTTAGCGATTTCCTCTACCTGAGCTTTTGTGATTGTAGCAACCTTTGTTTTGTTAGGTACACCTGAACCAGATTTGATGTTGCAGGCCTTTTTGATCAGAACTGCTGCCGGTGGTGTCTTTGTGATGAAGCTGAAACTTCTGTCATTGTAAACTGTGATAACTACAGGGATGATCATGTCTCCCTGATCTGCTGTCTTAGCGTTGAACTGTTTTGTAAATTCAACGATGTTTACACCGTGCTGACCAAGAGCAGGTCCAACCGGTGGTGCCGGAGTAGCTTTGCCGGCTGGGATCTGTAATTTAATATAACCTTCTACTTTTTTTGCCATTTCAATTACCTCCTTGTGGTGATGGCGGGGAACATATAACGCCCCTCCCACTTACTGTTACATTTTCTTAACTTCTGCGAAACCAATTTCAACCGGGGTCTCGCGGCCGAAGAGCTCAACATTAATAGTAAGGCTCTGCTTCTGCATGTTGATAGACTGGATTACACCAACCGTATCCGCCCATGCTCCAGCGATTACCTGGACTGTGTCGCCCTCCTCGTAGTCCATGACTACTTCCTCTCTCTGGATTCCCAGAGGAGCCATCTCCGCATCTGTAAGCGGCACCGGCTTAGATCCAGGTCCGACAAATCCTGTCACACCTCTTGTATTACGAACAACGTACCATGTATCATCGTTCATAATCATGTGTATCAACACATAGCCTGGAAACATCTTTTTCTGAGATACTTTCTGGACACCGTTCTTCATCTCAACAACGTCTTCCAGCGGTACTCTTACTTCAAGGATCTGATCCTCAAGATGTCTGTTCTCGATTGTCTTATCAATGTTGGCTTTTACTTTGTTCTCGTACCCTGAATAGGTATGAACTACGTACCATTTTGCCTCTGACATAATCTCACCTTTCTTGTCCGTTTTGAGTTATTTAATTAATAAATCTACTCCGTACTGGGCGAAAAAATCTACAAGTGCGATAATCGTTCCCAGGACCACGGATACAGAAACAACCGCTGCCGTCTCTTTTGCAACTGTCATCTTGTCTGGCCACACGATCTTCTTGAATTCTCTGTCAAGACCCTTGAACCAGCTCTCCTTCTGAGTTTTCTTACTACTCATCGACATTCACTCCTTCTTGCGGCGATTATTTTGTCTCTTTGTGCAATGTGTGTTTCTTACAGAATCTGCAGTACTTCTTGGTTTCCATACGTTCCGGATGAGATTTCTTATCCTTTGTCATGTTGTAGTTACGCTGCTTGCATTCTGTACACTCCAATGTGATTCTTGTACGCACAACTTCCACCTCGCTTTATAATCTTAGTTAACGTGTTTCGTGGCAACTTGCGATGCTGCCCGATTTTAGGCATAAAAAAAAAGCCTACTTCCATTCGCCCGAATATCGTATCATATCCAGGCTTAAAAAGCAAGCCTTTTCCTATATTATTTTCGCGAAAATTTATTTATTAAAACACTTTATCCGTAACTGCCAAACTATTTATTGCGATTCCCTGTACCAGATACTTCCCGGATTCACTGTACGAAGCTGATAGTTTCCGTCTTTATAAACGAATTCGGCACTCATCTGCGAACTTCCATCCACCGTTCCGTTCATATTGCCAACTGTAACATCTTCTTTCTGATATGTTACTCTATAATCATAAGACAACGTTCCTCTCACAACTCCGGTCACACCACTGATCACATATTTTCCTTCATAATTATCAGTTGTTATCTGATCCGCTTTATAACCATCTTTTGAACTTAACTGTTCTTTCAGATCATCATAGAATTCTTTATTCTCTTTTTCATATTTTGAATTCTTTTCAAATAACCCTGATATTTGTGAGAATGATTTTTCTTCTTTTGCCGCTTTGATATAACTGCTCAGAATTTCTTTCATTTTCTTATCCAGCTTCTTTTTCCCGCTTTGTGATACTTTCATTTTAGAGATTGTTGTACTTCCCTTATCGGATGCTTTGAATTCTGATTTATACGTCTTAAACCACGGAACGTCTATCCTTATCTTATGATCTCCTTCAAACAACGATATTTTATATTGATCCAGGCCATCGGAATCATCTTTTATCTTATCGTTTTTTGTAAGCTTCGTTCCATCGATCCAGGCCGTCGATCCAGCCGGAATATAAAGGTTAAAATCATTTGCGATCATCTTGTCCGAAGATACCTTCCAGTTTGCAAATAACAGCAGTCTTTGTCTCTTTTGCTTTTGCAGAACAACGGTTTCTTTGTTCTTACCTTGAGTTTTCGTCTTGTATTCGACCGTAAATGCCCTTTGTTTTCCTCCGGACTCTATCTTTATCTGGCGATTTTCCTTCGTCTCTTTTATCTGATAATCCTCTACACCGGTAACGGCATTCTTCTTCATATATGTTGCATATTCATCTTGTGTTGCATATCCATTCTTCGGAAGATCAGACAGATGTCCCGTCTTTTTCCAGTCTTCCTTTACATAAGCCTTACAGTAACGTTCCGCCACTGCTTCCGGACGTCCATAGTAACTTTCAAAAATGCAAAATGCCGCAAATACAGCGGCTCCTGCCACAATTCTTTTCACAGCCTTCTTCTGCTTCGCTGTCAGATCTGACCAGGAATGCTTCTCTTTGATAAACTTCGGTATACGGCTTGGATCCTTCCCTTCACGCTCACGTTTTATCTTTTTTTCTTTGCGTTTTCTTTCCCATGACTGAAGGATCTCTTCATATGCATCTTCTTCCGGGACATCTTCATATTCTCTTTTCTTTTTTATAAAATCTCCGATATCACCGGTAAACATCCGTGTCGGCTCATCCGCCTCTTCCTCTGTCTTCTCTCCGATCATAAGCGTCGGCTCACTGACACCTTCAGTTTCATCCAAATGACTCTGTTCTTTACCGGATCCTTCTTTTAACTTGATCTTCCGGTGAAGTTCCTGCTCCAGTTCCTGTCTTGTAACTTCTTCTATCATCCGGTCCAGGTTCTCGGGAATTGTAAGCTGTTTTTTCAGCTGTTCCTGCTCTGTGTCTGTATCCTCATCTTCTTTTCTTTCTTCTTTTTTTTCTTCTTGCAGGAATACCTCTTTTTCTTCTTTCTCATCAGGATTAAGTAACTTCTTCGCTTCATCAATTACTTTTTCTGATTCTTCTTCGATCTCCTGATCAGAAAATTCTGTCTTCGGGGCTTCTTCAAGCTCATCCAGGTCACTGTATAATGTTTCCTCTTTTGATTCGGGAAGCCGCATTCCGCAATAATTACAGAATCTGGCATCGTCTGGATTGTTAGTCTTGCAATTCGGGCATTGACGCATAGAGCTCCTCCTTTTCAAATCACATTTTACATTATCATAACATTTTCTTTCTCTTAAATATAATAATACAGGTAATCATAACCACAACGCTTAAGATGATCACTCCCGGATATCCGTGCTTTAGTTCCGGCATATTATGGAAATTCATTCCATACCAGCTGGTGATGAGTGTAAGCGGGAAGAAAATCGTTGATATTACGGTCAGAAACTGCATGTTGTTATTCTGCTGGGCATCTACCTGCGCCTTATAAGCATCCCTTACCTGCTGGGCATATTCCAGAAGCTGCGATGCTTTACTCATCAGTCTGTCTGCACGGTCCGAGATAACACCGAAATATTTCACCTGTTTCTTGGCAAAGAAACCATTTTCATTCTCTTCGAGCTGTTTTCCCATGTCCATGATCTCATCATAATAACTGCGGAGTGTCAAAAGTTCACGTCGGATCGGCATGATCGCATTCTGGAATCCCTGGATCTTTCCGTCCATGACACCTTCTTCCAGATCCATGATCCGTTTCTCATAATGTCCCAGAAGTTCCAGATCCCGGCTTATGAATTCCAGCATAAAATTATAGATGAATTTTTCTTTCGATTCTCCCTGTCTCGTCTTCTTCCTCTTAATTCTGCGGATCAGACGGTAAGAAAATTCATCATCGTCCACAATCACGATATGATGACGGTTAATAAAAAATAAGATCTTGTATCGTTCTCCCAGAATATCCAGAAGCTTTGGAATACAAAGAGAACCCGCAAGACATTCCTGCTGAGTCTCCATCTTACAAAATCCTACATCTTTCAGATTGATCTCTCCTTCATACTGCATGCCGGCCTGTTCCAGGCAGTCTCTGGCAGTCTGCGATGTCGCCAGAAATACCGATGGTCTGTCCTTCTCCATGATTTCTTCCTGATATTCCTGCAGCGTTTCTCCTAATACGTATCTCATGCCTTCACCATCCTCGTTTGTTCATCCTGTTTTACTTCTTGCATTATAACACTAACTTGGAATTCTAGCACATATTCTCCTGCTGTTTTTCAAAATCCCGTAAATCTTATGTAAAATCTTGTCACAACACATGCATGGCAATAGAAAAATCCGGCAAGCCTCACAAAAAGCCGCCGGATTTTTACTTTTAACTACATTTACAATTAGAATAATCCTGTAATTCTTCCTTCATCATCTACATCGATTCTCTCAGCTGCCGGAACTTTCGGAAGTCCAGGCATAGTCATGATATCTCCTGTCAGAGCTACGATAAATCCGGCACCTGCGGAGACTTTCAGGTTACGTACTGTAATGTCAAAGTCTGTCGGTGCTCCCAGTTTCTTCGGATCGTCTGTCAGACTGTACTGTGTCTTCGCCATACAGATCGGTGCATTGCCAAATCCAAGATCTGTCAGTTGTTTTGCCTGCTTCTGGGCTGCTGCGGTAAGAACCACTTTATTTCCACCATAGATTTTCTGTACGATCTGGTTCAGTTTATCTTCGATCGTTCCTTCCAGTTCATAAGCATAGTGGAAATCACTCGGCTCATCACACAGACGTACCACTTCTTCTGCAAGCTTCAGGCCGCCTTCGCCGCCTTTTGCCCATACTTCGGACAGCGCAACATTGACTCCGACTTCTTTACATTTTTCTTCTACCAGATCCAGTTCTGCTTTGGTATCTGTCGGGAATGCATTGATCGCAACCACACATGGAAGACCGTATACATTCTTAATATTGCTGACATGCTTCATCAAGTTTGGAATACCTTTTTCCAGTGCTTCCAGATTCTCTTCATTCAGATCCGGTTTTGCAACGCCTCCATTATACTTCAGCGCTCTTACCGTTGCTACAATGACTACTGCATCCGGTTTGATGCCAGCCATACGGCACTTGATATCCAGGAATTTCTCAGCTCCTAAGTCCTCTCCGAATCCGGCCTCTGTAATCGCATAGTCTGCAAGCTTCATTGCCATTCTTGTTGCTGTCAGTGAGTTGCATCCATGTGCGATATTGGCAAATGGTCCACCGTGTACGATTGCAGGTGCATGCTCCAGTGTCTGAACAAGGTTCGGTTTCAGAGCATCCTTTAACAGCGCACACATCGCTCCCTCTGCATGCAGATCATGTGCGGTAACCGGTTTCTGCTCTGCGATCTTGCCATAAGTGTAACCTACGATGATCTTTCCAAGTCTTTCTTTCAGATCTGCGATATCCTTTGACAGACACAGGATCGCCATGATCTCAGAAGCGACAGTGATATCATATCCGTCTTCTCTCGGCACACCATTGACTCTTCCGCCAAGTCCGTCTGTGACGAAACGGAGCTGACGGTCATTCATATCGACACATCTCTTCCATACGATCTTTCTCGGATCAATATTCAAATCATTTCCCTGATAAATGTGATTGTCGATCATGGCTGCCAGTAAGTTATTCGCAGCTCCAATCGCATGAAAATCTCCTGTGAAATGAAGGTTGATATCTTCCATCGGTACAACCTGTGCATATCCGCCGCCAGCTGCTCCACCCTTCATACCGAATACCGGTCCGAGAGATGGCTCACGCAGTGCTACCACAGGTTTCTTACCCATTCTCTGAAGTGCATCTGCAAGACCTACGGTTGTTGTTGTCTTTCCTTCTCCGGCAGGTGTCGGATTGATTGCCGTCACAAGAATCAGTTTTCCGTCTTTTTTATCGGATTTCTTTAAGAAATTATAATCAATCTTTGCTTTATATTTTCCATACTGTTCCAGATATTCTTCTGGAATTCCTGCTCTTTCTGCTACCTCTGTGATAGGCTCCATAGTACATTCCTGTGCGATCTCAATATCTGTTTTCATCATTCATTTCCTCCTGATCGTATGTTGTCTTTCTGCATTTCCAGTCCTTTTGATACACTGCTTCCAACTCTTCCGATACCGGGCGGTGTAAAAAAAGGACAACACTCATCCTCTTCGGGATAAATGCTGCCCAGACGGTCGGCTCTTACCAAGTATCTGATTCCCCTGTGGTACTCCACATTATCCGTCAGTCATCAGATCTTCTCTTTGACTCTTACTATATTATAAGGACGCAAAATTGTCAATCCGGAAAATTCATCCGGATCATCGTAACACAGCCATTATTTTTTCTCTTTTTTAATAACCGTAGATTCTTTCCCCATATGATATTCTCTTCCCAGCGCCCGCATAATGCTTCTTGAAATCACATCCACAATGATGAATCCAAACGCAATCCCAAGGCATGTTTCCAACAGTACAAGTGCATGCTCTGCTGCCAGTGAAAAGTTCCTGCTGACTACGCCATACATCAGATAATACAATCTCGCTCCCGGCATCAACGGAAAGACGGATGCTGTCAGGAAGACGGTGGACGGCGCATGATTGACTCTCGACATGACAAATGCATAGCCCGCCACAAAGCAGGATGCAACTACTACCGCAAAGAAATTATCCGGATACCACGCATACACCAGTAAATAGATTCCCCATGTCAGGAAAGCTCCGACACTGGAATACAGGATCTTCTTTCCCCGTATCTTGAACCAGCTTGCATAACCGGTACATCCTATCGTACAAGAGATCAGCTGGATCACTGTATTATTATTCACATCGAATCCTTCCGCCGATATATTTCCCATCAGCATCATTGCAAGGGCAATACCGAATGCGATACCAAATGCACCGAGCATCGAATTCATCACTTCCAGTGAACCCGAGATAAAGTTCCTCTGCATCACATCCCGCATTCCGTTGATCGCACCAAGTGCACTGACTAACAGCATGACAATTCCGATCATGATACGGTCCGGATGATGTCCCAGCCCGCTCCGGACAGCTGTTACGATCACAACCTCTGATAAGAATGCCAGGATCAGATTATAGATCATCGGGTTACCTTCCCGCCTGCTAAGCCATCTGCCTACCAGAACGATCATCAGACAGACGATTAATGCAACAACTGCATCCTGCAGATCACATCCGAAGAATACAGCAAACGCCGTTCCCCCTGTAATCTGTGCAAGCCCTGTGATCAGTTCACTCTGATCCGGCCGCGCCATTACTTTCTTAAAGCGCCGGACCAGTTCTTTTTCATCCGGATTATGTGAACAGACATACCGCGACATGGCATTCAGATAATTCAATTTATCGTAATCTGCCCCTGTAGACTCTATATGCCGGATCTGTGTAATGATCTCACCTTCCGGTGTCTCCACCGTCACCTGGATATTGCTCGGAATCACATATACATCATATGTCATAAAACCATAACTCTTATACATACGATACAGACTGTCTTCCACGCGGAAGATTTCTGCCCCGCACTGTAACATTGCTTCTCCTATATTCAAGATTCCCTGTACTAATTTTTCATAATTCATAGGCAGCTGTCCTTTTATAATTTCATGTTTTACACGTTTGTTTCCATTTATATTTCCCTATTTTTCTTTATTTTCAATATATGTAGTACGTTCTGTATAAGCTCAGTTTAACACACACTTTTTCATTTTAATATAGCAGGGGAACACAGATTCCTGAAAATTATTTGTGTCTGTGATACATCTGTACCGGCGTATTTTCCTGCATCTTTTCCCGTAGCTTTTCGTATCTGCAGTTCCTGCCACTGGCAGTTTCTCTTGCATACTATGGTCTAAAAAATCTGAGAATATACAGGAAAAGATTGCTTCTCTTCCAGCATACTCTCAGACTCTCTGCTTATTTCTATTTTTTATTTCTATAATTATTTCTTTCCACCGATCAGAGGAAGATTCAATGCACTCTTACCGATATGATATTCTCTCTTCAGTGCATACATGATACTTCTGGATGCCACATCTACGATGATAAATCCGAATGCAATTGCAAGACAGGTTGCCATCAGAACTATCGTCTCATCGAATGCCAGTTGTGGATCCTGACTGACACATCCATACATTACATAGTACAGATTCGGTCCCGGAATCAGCGGGAATACCGATGCTGTCAGGAAGATCGTTGAAGGTGCCTTATTCACTCTGGACATGATAAATGCGTAAAATGCAACGAATACTGCTGCGATCATCGTTGCCAGGAAATTGCTTGGCTTCAGTGCAAATACCACAACATAGATTGCCCAGGTAAAGAATGCTCCGATACTGTTATACCATACCTGCTTTCCTCTGATCTTAAACCAGAAAGCAAATCCCGTACATGCAACCGTACAGGAGATCAGCTGGATCGGTACACTGTGATTCAGGATAAAATGATCGGAATATCCTTCATGGAACAACATGATCGCAAGACCGATTCCGAATGCGATTCCGGCAGCTCCAAGGAACGAGTTCATGATATTAATAAATCCAGAGATAAAATCCCTCTGAAGGAGATCACGGATTCCATTCGTCGTGCCCAGTCCACTGATCAGCAGCATAACGATACCGATCATAATACGGTCCGGATGATCTGCAACTCCCATCTTCAATGCCACTATAATGATCACTTCTGATATAAACGAAAGAATAGCATTATAAACCATTAAGTTGCTTTCACGCTTTGCCAGCCAGTCACCGACGGCCACGATCATCACCGATACGATCAATGCAACAATCGCATCCCAGACGTTACAGCCGAAGAATACCGCAAATCCGGTTCCACCCATGATTCCTGCTGCATATCTTGTAATTCGCTTCTGCGGTTCACGATTGATGACTTCGAGATATTTCTCTCGCATCTCTTTTTCATCCGGTGTATGCTGACAGACATATCTGCACAGATTGTTCAGGTAATCCAGCTGATCAAAATTCGGTTCTGATGACTCGATATGCCGGATCTGTGTAATGATCTCACCTTCCGGTGTCTCTACCGTCACCTGTATATTACTCGGAATGACAAATACATCCGATCTCTTAAATCCATAGCTTCTGCACATGCGGTAAAAGCTGTCTTCCAGTCGGAAATTCTCTGCACCACTTTGAAGCATCGCTTCTCCGATGTCCAGGATTCCCTGTACAATCTTGTTATAATCCATCTTTTTTTACCCCTTGTTCTATTCATAAAATTTCCATTTTCTAAATCCAACATTTGAATCATATCATGGATTTTCTATAAGTCAACAAAATTATTGTAAAATGTAATAACAGTTTGTAATACCCGTCTTAGAAGTTCTTATATTTTTTCTTCTTTCTCTCCTTCTTCCGTATTGTCTGCTGCTTTACTGCTCACCTGTTTCCGGAACCTCCGACAATTCTCCTTTTGTCGAATCCATGATGAATCCATAAATCTTAATATCTTTCAGCATCAGCGGATGTCTTCCTTCCAGTAAGGAGAATCCAGACCATTGATACGTACGACACGTTCGCATCCTCTGTAATCAATGCTTTTCAGTGCATGGAACAGTGAGAATCTCGCTGCATCTTTCTGGTTCTCAGCTACTGCATCTTCCAGATCCAGCATAATCGAATCCGGTTTGTAAATATATGGATCTTTGATAAGTCCAGGCTTCTGGGCATTCAAAAACATCATGGTTCTTCTTAAACGTTTCTTATTTGGATTCATTATCTGAGTGCATCTCCCCATGGCAGATTATCTAACTGTTTTACAGAACGGAAAATCGCTCCTTCTACTCTTGCCTTGATCGTACAGTCAAGCGCTCCTTTATCAACGATTGCAATCTTCACATCGTCTACTCCAAGATTCTCAAGTGTCTCAAGGACAACCTTGCGGATCTGATTGCCATACTGATTGATTACTGCACTGTCTAAGGACAGGTCGATCTTTCCTTCTCCGGCCTCTACCATTACCTGACAGTCACTGGATTCTAATGTTCCCGCTATTGCAGGTCTTTTAATCTCCATGTTTGTATCCTCCTCTTTCATTTATCTTGTGACTTTGTTTATCTCTTTATGGGTTTATCATAGTCTTGGAACCTTACAGGAGAGAGTGGGGTTTTCTTAATATTTATTAAGGTACGGAAAAGACTGCAGCCATGTAACAGCTGCAGCCTTTGTTTTTATATATAATCAAATATTCTTTTTCTGGAAAATTTACTGGTAAAATCTTATAATGATTACAAAGAATATACTATGTAAACTCAATTTAAATATATACTTTTGATACGAAAGGAATTCTTTCAATATGAACGGAATAAACGTAACTATCACAGATATGATGAACTGCCGCGACCGACGCGTAAGCATCCAGAACGAACTGATCAGTAAATATGATAAACCAGTCCTGTCTTTTTGCATGAACATCCCAGGACCGGTAAAAACCAACGAACAGATCCGAAAAGCTTTTGATTCCGGGAAAGCAGAATTATTAAAAGCTCTTTCTGCTCACAATATAACAATCCTTCACACCGAAGAATTCCACGAACCTTCCGGTGATGAACTGATCATGGCATTGGATGCACCCGCCGAAGATATCAAGACACTTGCTACTGAAATTGAAGAAAGCCATCCTCTCGGACAGCTCTTTGATATGGATGTCATTGGAACTGACGGTATGAAATTATCCCACGGCACCTACCGTAAATGCATCATCTGCGGATGCCAGGCACAGGAATGTGCGCGGTCACGGAAGCATTCCGTGGAGGAATTGCAGGCAAAGATTGAGGAATTATTAAATCAGTTTTCTATTTAATTAATTATCGCAGCCTCTCAGTCCATGAGAAAAACTTGGAGCTCTATTTGCTACTAAGATTCCGTGATGTAAGAAAATCTAAGGATGTCCAAATCTCCTAAAAGCAAAGGCATTCCACTCATAACTCGCTTCGCTCAAACAATTCGTTCCATGCCTTTAACGGAGATTTGAACACCCTAAGTTTTTCTAAACATCACTCCATATACGCGACAAACAGAGCACCAAGTCTTTCTCATGTCGTGCTTGACCAATGATAATGAATTCAATAGAGGGTTGTAACC
>SKET01000022.1_pt1 | contig 154430 bp, 127 predicted proteins | sample 4841461 | NCBI WGS metagenome assembly SKET01 (sample SAMN11008802, study PRJNA524170) | human gut metagenome | biome: Human fecal sample; material: Feces; isolation source: fecal sample from pouch patient p5 | host: Homo sapiens | place: Israel: Tel-Aviv | collected 2014-02-13
CCCCGAACCGAACTTTAATTAGCAAGATTTTCAAAGATCTCTCGTGCTTACAGCGTATAGCTGCTTAGCACATTATTGAATTATTAACGAACTATTGTTTTCAATACATAGTCATTATATAGAGTAGCATTATCATATTCTGCTATCATCTGTTTCTTTTCATCATTCAAATAAGGCTGCTTGCTACGAATATCTCTATAAGAAAATACATTAAACTGTGATATATGAGGATAGCGTTTTGTTGCCATAACATGCTGTCCCATCAGATGAAAGATAACAAGATTATGCTTACCAATACCCTTAGCTTCCTTGGAAAAATCTACTACTGCCTGATTATCATATTCGAAAACATTCTTACTTATTTGCGTATAGGATTCCTTCATTAGTAATCGATTATAAACAAAAGTATTCATAGAGAACACAAACGGAGCCTGTAATTCATCATCCTTCTGAACATCCCAGAAATAAACCTGATAACCAGCTTTTTTAAATAGAGCTGGAAAATAAGGACTATCAGACCATTTTTCATGGTTACGCAAACTGTTACAACACAACGTATTTTTCATCGTTAAAGTAGTACTATTAAAAGGACTAACTACATTGTCAAATACAAATAAGTTACCTTTTTTCTTTTCTTTATACAGATTCGGAGTTGTTGCTAAATAATATCCATACAACTGAGAATGGCATTTTATATAAGATTCTCCGATTACATATACTACATTCAGAGAATCATCAACTGAAACATGAGACTGTTTTGCACAGCATGTTACATCTACAGCATGTTTCATCTCTAAATTAACTAAATAAATATTATATAAAGAATAAAATAAGGTTGTTATCGAATCACGACAACCATATTCTTCAGGCATATCATCTATTGTACTCACAGAAACAATTTCTTTATAAAAACCAAACTGTAGAAATCCACAAAAAATAAAAGCTGATAACAGTAAATTGATTATCTTCTCATGTTTCAGACTTTTCAAGAAAAGAGTGATTTTATCTTTTTTTCTCTCACATAAAACAACTAATACAATATAAAATATCAAGAAAACTAAAGTAAATATTCCTCCCTTAGATAAAAGAAAAGAATACAAAAACTCTGATGCTTCTCTTTTATTTGTTTCAACTATCAGAGTAATAATATCTGGCTGTAAAGTTTTATTAAACACCAAATGCAAAAACAAGCATACAGCAAATAATAATAACGCAAAAGTGTAAAGACTTATCTTAATAAATCTGTTTCGGATATAAAAAACAAATAAGGTAAAAAGATAAGAGATCGCTCCAGCTCTAGGAAAATCAATAAAAAAGAAATCGAACACACGATTCATAAAAAAATAATGAACGTGCGAAGGAATAAATCTTATGGGCATAATCGTAATTGCCAATAAGAATAAAAGAAAGAAAGGAAACTCCTTAACAATAGGAGTTTGCAATATCTTTAACCATTTTATAATATATTTTTTCAGACTTACCATAATTTTATTTTTTATGAACATATCACTATAGAAAACTTATTACCTTTAATGAAACTTTATATATAACCAACAAAGCATTTCCTATCTCAGAGTTTCTTAACAGACCAAATGTACCCTGACCTGTCCATTCTACAGTACCCACACATAGTAACAGTAACCATATCTTAGTATAAGATGGCGGTAAAATTCGATTGATCCATTTCAAAAAGTGAGCTACGTATCCCGTCAAAAGACTTGGTAACAATTCATTAAAATCTTCCTCCTTTAGAGTAAATAACACGATGTAAGAAGATAAAGAAGCATACATGATGATACGAGTATAGTCTGTTGACAATATAGTAAACATAGGAATTAAACATACCATAATCCCTAAAAATAAAGTACTATAACACAGGTTTTCTTGCCGATTCTTATCACTAGAAGAACAATACACAGTATTTATCATCGTATTCATATAGATAGCCAAAACTATACTAACCACACTACCTATTATATTAGGAATATGGAATACCTTATCCAAGAAATTATAATGAAGATGAAATAACATAACATATCCTTTATCATATGAAAGAAAATCCATCACATTTGGAAATTCCAAGAAAGGTTCAGTACTTTTACGTATCAAAAGATATTGTTCCATACTTCCTGAAAAATGAAGACAGAGTAAAAATACTAGCATAGATGGTATCCAACAACAGATAGTTTTCCACAAATAACGAACTTTTAAACGAGTTATCAACAATAGGAGTGGAAAAGCCCAAAAAGCAAAGGGTTCGTGGCATAACACAGCTAAGATTGCCAATATATTACCACACAACACCCACCAACGAAAAGGTAAAGACTTCCAAAGTTTTACGATTAGAAGAAATATACACATTATGATAAAATCTCTTCTAAAGAAAGCCAAACCAAAAATACCTACCCCACCCAATAAGAAGGAAATTGGTAAAAACTCTAAAGCATAACCATGCTTACGAAAGTTGCGTATCATATACACAACTATAACAACATATGATAGTAAACTGATTATATAAGCTAAATAGACAGGATTGATTCCCTTGAGATAAAAATGATAGAATATTTCTCCGAGCAACCCTCTACGGATAAATCCACCCTGATAATTGATAAATAAATCGGAAAAATCAAAAAACTGGAAAGTATAGATACTATTATAGATTACCGAAACTATCAGTAATCCCACATAAAAGACTGTCCAACGAGACAAAGCCTTCTTCGTATTCATATATCTCAAAAAGTATTTAAAAATCTGCATTTCAATATATTATAAATGTTGTAAATATATTTGTTCATACTCTTTTGCCACCTTCCGATAATCATGGTATTTCATAACGAAAGCTATGCTTTGACGCGAGAGATATGATAAATGTCCAGAAGTAAAGAAAGCCTGCTCGATGATTGCCACATTCTGAGATTCTGAATACTCAGGACTCACATTGATAATAGGACGTAATTCTGTTTCGCCAATGAACTCATAATATTCTTCCTCTCCTCCACCGATAACCACAGTACCACGTGCCATGGCTGCCAACGAATTCATGGATGGAGTATAACTGTAAAACTGATCTACCAGAACATCTGCTTCATCCAGCATCCGGCAATATTCATCATAGGCTACTCCTTCTACATATTTGAGTTCTATCTTACCAGGATATTTCTTTGCCAGAATTTCCACAAAATGAGCTATCTTTAAAGCACCTTTCAGATACTCGCGCTTGGGTTGTAAACCTACAAGCACTTTGATAACCTCACCATTCCCTTTCTGCCTGTTTTCATCTATAGCAGGAATTATCATCGGGAGAGGAATATAGTAGAGTTTTTTATGAAATTCAGAAACATCGTAGCAGAGATAATACTCATAAAGACAGGCTATCAAAGCATCAGAATGATAAGATACAGTATGCCAGCACTTATCAAACTGAGGCATGAAATGAAAAGCCATACGCTCTTTATTCTCCTCGATATTCTGTAATTTACCATTCCAAAAAGTATCAGAATAAGCTGGAATACCCTTGGCCTGTTGTCTGAACAGATGTGGGTCATCGGCAAAACAGCCTTTAATGATTCGCTTATTGGTAAACTTGAGAAACCAGAATATCAGCACGTTCCACCACCCCATCAAAGGCACAAATTGATAGTTATGTACCTGAACAATATCATTTCCACATATCTTATGAAGATTGCAGACTATTTTCCACAACACCATAAGCCCGCTCCATCTTCCATAACGCTCCATATTACGGCGCAAGTCGATGTCACGAGGAGAGTTGTGCCAATCATTGCCGTCGGACATCAGCGTTACCTGATGTCCAAGTTCTACTAATCCCTTTTTGAGAGTATTATGTAGCAAACTAGACTCACCTACCAACAGAATCTTCATAACTTTATATGATACTTATTTATAAGATACTTGAATATAAGAAACTTAAGACAATTCTATATACCTATTTTCTACAATATAATCAGATTTGCGCAGTCCCATGCTTACCACCAATTTTATGGCCATTTTCTCCAGGCAGAACTTTAATGGCATCCAGCGCTTTTCTTTTTCATCACGCCAAGGACTCATCGCTTTATACTTATCAAATTCCTTTTTCCATGGATGCTTGCAGTTCTTATACCATGGTTTAGGAATACCCGTAAAATGGATGATGGCCGGATGAGCCTGAGCTTCCAATATCTGTTCATCAAATTCCCAGGAGATAAGAGAATAACGCAAATCAAACCAATACTCATTCAGTACATTATATCTGATAGGTAATACCAACTTAGAATTCTTAAACAGATAGTTCAGTACATCCTGATCATGACATCTCAACCTTTCCGTATTAGATTTCACATAATCAAAGAATTTGAGAAGCACCTGCTTTTCACGCCAATATTTCAGATTGACAACTAACATACCTGCATTAAAATATCCCAAAGTTTGGGGATAACGCAGGCGATTATAGTGTTCTATCTTATTATTATAACTATCTGGAACAGCAGCAATTGCATAGTTTTCAACAGAAGTATTCCACAATTTAACAAGTTTATCCACAACCAGAATATCGCCATCTAGATAGATAACCTTATCAATATCAGCAGGCAGAATTTCCGTAAGATACAAACGATAATAAGTAGCAAACGAAGTTCCTACATGATCTACTTGAAAATCCAGACCAATTGGAAAATGTTTGAAGATATCATCATTAATTAGATAGAAATGAATATTTTGCTGATAACGGGCAGCTATGGTTCTGATAGAATCCAATAATACAGCAGAATCCTGATCATGCAAGAGATGTACATTGACAACTTCTCCTCTGTTGCTCTCAAACAAAGAGGTCAACATGATACCGGTCGGCATGATATATTTACTATCAGTAGAACAAACTATTTCCATTTTTATGTTTTTTGTACTACTATTAATACGTAAATTAAATCTTTTTATTATCTTTGCAGTCATAAAAAAGAATAACTTATGCAGAAAGAATTAATATCAGAGATATCTTCACCATTGGTGAGTTTCATCATTACTACAAGCAACCATCAGAAGGAACATCTTGTAGAATGCATCAATAGTATCCTTCAGCTTTCGCTCAATGCCAAAGAGAGGGAAATAATTCTCGTTGATGATGGTAGCGATGAACTGGTAGCCAGCCAGATAAAAGATTTGCTGGATAACCTGCTCTATTTAAGATTACCAGGCTTAGGCAGCAGTATGGCACGCAACTATGGCATATACTTAGCCAAAGGAAAATACATCCAGTTTATAGAAGGAGATGATTATCTTCTTCAGCCAACCTATGAACATTGCCTTGACATCGTGAGATTCCATAATCCAGATATCGTTACATTCTGTTTCAGCAAGGATGATATAGGAGAACCATCTTACGAACTCCCTACCCCAATCAGCGGCACAGAATATCTCAACAACAATACCCTTTTAGGCTCAGCCTGTTCCTATATATTCCGCCGCGCCATTGTGGGTAGCCTGTTATTCTCACCAAACATCAGTTTCGGCGAGGACGAGGAATTCACACCACAACTCTTCTTACGGGCAGAACGAATATTCAAGACTCAGACCTCACCTTATTATAATAGAGTGGATAAATACGCGCCTGGCGAATTAGAAAATAAGGATAAGATAGATATCCACATGGACAATAAACTGGAGGTGATTCTACATCTTCAGAAGTTGCTCGATACGGTTCCTGTAGCAGAGCGCCAGGCACTCAACCGCCGTATAGCCCAGCTCTCGATGGATTATCTGGTTAACAATATCCGTTTGAAGCATTCATTGATATCCTTGAATCATGCCATCAGAGAATTAAGGAAACACGGATTATATCCTCTTCCGAACAAAGAATATACCAAGAAATATATGATGTTCAGAAAGATGATAGGTACATACGTAGGACGAATTGCACTTCTCTTTCTTATCAAGAAATAAATGAATGAAGGCATAAAGATTTCTCATATCCGGATAAGTATGCAGAGAGATAAGAGAAAATCCTATATAAACAAAAATAGAGCATTCAAATCACTTGAACGCTCTATCTTTATAATTAGATTAAATTTTCTAATATTATTTGTATAAGTAAAAGATGATGAAATGACGTTTCACAACGTCCGTTTGTTTTAACTGATGCAAAGATACGACGATTTTTGTCTATAAAGTCGTAAATTATACATTTTATGGTAGCGAAATATGATTTTTTTACCCATAAAAAACAATTTTTACCACCAATCTTATAATTTTCACCACATTATTCTACGATAGTGACAACATCTTTTCTATTGGTTTGACAGCTTTTTTCGCTATTTCAGGAGCCACTTCAACTGTTGGCCAACCAAATTTCAATGCATTGTATATCTTCTTGAGCGTATTCATCTTCATATACTCACACTCGTTGCAGCTGCAACCTACTCCACCCTCGCTTACCTCTGGAGGTACGGGATAGAAAATTACGTTAGGACAATTACGCTCCAGCTCATGCAGGATACCAGCCTCTGTAGCGATAATATACTCCTTGATTTCAGGATGCTCTTGGGCATAATGCAACATGGTGGCTGTAGAGCCCTTTACATCGGCTACAGCAAGTACTGGTGCCTTACACTCCAGGTGAGCCATCACAACAGCCTCAGGATGCTTCTGCTTCAGTTTAACTATAGCCTCTACAGAGAATTTCTCATGTACATGGCAACCACCGTTCCAAAGCAACATATTGCGGCCTGTAACGCTGTTTATATAGTTACCGAGATTATAGTCTGGACCAAAGATGATTTTTTCGTCCTGTGGAAAACTGTCAATCACCTTCTTGGCATTACCGCTTGTCACTACACAATCAGTCAGCGCCTTCACTGCAGCCGTGGTGTTTACATAACTTACAACCTTATATCCTGGATGCTCTTCCTTGTACTTTTTCAAATCCTCAGCCTTACAGCTGTCAGCAAGCGAGCAACCAGCATTCAAGTCAGGACAGATCACGGTTTTGTCAGGACTCAAGAGTTTGCATGTCTCAGCCATGAAGTGCACGCCACACATAACCATTACCTGGGCATCGGTTTCTGCAGCTTTACGAGCCAAAGCCAGAGAGTCGCCAACAAAGTCGGCGATGTCCTGAATCTCACCTACCGTATAGTAGTGGGCGAGGATAATAGCATCTTTCTCCTTGCAAAGCTTTCTGATTTCAGCTTTCAAGTCCAAGGCTTCGTCAACGGGTTCGTCAACGTATCCTTTCTCAATCCATTCTTTTTTCACCATAACATTCATATTATATTTCTTATTTTTTATTTTTTTAAAAGAGAATATAGAGATGATGATATGCCGTGGATAAGTGGATAACATTCTGCATAAAAACTTGCGTATTTCGTTATCCAAGTCTTATTCCAGTTTATCCGCAGAGGCCTTTGAAATCTTTTTCTTGTCTCTTAATGCATTAACCGGTTTATCAACATTTCCCCAATTCGGTGCAAAGTTAATAAGTTTATATCTTTTTTCGGTCAAAAACTGCGAAAAAGTTTCTAAAAACTTAATAATATCTATGTGGATATCCTCTTTTCGTTGGTTTGAGATAGGTATGTGTGGATATTTACAAACTTATTAAAAAGTTATTATTGGGGTTTTCCGTACACTTATCCACGCTTTTGTGGAAAACAAAAAAGAGCAGAAATCCATCAGGATATTCTGCTCTCTGGTCTGAGTTATTTATATGATTGGTTTTGGTTATAGGATTTTCATCTGTTTCTTTCTATTCTATACCTATTTATATATAGGTTTCTGATATTTTATTATATATAGAAGTTCTGATTCCCTATCTTTTGTTCAAAACAGAATCAATTTTTTCTGTTACCAGTTCAGGAGAGATATTCTTCATACATGCGAAGTCTCCCCTAGCGCAAGGCTTGTTACCATAGATACTGCAAGGGCGGCAAGGTAAGTCAAGCTGTACGGCATTGGCAGGATCCTGATGCCAGCCCATGAAACCTGCGTATGGATGGGTAGCTCCCCAGATGCTTACTACAGGAGTGTTAACAAGCGATGCCAAGTGCATATTGGCACTATCCATGCTCACCATAACGTGCAGATGACTCATCAGGATGAGTTCCTGTTTCAATCCGTTAAGATGAGAAGAAGCGTTAATGAGTTGTGGATACTTCTCAGCCCAGTCGTTCATCACTGGTGTTTCGTCTTTGCCTCCACCGAAAAGGAAGATATGAGCGTGTGGATGATTGTGGATAAGTCGCTGGATAACTTTTTCCATCAGTTGTATCGGATATATTTTTCCCTCGTGTGCAGCGAAGGGAGCAATACCAATCCACGGCTCTGTTATGTGCTTGTCTTCTAGTGAGATAGCATTCTCTCCTACTCCGAATACCTCCTGTGGTAAGATACTTAAATCTCCTTGTTTTCCATCCCCATAGATAGATGTGAAATCCATGTGGATAGGATATCCAAGTTGTGCAAAAACATCAGCATAGTTTTGGAACGATGTAGGTTGCTGCACAAGTTTTTTACCATTAGAAGCTACCAGCTTGCGTTTTCCCTTGCGATGTTTGTCAATATGTGCAACCTTGAAGTTATCCAGGTTGAAGCGCATACGCAGATAATCGGAACGCAGCACGCTATGTAAATCGGCAATTGCTGTAAACTGTTTGGCTATCAATCGGCGATAGAGTGCGTTGAGTCCTTTCACCCCTTTGTATTCCTCCTTGATATCAGCTTCCATAAAGCCAACGTTAGGAGCCAAGTCTTCAAAGAAAGGACGGGCAAAGGGACGACTGAGCACAGTAATTCTAACTTTCGGGTATTGTTTGGCCAAAGATTGAACTACAGGTACGGTCATGGCTACATCGCCCATGGCTGAAAATCTAATTACCAGGATATGCTCAGTTTTCATCGTTTTTTCTTCTATATATAATATAAGGTGAAAAAAGAGAGCCATATCTCTTATTATATAATAAGGTATATGCGCTCTCCTATTCTGTTTTTTTATTTCTTGTAGAGTACAGGATTGGTTGAAGGATCGTTGTACATCTTCATCTGTCGGTAAACCTTCATGTATTTGCGTCCAGCCTCGATATCTTCCAAGAGTTGGTCGATAGCTGTAGAAAGGTCTACCTGCTGTTCCAGGAGTACATCCAGTTTGGCTTGGCATTTCGCTTTGTGCTCAGCCGAAGCTTCCGGGCGTTCCACCTGCTCCTTCATGTGATAAATCTTGAGGGCAAGAATACTCAAGCGGTCAACAGCCCATGCAGGACTCTCAGTGTTGATGCGTGCATCATCCTGAACCTTCACGTCTTTGTATGTTTCGCGGAAGTAAGTATCGATTTGCTCAACGAGGTCAGTTCTGTCCTGGTTGCTCTTGTCGATTCTGCGTTTCAATACGAGTGCTTCAGCCGGGTCTATCTGAGGATCACGGATAATATCCTCGAAATGCCACTGTACAGTGTCAATCCAGCACTTCAGATAAAGGCAGTTCTCGATGCTACCTTCCTGGTATGGATTATTGATTGGTGTATCAATGTTGTCTTTGATATGATAATCGGCTATCGCCTGATTAAATATCTTATTGGCTTTTTCTGTAAATGTCATAATGGATTTAAATGTTTAATTAATACCGTACAAAAGTAACAAAATAATCTGAAACGACCAACAAAAAAGGAAAAAAATGCCAAAAATATGCACAATTAGGGGGTGTTTGTGCACAATAATGCACTTTTTTCGCCAAAATATTTGTTTATCTCAAAAAAAAAGTGTTCCTTTGCACCCAGATTTTTAATTAGAAATTGATTTATAAACATTTTAAAAGTTACAATTATGTCAGAAATTGAAAGCAAAGTAAAGGCAATTATTGTTGATAAACTCGGTGTTGATGAGGCTGAAGTTAAGCCAGAGGCAAGCTTCACAAATGATCTTGGTGCAGATTCTTTGGATACTGTAGAGTTGATCATGGAGTTCGAGAAGGAGTTCTCTATCTCTATCCCAGACGATAAGGCTGAGAAGATTGCTACTGTAGGTGACGCTATCTCTTACATTGAGGAGAACGCTAAGTAATTTAGCAGCTAAATTATACTAAATGGAATTAAAGAGAGTTGTTGTAACAGGTCTCGGTGCTGTGACTCCAGTTGGTAATACTCCTGAGGAAACTTGGGAGAGCCTCCTTGCTGGTAAGAGCGGTGCTGCGCCTATTACTCATTTTGATACAACCCTTTTCAAGACCAAGTTCGCTTGCGAGGTTAAAGACCTGAACATCAATGATTGGATTGATCGTAAGGAAGCTCGCAAGCTTGACCGTTATACCCAGTTGGCTATGATTGCTGCCATGCAGGGTGTAAAGGATGCTAATATCGATCTTGAGAAGGAAGACTTGAACAACGTTGGCGTTGTATTCGGTGTAGGTATCGGTGGTATCAAGACTTTCGAGGATGAGGTGAAGTACTATGGTACTCACGAGGAGAATGGTCCTAAGTTTAACCCATTCTTCATCCCTAAGATGATTGCAGATATCGCTTCAGGTCAGATTTCCATCCACTTTGGATTCCACGGACCAAACTACACTACTACATCTGCATGTGCTTCTTCAAGCAATGCATTGGCTGATGCCTTCAACCTGATTCGTTTGGGTAAGGCAAACATCATCGTTAGCGGTGGTGCAGAGGCTGCTATCTGCGCTTGTGGCGTAGGTGGTTTCAATGCTATGCATGCATTGTCAACACGTAATGATGACCCAGAGCATGCTTCACGTCCGTTTAGCGCAAGCCGTGATGGATTTATCATGGGCGAGGGTGCAGGTTGCTTGATTCTCGAGGAACTTGAGCACGCTAAGGCTCGTGGTGCGAAGATTTATGCTGAGATGGTAGGTGAGGGCGAGAGTGCCGATGCTTATCACATCACAGCATCTCATCCTGAGGGTCTTGGTGCTAAGCTCGTTATGGAGCGTGCACTTGCTGATGCCAATCTGAAGCCAGAGGACATTGACTATATCAATGTTCACGGTACATCTACCCACGTAGGTGATATCTCAGAGGCTAAGGCTATCAAGGCTGTCTTCGGTGATGCAGCTTACAAGCTCAACATCAGTTCTACCAAGTCAATGACTGGTCACCTCCTTGGTGCTGCTGGTGCAGTAGAGGCTATGGCTTGTGTTCTTAGTGTGAAGAACGATATCGTTCCTCCTACTATCAACCACGAAGAGGGTGATGATGATCCAGAGCTCGATTACAACTTGAACTTTACCTTCAACAAAGCTCAGAAGCGTGAGGTTCGTGCTGCATTGAGTAATACTTTCGGATTCGGCGGTCACAACTGCTGTGTAGTATTCAAGAAGTATGCTGAATAATTTTATAGATAGGATAAAGCTCTCTTTCCGCAAGGATAAAGAGCTTTATTTGTCTTTATATGAAATCCTCGGTTTTTATCCTCACGACATCAGCTACTACAAGATGGCGCTGTTGCACAAGAGCATCATGCACCGCAATTCTAAGGGAAAACCAGTGAACAACGAGCGGTTGGAGTTCTTGGGTGATGCGGTTTTGGATGCTGTAGTAGGAGATATCGTGTACCAGCATTTCCCTGGCAAGCGTGAGGGATTCCTTACCAATACCCGAAGCAAGTTAGTGCAGCGTGATACGCTGAATAAACTGGCACAGGAAATGGGCATCAACCAGCTTATTCTTTCTAATGGCCACAGTTCTTCTCATAACAGTTATATGGGAGGAAATGCGTTCGAAGCTTTGGTAGGTGCCATTTATCTGGACCGTGGTTACGATGCCTGCATGTATTTTATGCAGAAACGTATTCTGGCACAAATGATAAACATCGATAAGGTGGCTTATAAGGAGGTTAACTTCAAGAGCAAACTCATCGAATGGAGCCAGAAAAACCGCGTGAAGCTGGATTTCGTTATGCTAGACCAGCAAAAAGACAAGAATGGTAGCCCGATTTTCACCTATCAGGTTGTACTCGAAGGTGTTGAAGGTGGAGTAGGAAAGGGCTATTCCAAGAAGGAAAGCCAGCAGGTGGCTTCTAAGACTAGCTTGGAAAAACTGCGCAAAGAACCACAGTATATTGATGCTGTGTTCACAGCTAAGGCTAACCGCACCAAGATGGAAGAGGAACCTGTTGAAAACGTGCCTAACACAGAAGTGAAAGACGATTTCATCATCTCGCAGGATGCTGATGCACAAAACGCACCGGTAGAGGAGAAGCACATCAATGTTTTCAAAGAGGAGGTTTTCACAGAGAAATCTGCCGAAACTGCCCAGGAAACTGAAGTGCAGGTCGAGGTGAAGGATGAAAAGAAGGAGAGTGATGAGTTCGATTTGAGCGACATCACGGCTCAGCCTAAGGAATTATCAAGAGAAGAGATTATTGCCGCTGCCGAAGCGGCTGCTTTCGGTAACGATGAGTAAACTGTATCTCTTTCCGGATAGGAAATACGATTTAATAGAAGACTCCCATAAGATGGTTAATATCGCCACTTATGGGAGTCTTTTGTGTTGTATATTTCCTTTTTGTATACTTTATCTTACCCTTTTGTATTAAAAAATAGTAAAAACTTTCTCTATATCAAAAGTTTGATTTACTTTTGCATCTACTTAAATGATATATATCTAGATATGAGTTTAACAACGATAGTAAGTAACGTCTTCAAACCTCGGCAGAAGGAGTTGGAGAAGTATGTCTATGATGCAGAACATTTGCAGCATAAAGTGCTTATGCACCTTATAAATAAAGGAAAAAATACTGAATATGGTGTCAAGCATTTATTAAATACCACCAACAGTTATGATAAATTTGCACAGAATATTCCTGTCAATACCTACGAGGAGTTGAAGGGGGATATCGACCGTATGCGTCATGGCGAAAAGGATATTCTATGGCCGGGACTGGTAAAATGGTACGCCAAGTCATCTGGCACCACCAACGATAAGAGTAAGTTTATCCCGGTTTCTCATGATGGCTTGCATGGCATTCATTATGCCGGAGGCTTTGATGCCGTAGCCTATTATCTGCGCAATAATCCGAAGAGCAGACTCTTTGATGGCAAGAGCCTTATCTTAGGTGGAAGCCATTCGCCTAACTATAATGTGTCGGATAGTCTGGTGGGTGACCTGAGCGCTATCCTCATCGAAAATATCAATCCGCTTGCCAATCTGGTGCGTGTTCCTAAGAAGTCAACCGCTCTCCTGAGCGATTTCGAAGTGAAACGCGACCTTATTGCCCGCGAAACGATGAATAAGAACGTAACCAATATCTCGGGTGTTCCTAGCTGGATGCTTAGTGTGCTGGTGCGTGTCATGGAACTTTCCGGCAAGAAGCATCTGGAAGAGGTATGGCCTAATCTGGAGGTATTCTTCCATGGCGGTATTGCCTTTACTCCTTACCGCAAGCAGTATGAACAGCTCATCACTTCGCCTAACATGCATTATATGGAGACTTATAATGCCAGCGAGGGATTCTTCGGACTGCAGGATGATCCGGCAGACCCAGCCATGTCGCTTATGATAGATTATGATGTATTCTACGAGTTTATCCCTATGGACGAATTCGGCAGCGAGAATCCTACCGTTGTGCCTCTCTGGGGTGTTGAGGTAGGCAAGAACTACGCTATGATTATCACCACTTCCTGTGGTTTGTGGCGCTATCTCATCGGCGATACGGTTCAGTTTACCAGCAAGAATCCTTATAAGTTTGTCATTACCGGCCGTACCAAGTACTTTATTAATGCATTTGGCGAGGAACTGATCATGGATAATGCCGAGAAGGGATTGGCTTATGCCTGCGAGAAGACGGGTGCTCAGGTTTCTGATTATACCGCTGCGCCGGTTTATATGGACAGTAATGCCAAGTGCCGTCACCAGTGGCTCATAGAGTTCTCTCAAGAGCCAGCCAGCCTCGGTGAATTTGCCAGTCTGTTAGACCAGAAGCTGCAGGAAATCAACAGCGATTACGAGGCCAAGCGCTTTCACGACGTTACCCTCCAGCATCTGGAGATAGTGAAGGCCAAGCCGGGACTCTTCAATGAATGGCTGAAGAGCAAGGGCAAGTTAGGTGGACAGCATAAGATTCCACGCTTGAGCAACAGCCGCAAGAACATTGATGAGATGCTCATGATGAACAAATAAAACAAGCTGCATGCTTCTTCCGCCTGAAGTTGAAGTGATGCTGCGATATTAAGAAGATATAAAGAATGATTCAATTGAACGACATAAAGAGCAAGTTGAAGGCAAATTCACTGTTTCTGCCTTTCTACGTCTTAGCTTTCCTCATGTTGGCATCCTGTGCCAAGATGGGACAGCCGGATGGTGGTTGGTTCGACGAAACTCCTCCTAAGGTGATTGGAGCTTCGCCAGCCGATAAGGGCGTAAATGTGAAGCAGAAGAAGGTGAATATCTATTTCGACGAATATATAAAGGTAGATAATCCTACCGAGAAAGTGGTTGTTTCGCCTCCGCAGCTCGAAGTGCCTGAAATCAAGGCTTCGGGCAAGCATATTCAGATTTCTCTGGTAGATTCGCTTAAGCCGAATACTACCTATACCATCGACTTTTCCGATGCCATCAGCGATAATAACGAGGGCAATCCGATGGGAAACTATACCTACAGTTTCTCTACCGGAGAGGTCATCGATACGATGGAGGTGTCGGGATATGTGCTCGAATCAGAGAATCTGGAGCCTATCAAGGGTATTCTGGTAGGTCTTTACGCTGATCATGCCGATTCAGCCTTCAAGACCAAGCCTATGCTGCGTGTAAGCCGTACCGACAGCCGTGGTCGCTTCGTCATAAAAGGTGTGGCTCCGGGCTCTTACCGCATCTATGCTCTGCAGGATATGGATGGCAACTATATATTCAGCCAGAAAAGCGAAAAACTCGCTTTTTCTCATGATATTATCGTGCCGTCAAGCAAGCCGGATGTACGACAGGATACTACATGGATTGATTCCTTGCATATCAAGTCGATAGATCAGGTTAATTATACTCATTTTCTACCGGATAATGTAGTGCTCCGTGCCTTTACCGAACTGGTTTCCGACCGCTTCTTCCTCAAGGCAGAGCGTCAGAAGGCCAACTGCTTCTCGCTCTATTACAGTTATGGTGATTCTATCCTGCCACAGATCAAGGGCTTGAATTTTAATGAGAAAGATGCCTTTATTCTGGAAAAATCGGAGAAGAACGATACGCTTACCTATTGGCTCAAGGATACGGCGCTGGTCAACCAGGATACGCTGAATATAGAGCTTACTTACCGTATGACAGACAGTACGGGCGTGCTCCGCAACCAGACTGATACGCTCGAAATTCTTTCGAAGGAACCTTACGAAAAGCGTATGAAGGCGCAGGCTAAGGAACTGGAGAAATGGACCAAGAAGCAGGAAAAATTGAAGAAGAAGGGTGAACCTTATGATAGCGTGATGGCTGTAAAACCGCTTGATGTTCAGATGAGTGTCTCTTCTCAGCTCGATCCTGACAAGAATGTTATCTTCACCTTCAATACGCCGCTTGCCAAGGCCGATACGGCAGGCATTCATCTCTATGCCAAGCATGATACGCTATGGTATAGGGCGCCGATGGAGTTTAAGCCGCTGGGCAACCGCAAGTATATTCTGAGAGGCGAGTGGCGTCCGGACATAGAATATAGTCTGGAGGTTGATTCTGCCGCGTTCCAGGACATCTACGGACTTGTATCTAAACCTGTGAAACAGGGTTTCAAGGTCAATTCCCTGGATACTTACGGCACGCTGCTCATTAATGTAACTCACGATTTCGAAAATCATCCGCTCCTCGTTCAGCTACTCAATGCGCAGGATCAGGTGGTGAAAGAAGTGAAGGCAGTGAACGGAGTAGCCGAATTCTATTATCTCAAGCCGGAGAAGTATTACATGCGTCTGATAGTAGACCGCAACGGCAACGGCAAGTGGGATACAGGCTGCTATGATAAGGATGAACAGGCAGAAGAGGTGTATTACTATCCAGACGTGATAGAATGCAAGGCTAAATGGGATTTAACTGAGAGTTGGGATCCTACGGCCCGTGAACTTTCCCGTCAGAAGCCTGGTGCCATTACCAAGCAGAAGCCTGATAAAGAAAAGAAAGTTAAGAACCAGAATGCGCAACGTGCCAAGAAACTTGGCATCGAGTACATTCCTAAATTATAAAGAGTTATGAAAACAATCAAATCATTCTGGATAGCATTATTGCTACTTCTGGTCAGCACTACGGTGTCTGCCCAGTGTACCTTCCGTAATACAGCCTTCAAGTCGGGTGAGTTCCTTACTTACAATCTGTATTACAATTGGAAGTTTGTTTGGGTAAAAGCTGGTAATGCCAGTATGTCTATCGTCCAAACCACCCGTCATGGTAAGCCTGCTTATCGCGGTTCTCTTGTTACAAGAGGCAATAAGCGTGTAGATGATATCTTTGTGCTTCGCGACACTCTGCTCTGCTACAGCGGCACCGATATGGCGCCTATGTATTTCCGTAAGGGAGCTCACGAGGGCAAGCGCTATACGGTAGATGAGGTATTCTACAGCTATTCTGGCGGTAGGTGTCATCTCAAACAGCACCGTCAGCAGCATGATGGTAAGCATGTATGGAAGAATGCCACCTACGATGATTGTGTTTTTGATATGATGAACATCTTCCTGCGTGCCCGCAGTTTCAATCCTGCCAACTGGAAGAAGGGTTATACCGTAAAATTCCCTATTGCTGATGGAAAGAACCGCACTCCAGCTCAGATAAAGTTTGATGGTAAGGTTACCATCAAGGCAGATAATGGTGTGAAGTACCGTTGCCTGCGCCTTGCCTATATGGAGTATGAGAATCGCAAGTATAAGAGAATCGTAGATTTCTATGTAACCGATGATGAGAATCATATTCCTATCCGTTTGGATATGTTCCTCAAATTTGGTGCTGCCAAGGCATTCCTCGTAGGAATGAAGGGTGTGAGAAATCCGGTTTCTTCAATCGTGAAATAAGATAAAACAAAGCTCTCGGTGCATGATGCATCGGGAGCTTTGTTATTAATATGGCTGTGCAAGCTGATTATTTCGGCAGCGATATGGTGAACTCCGACCATTTGCCTTTTTCGCTCTTTACGCTTACTTTGCCGCCATGGGCATTGATTACCTGCAGCACGTAGTTCAGGCCGATACCGAAGCCGCCACGGGTCTTCCGAGCGTCTCTTTCGTGCTCAGCAGCACGCTCAAAGCGGTTGAAGATTGTTTTCATCTCACTTCTGGCTATGCCGATACCCTCATCGTATATCTTGATATATACATTTCTGTCATTCTCGGAGGTGGAAATCTGAATGTTGATTTCTTCCTTCGAATATTTGGTGGCGTTATCTACTATATTACTGATAGCCTCCTTCAGATATTCCTCATCTGCCAGTGCCGAAGTGACTCCGAATAGGGTGGTGATATGAATCGGTTTCGCCGATTTCGCCTTGTATTTATCCACCACATCCTCTATCATCGCCTCCAGATCTATTTCAGCCTTCTGGATACTCAGTTTACCATGTTCCAGTTTTGAGATGGTGAGCAGGCGGTTGATGAGGGCAAGCAGATGCTGTGCCTCGTCTTCTACGATACAGAAATATTTCTCCTTCATTTCCGGCTTCTTCTCCAGTACGCCGCTGTGCAGATATTTGGTTCCCATGATGATGGAGGTGAGCGGCGACTTCATGTCGTGAACCATTGCATAGGAGAAATCCTCGCGCAGCAGGCGAACCCTTTCCTGCTCATCGATATAGTTGATTTGGTCGATAAGGCTCAGAATAATGACCACCATGGTGAGTAGAGAAGTGAGCAGGGTGATGCGACTCTGGTAGAGTGCCGAGAAAAAGGCATGCGCCCTCACATCGGCTGCCAGACTCCAGGGATTATCGTAGCCCATCTGGTGAACGCTCATCTGGAATGAGTTGTATATCCAGAAAAGTTGCATGCATAGTACGGCTACCAGCGCCATCGTACCGAGCATTTTGGTTCTGTTTGCCTTCATAATCAGGTGGTTTTAGTATTCTTTTTCTTCTTCATCCTCTTGTATCAGCAATGGTTCTATATTCTTCTTGAGAAGATAGAATCCATAGCCCATCATGCCCAGTCCCAGGATGCATACTAGGATGGTAACCCAGTTGCTGCCCAGGTTGAACGGAATCATATAGGATATGAGATAAACCGCGAATATAACGATGGAACTTCGGGTTTTGCAGTAAAGCCAGAAACCGTATAAGGTGCACGGGAGGGCTGCCAGGACGTAAAATATCCAGAGTGCCATTCCCTCGCCCGAACCTGCTGTCAGCGTAGTTGGCATAATCATGAGCAAGTATACAAGCAGAACGACCCATTTCTTCTTTCCGCTTTTCAGAAGTTCTTCCAGAATGGCACCATAGAAAACGTAGGCTGAGATAAACGTGCCTACCAGCATCAGTGGGAGCAACTGGAAAAAGCCGAACTGGCTCATTTCTTTAGGCATAAAATGAATGCCTAAGTAGCTCATCAGGGCATAATAGGCGATGATAAAGCCCAGCATCGGCATAGAGCCGTAGAGCATGAGTTGCCATTTGCTCTCTGGCTTTACCTTGCCAAGCGTAAAACTCGAAAACTTGCCTTTATGAAAGGTAAACCAGATGATGAGTGTAGCTATCAGGGCGAAAGCTATGATGAAAGGAAACATTTCTGTTGTAGTCATATCTCCCTTGCTGTTGCCTGGCATGTGATCACTACCTATATAGGCATAATACAGGCCAAAGCAGAAACCGCTTATCAGGATAGTGATGAAAAATTCAGCTATCAGGAGAAAGAAGTATAGTATCGCTTTTAACATATATGTTTGTCTTTAATAATCTGTTTTCATTCCGTATAGAGATGATTCGTTTTACTGATTTTCTGAGGCTTGAGATGCGTCTATTCTGCGATGAGTTTGAATCCCACACCTCTGATGGTTTTCAGTTCTACGCCTGGTTCGTCTTCCAGCGCTGTGCGGATTTTCTTGATGAATACATCCAGGCTTCTGGAGGCGAAGTAATCCTTGTCTTCCACTCCCCAGAACCGGCTCAATACGGCTTCGCGGCGCACCACCTCGTTTTTGTTTACTGCCAGCAGTTCCAGAATCTTTGCCTCTCGTGCGGTGAGCATTTTCTGTTTACCATCCTGCGTATCTTTCAGAGTGGCATGGTCGGCATCTAGAATGTATTTACCCAGTTTTATCTGGTTGCTGGCGTTTTTGCTGCGAGCTCCGGCTTTCAGTTGGAGCAGGCTATGTATATGAGCATCAAGCTCTTCCGGAATAAACGGCTTCTTCACATAGTTGTTGGCCCCGGCGGCATAACCTGCCTTCAGATCTTTCGGCGAGGTGAGTCCGGTGGTAAACAGAATTATGGTTTTTCCGTCAACCTCGCGTATTTTCTTCACCATTTCTATTCCGTCCATGATGGGCATGTCGATATCAGATACGATAACATCGGGCTGAAAGTCTTGCCACACCTTCAGTCCTTCCTTGCCGTTTACGGCAGTTTTCACCTCATATCCTCCGATGATATCTTCGAAGCAACTTTTCTCCATATAGGCGAGGTTTTCATCATCCTCTACCAGGAGCAGTTTAGTATTTGCCATAATCTTTTCTGTTTTTGATGATTACAGTTGCAAAGATACATTTTTTTTGTGAAAGAGCCATATAAAGAGGTGGAGATTAACTTAAAGATAACATTCATTCCTGAACTTTTGAAGGCACTATGGATTAGTGATTAGGAGCGGGTATAAATTAGGCACGGATTACGCGGATTACACGGATTTATGGCGCAACTGCTAATAAACCATATCATAATCTCTAATAAAGAGTCGTGTAATCTGTGTAATCCGTGCCTAAATAATTATTGCTTGTCCGAGTCGATGAGAGCGAGCAGATGCTCTACTGCCACCTCCTGCGGAATATTCTTTTCTACGCAAACCTGCTTGCGGTAGAGGCTTACTCGGTTAGGACCGGCACCTACGTAGCCGTAATCGGCATCCGCCATTTCGCCTGGACCATTCACGATACAGCCCATGATACCTATCTTCAGCCCCTTGAGATGCTTGGTTGCCTCCTTGATCTTGGCGATGGTTTCACGAAGATCGTAGAGGGTTCTGCCGCATCCCGGACAACTGATATACTCGGTCTTGCTGGTGCGCAGACGGGCTGCCTGAAGTATTCCGAAAGCGGTTTCATCTATTGTCTGGGCAGGGATGTCTCCATTGTTCATCAGCCAGATACCATCGGTCAGACCATCAATCATCAAGGCTCCCATATCAGCAGCAGCCTCCAGCTGGAAGTCGCTCTTCTCCTCCTTGCCGTGCTGGTACATCTCGGCGAAAACCACAGGGTTCTTCAAGCCGGCATTCATCATCTCGTGAACCAATGCACGCTGGTCGCCCAGGCGGTTCTGATGATTGCTTACGCAGATAACCACCACCTCAGGATGAGCCTTCAGACAGGCGATATATTCCTCGGCAGGTGTACCAAACTGCAGGGTGAGGAACTTGACGTCTGCCTTGATGCTGGCGATGAGCGGCATTGCCATGGCAGGGAAGATAGGGTAGAGTTTGGCACCAGTCGTCTCTGGCTTGCTGTTCAGCGTCTCGTAAACGTTGTAATCTACGATGTAGCTCTGGCCAGCCACAAACTGCTTAGGCATCTTGCCGCCGATGTAGATATAGTCTGGAGTAGCATCCTTGTTCTCACAAGCGGTGCTCTCGCCGTTGATTCGGTTGCTGATAACCACCGGAACGTTGCTGCCGCCGATATTGCCTACAGCCACGGTTTCGCGGCGGGTAGGGCGCAGCCAGTCGAATGAAGGACAAGCTGCGGCAGGAATCATCAGATGCCCCTTCTTCTTGCCGATGTAATCTACCAGATGGCGTGCCACAGGAATCTCTGCAGCCGGTTCCTCGCTCAGGCTTACACGAACGGTATCGCCGATGCCATCAGCCAGGAGGGCACCGATACCTACGGCACTCTTGATTCTGCCATCTTCGCCTTCGCCGGCTTCTGTTACGCCGAGGTGGAGTGGGTAGTTCATGCCTTCCTTCTCCATTTCTTCTACCAGGAGGCGCATGGAGCGAACCATCACAACGGTATTGGATGACTTGATGCTGATAACCACATCGTGGAAATTCTCCTTCTTGCAGATGCGCAGGAACTCGAGGCAGCTCTCTACGATGCCCTCTGGCGTATCGCCGTAGCGGTTACGGATGCGGTCGGAGAGTGAACCATGATTCACACCGATGCGGATGGCAGTATGGTTCTCCTTGCAGATGTTGAGGAAAGGTACGAAGCGATCCTCAATCTTCTGAAGTTCGTGGGCATACTCCTCGTCGGTATATTCCTGCTTGATGAACTTGCGGGCAGGATCCACGTAGTTGCCAGGATTGACGCGCACTTTCTCGCAATAGAGAGCAGCCACGTCGGCAACGTTAGGATTGAAGTGAACATCGGCTACGAGCGGAGTCTGATAGCCGTCGGCACGGATGCCGGCATTGATGTTTTTCATGTTCTCTGCCTCGCGGGAACCCTGAGTGGTGAAGCGCACCAGCTCGCCACCAGCCTTGATGATTTCCTCAGCCTGTCGCACGCAAGCCTCGGTATCATTGGTGTTGGTGGTGGTCATCGACTGGATGCGGATAGGATTATCGCCACCCAGGTCGATGGCTCCGATATGTGCCACAGAAGAGGCACGGCGGGTATAATTGAATAAATCTACCATAATATATAAGATAAGATATGCCCCAAAAGAATGGGGCATATCACATATTAGATTAATTACACTTGAAGTCGTATTTCACCTCAGCCAGGTCCTTGTTGGCCTTCTCGATCTTGGCACCGAGACCCGCCTTCCAAGCCTCTACCTTCTGAGCCACTTCCTCATCGGCAAGGGCAATCATTTCGGCAGCGAGGATGGCAGCGTTCTGAGCCGCATTCACACCAACAGTAGCTACAGGAATGCCAGGAGGCATCTGGATGATGCTGAGCATGGCATCAAGACCATCGAGCATACCCTTGATAGGCACGCCGATTACTGGCAGAGGAGTAGATGCTGCGATAACACCAGGAAGGGCGGCAGCCATACCGGCAGCAGCGATGATAACCTTCACGCCACGCTCCTTGGCTCCCTTGGCGAATGACTCTACTGCATCTGGAGTGCGGTGAGCAGAGAGGGCATTAACCTCGAAAGGAATCTGGTTGTCGTTCAACCACTTACATGCTTTTTCCATAACAGGCAGATCGCTTGTACTGCCCATAATAATGCTTACTAATGGTTTCATTTCTTCTTATATTTTATTATAAACTTTATATTACCAAAATAGCACAGGCGGTGCCTATCAGAAATCCTGCAACTACCTGTGACAGCGTATGTTGTCGGAGTATCATGCGGGCACTTCCTACTGCGCCTGCCATCATCAGCACAAGGCAGAGCCACCACAGCGGATTGAAATTGAAGGCTACAGAATAAGACACCAGAGCTCCTGCTACACCTCCGATGGCTGCCGTATGGGTGCTGATTTTCCACCATACATTGATGAAGGCGCAAATCATCTGTATCGCCAGCGCTACCACTACGATGATACTGATGACGCGAGGCGTATTGCGGTATTCCATCCAGAAAAAACAGCCGAAGTAACATACGATAGAGAGGATGTATGGCACAATACGACGCTCCTTCTTGCCCAGTTCACGCGAGGTCCAGCCTTGAACCATGCGGTAGAGGTGGATGAGTAGCGATGGAGCTACGACGGTCAGGAGGTAGACCATGCCCAGCATCACCAGTTTGTATCCTATCGGTAACAGCGACATATAACTGAAGATGAACAGAGCAATCAGTCCTACCATCGGCAGATAGAAGGGCGTGAAGATCATGCTCATGATGCGTGCTGTCAATATGATATTCTTCTCTTTCATAACACTAATAACGTATATATTCTTTTTATCTCTCAAATATTTTGTGGTGGGCCCCGGTTTCTTCCTGACTCATACCACTATCTTATTTCCTGAGTCGTGCCACCGGTATGCCCAGTTGCTCCCTATATTTTGCCACCGTACGTCGTGCGATAGGGAATCCCTTCTCCTTCAGCAGTTTGGCAAGTGCATCATCGCTGATCGGCTTTTTCTTGTCTTCTTTCTCGATGATGTCGTGCAGGGCAATCTTGATTTTGCGGGTAGACATCTCTTCGCCGTCTTCAGTGGTGTAGCTGTCTGTGAAGAAGAACTTCAGCGGGAAGGTGCCCCATTTAGTCTGGGCATACTTCACGTTGCTCACTCTCGAGATGGTACTGATGTCCAGTCCCGTGCGTTCTGCTACATCCTTCAGGATCATCGGTTTCAGGTCAGCCTCGTCTCCATCCAGGAAGAACTGCCGCTGTATGTCGATAATTGCCTTCATGGTGACGATGAGGGTATGTCTTCTCTGCTTGATGGCTTCGATGAATCCCTGTGCCTTGTCCACCTTTTCCTTGGCGTAAAGCAGGGCTTCCTTGTCGCTCCGGCTCATCTTGTCTTTATGCTTCCTGTAGGTGTCAATCATGTCGGTGAATGATGGCGAAACCGTCAGTTGCGGAATGTTGCCACGGTTCAGCGAGAATGTAATCGTTCCGTCGTCATTGGTGTCGATGATGAAGTCGGGGGTAATCTGCTGCATGTTTCTTCCCTCTGTTTCGCCCATCGATGCGCCCGGTTTCGGGTTCAGCTTTCTGATTTCTGCCTGCAGGGTTTCTACCTGTGTATCATTCAGTTCCAGTCCTGCCTTGATCTTGTCCCAATGTTTCTTGGTAAACTCGTCAAAATAGTCGGTAAACACCTCTTCCATCGTCTTGCGGAGCACACCTCTCGGCAGTCTCTTAACCTGCAGCAGGAGGCATTCCTGCAGACTTCTTCCTCCTACACCGGCTGGGTCGAAGGTCTGTAGAATGTGGAGCACGTGCTCGATGTCTTTTTCCGTAACATCGATGTTGTGATAGATAGCGAGTTCATCGCAGATGCTGTCCAGGTCCTTGCGGAGCAGTCCGTCGTCATCCAGTGAACCTATGAGATATTCCATTACTTCCTTCTCCTTGTCGCTGAGCGGCTGCATGTCCATCTGTTCCTTCAGCTTATCATAGAAAGAGGTGGTGTCGCCGTAAACCATTTCTTCGTAGTCAGCGCTGTCCTGGTTGTTGTATCTGTCTGTATTGTAGTCAGGCATCTGGTCGTCTTTTCCGATGCTTTCCAGTGCCTGGTCCAGTTCGTCTTTTCTTTCTTCTTTTTCAGATTCAGCCTCGTAGGCATCCTCATCGCTGCTGTTGTCGTACTCATCATCTGCGGGCGAATCATCATTGGCGACATTCTCGTTGAGCATGTCGTCTGGGTTCTCGCTTTCCAGAGCGGGATTATCGTCCAGTTCTGCATTGATACTGTCTTCCAGTTCCGTGAGCGGCATTTCCAACAGTTTCACCTGCAGCATTTGCTGGGCTGAAAGTCTTTGAAGTTGCTGTAACTTCTGTGCCTGTGTCTGTATGAGTTTTTGAGCCATAATTACTTAAAGTATTCTTTTAGTTCGTTGGCAAGCTGGTAAAGCTTGTCTGGATTTCCGTTTCCGTATTGGTGCCAGATGTCGCTGCATGCTTCTAGCAGCGGGTGTATCAGCACATCTTCGCGGTTGAGATAGGGGTCGCAGTACATGAATACACCCATCGCCTCGGCAATGACCTTCGGTGATGTCCTGATGAGTTTTCCCAGGTCTATGATTTCCGGTGTTTCCGGCACCATGGTGATTGGTGTAAGCTGGAAGTAGAGATCGAGGATGATGATGAGTTTCACGGGGGTGAGCGATGGTTCACTTTCCAGTGGTTCCCAGTTTTTCTCGAATGTTTCCTTCACTTCCACTCCCTCGAAGAACTGTATGGCGTTTCCGCAGCCGTTCATCTGCCTGATGCGCTGTATATCGCGTTTCAGTTTCTGTGGCTTATCGGCATACTTCTCCCATAGTCGCTTGATTCTCGGAGTCACCATTCTGAGTTTGAACATCTGTTCGTGCAGAAACTCAGGTGGAATATGCAGTTCCAGGCTCAAGTCGACCATCCCTTTCGAATAGAGAGGTTTCACGCCCATAGGCTTCTTCTGGTACAGCTGCAACAGCAGGAGCCAGTATTCTTCGTTCCAGAGAGGATGTCTTGCCATAATTACTTATCTTTATATATCTTCTGCAAAATTACGACTTTTCGTTGGTAAAACAAAATAATTTGGCGGTTATTTTCAGAAAAAATAAAGAGCGCAACTTCGAATGATTTCGAAATTGCGCTCTTCTAATACGATATTCCCAAATTTCTCATAACTCAAGGGCTTTTTGTTACCCTTTCCATTACGAAGCCCGAAGCAGCAATTCTGCTCAGGCGTCATCTTTGGTTATCCCATACATTTGATCTTTTTACCTTCAACTCACCTGTTGAATTATCCTGTTGTCCTTGAATAAACAATCTTTAAATTTACCTTTAAACTAAAACCTAATAAAAAAACAACTAACAATCTTAAACCTAAAAACCTAATAACCTAAACTTTTTGTCGTCCTTGAATAAACAATCTTTTCTTTACCTTAACTAATACCGTTTCACTGAATAAACAATCTTAAATTTACCTTTAAACTAACTAATAACCTAAAACAACTAACAATCTTAACCTAAAAACCTAATAACCTTTTTGTCTTATTGACGATGCAAAGGTACGACGATTTTCCGAACCCACCAAATGTTTTAAGAGAAAATCACATAAAAAAGCCTCTTTTTTGATATAAATCAACTATGTGTGTGCGCACACACGTGCTATTTAACAGCTATTTGATGTATGTCAACCATTTTAACACATTTCTTATGTCTGAAGCCTGTTGGGGAGCTTATACCTTAATATATATATGCCTCTTCATTATATATGCATCTTCATTATATATGCATCTTCGCTCATGAACACGGCGATGGTCTTGAGGCGCAGATAGTCTTCTGATAGGTAGATGAGTCCCTTGTTGCCCCAGTTCTTGCCCCATGAATTGCGGCAGACGTAGAATCTCTGCTTGCCTTTCATGAAGGTACCTATGATTTCCATCACATGATCATCGGTGGTGCGAAGCTGTTCAAACTCCTTCTGTCGCGATGCCTGGGTCACGGGGCGTTCCATCGGCTGTATGTCTACACAGTTCTTCCTTGGTTCCTTGAAGCCAGGTTCGCTGATGTCACCTTCCCAGCATACCGGGTGTCCTTTTTCTACCGCCTTCCTGATGTGGAGCATCAGCTCGTCGAGCGGAAGGTTCAGATAGGCATCGTGCATCCGGTTATCGGGAATCTCGAGCGCAAAGTATTCTCTGTAAGGATGATGCGAGAAACTGGTGAGCGATACATACTCCTCGGGATAGCATACGCTGTGGGCAAACTCTTGAGGGGTATATTCGGCACCCAGCATGTGTACGGCCTTGGCAGGCATGTAGCCTATTTCTGCGTCAAACAGGTCGTTCAGTTCCTCCTTGAGCTGGCTGATGCCCGCTTTCTGCGAGATGGCGCCATCGCACAGTTTCTGCACCTTGCGGCAGAGCACCTTGTAGTTCACGTGCTTCGGATCTTCATAGCTGTCGTAAGGTTGTGCACCATACTTATCTATATAATGTATCAGCATCGGGGCAGTACCGCGCAGGCTGATGTTCTTCTTTCCCTGTGCAAAGTAATATTCCAGTGCCTGTTCTTCCAGCATCATGCGGGCTATGTAGGCGATGGAGAGATTCACGGAATCCCCCTTCATGATGTGCTCGCTTTCGATGGTGGCAAGCATGCCGTATGCCCAGCAGAGTTCGCTGTTGCCCTGGTCCTTGACGGGCGTAGTACTGATCAGGTGGATATGCTCCGGAAGATAATCCTCGCCTCCACCTGTCTCTGAGATACCGGCTCGCTGCTGTCTGTATCCGCAACCGGCGAATACAAGCAGAGCGAGTCCTATGGTTATAATGTTCTTTCTTTCCATGCCGCAAAAATACAAAAAAGATTTTAATCTGTGGCATTAATCTTTCTTAAAACGCCATGGGTTATTAAAATTTCTTGTCATAGCCTGATGCAGGAATCTCCGGCTGGTCAATCGTGAACGACATATTGTTAGGGTAGGTAAAAATCGGACCGGTATAGGTAGTCTTCTTTCCGATAACCAGGTGTACGTTGTCAAAGCTGACGGTCTTGATAACCTTTTCTTCCTTGTCTTTTGCCGTAGCTGTTATATGGATGTCGGTTACATCTTTGTCGGTCAGAAGGGTGTAGAGTGTAGAGTGAATGCTTCTTTCCTGGTGTGCTTTGGCTTCTATAGAAAAGTTTCGGGTGATGGTAGCCTTTTCTTTGCAGAATCCGGTAGAAGGATTGAACACCGTGCCGCAGCTTCCGCTTATCGTGATTTCCTGAGTCTTGGTAGTCAGGGGCATGATGTCGGTAGCTTGCAGTTCAAAACAGCTGACGGCACGTTTCAGCGAAACACTCTGTGTTACGGCTTTGCTGCCCGATTCCACCTTGATATCCTGCAGGGTATACGCCATATCGCGTACGATATTGTTGGCAAAGGTCATTTCATGCCTTGATTTAACTTCGATTCGTTCTTCCTGCTGCAAATCAGTTTTTGCTGCTACGGCAATGAGCGTGTATTCTCCTGCCGGCACCTGCAGGCTGACGTTTCCGAATTTGTCATCCCAGTTTTCCTGTCTTACGGTATAGCCGGCAGTAGTTTCATCTCCTTTCGGAATGAGACATACTTGCAAATCTGTGTAGAGGTTTGCATCCTTGAGCGATTGCTTGCTCCCGTCGGCTCTCGTTCTGGCAAGATTGCTCTCTTCATCCTGACCGATAGGCACAATGGATTTTTCGAAGAAGCAGAATCTTACTTCTTGGTTCTTGACTTGTGGTGTTGTTTCAAGCATCACGTTTTCTTGTGTGCAACTAACCGTTGTGGTCATTGCCAGGAACAGAATCATTCCTGAGGTAAAAACATTCTTCATCTGCTTTCACTTTGGTTAATAATACCAGCCGTAAGACTGGATAGAATTCATATAAAAAGAAGAATATCCTAGGGATATATTCTTATTTATGGGCAAATATAGACAAATAATCATGATTGATTTGTCAATATAATCGAATTTATGTCATTTTTTCTCCATTTTTCTGTGTTTTGTCTTCATTTTGGTGTAACTTTGTACCCGAAAAAAGATAATTGCATTCATGAATACAAAGATAAACGAATTTGAAGTGATGGCACCAGTGGGCTCACGCGAGTCACTGGCTGCTGCCATACAGGCTGGTGCCGACTCCGTATACTTTGGTATCGGCAAGTTGAACATGCGTTCCCATTCAGCCAACCATTTTACTATCGATGATTTGCGTGAGATTGCTGCCACCTGCAACGAGCATGGTATCAAGACCTATCTCACCGTCAATACAGTCATCTACGATAACGACATCCCAACGATGAAGGAAATCATCGATGCAGCCAAGGAGGCAGGCATCTCTGCCGTCATCGCCAGCGATGTGGCTGTAATGAGCTATTGCAATGAAGTGGGCGAGGAGGTTCATTTATCCACACAGTTAAATATCTCAAACACAGAGGCTTTGAAGTTTTATGCACGCTTTGCAGATGTTTCCGTACTGGCACGTGAATTGAACATGGACCAGGTGAAGCACATCCATGAGCAGATAGAGCAGCAGAATATCTGCGGACCTATGGGCAAGCAGATTCGCATCGAAATGTTCTGTCATGGTGCTCTGTGCATGGCTGTATCGGGCAAGTGCTACATGAGTCTCGCTAATGCCAACCGCTCTGCCAACCGTGGCGAGTGTGTGCAGATCTGCCGCCGCAGCTATACCGTTACAGATAACGAGACCGGCAACCAGCTTGAAATCGACAATAAGTATGTGATGAGTCCGAAGGACCTGAAGACCATCCGCTTCATCGACCGCATGATGGATGCCGGTGTGCGCGTCTTCAAGATAGAAGGCCGTGCCCGTGGTCCTGAATACGTATATACCGTAGTGAAATGTTATAAGGAGGCGATAGCTGCCGTGCTCGACGGAACCTTTACCGAGGAGAAGAAGGATGAGTGGGATGAGAAACTCGCCACCGTCTTCAACCGTGGTTTCTGGGATGGTTATTACCAGGGGCAGACTCTCGGTGAATGGAACAAGCATTACGGTTCCGTAGCTACCGAGAAGAAGGTGCTCGTGGGCAAGGTGATGAAATATTTCTCTAAGTTGGGTGTGGCAGAAGTAGCCGTAGAGGCATCTACCTTCGACAAGGGCGAGAAACTGCTGATTACAGGAAATACTACAGGTGTGATGTATCTCAAAGCCGATGAAATCCGCTACGACCTGAAACCGGTAGAGACAGCGCAGCAGGGCTGGAGAGTTTCCATCCCTGTACCAGATAAGGTACGCCCGAATGATAAACTCTATAAATTAATTACCGTAAACGAAATAAAGGAAATAAAATAATAAAAAATAAGGCAAATAGAACAAGTTATTAAATGTTTTAGTATATTTGCAGAATTATTTAAAATATATCCACAATGGCAAATGAAGCAAAAACAATGAACCTCTTTCGTGACTTGCTCAGAAAGAAGGGATATTACGATGATAAGAATATCATAGTAGAAGAGCAGTCTTCTGATAATAAGAAAATTCAGAAGTTGCTGAAGAATGCGTCAAAGGCAGGTCTTGGACAAGGCTTCCCGGATTTTATCATCACCTCATCAAAGAATACAAATCTTGTGATTGTTGTTGAGTGCAAGGCTGAAGTTGCTAAACAAAAGTCTGCAACACTTGATAGCTTCAAGGATTATGCAGTTGATGGAGCTTTGCTCTATGCTTCTTTTTTAGCAAAGGAGTATGATGTTATTGCCATTGGTTATAGTGGAGAAGAAAAGAGTCTTACATATTTGGAGCATTATCTCCAAATATGCAAGACTAATAAACCTTATCCTTATTTCAATGACGAAGTTCTTTCTTTTGCTGATTATAGCGATGGCTTGAATAGTAGTATTTATAAGTTTAACCAAGATTACAATGAGCTGATTAGTTATACGAAGGAATTGAATGAGGAGTTGCAAGAGCGAAAGATAAAAGAATCAAAACGTGCCCTCTTGATTAGTGGTATTTTGATGGCTTTGCGCAATGAACGTTTCAAGGCTGAGTACAAGAATTACGACAGCATAGAGCTTTTGGTGAATAATCTATATGCTTCTATTTGTGCAGAGCTGGATGATTCCGATGTTCCTGATAGCAATAAGAATGCATTAAAGAAAGGTTATGACTTTATAACTACGAATTCAGGTATCAACAACAAGGACGGAAAAGAGTTCTTGACTAACTTGATAGACGAGGCAGATAAGCGCATCAATGGTTTTATGGTAACACATAAATACATAGATACGGTAAGCCAGTTCTATGTTGAATTTTTGCGCTATGCTAACAATGATAAAGGATTGGGTATTGTGTTGACACCTCCCCATATTACCCAGTTATTTGTAGAACTTGCGGGTGTTAACAAAGATAGTGTAGTGTTGGATAATTGTGCGGGGACAGGAGGTTTCCTCGTTAGTGCAATGAAGGCGATGTTGGAGGATGCTCATGGGGACATCGCTAAAGAGTCAGACATCAAGCGTAAGCAACTTTTGGGTATAGAGTTTGACGATGAAATCTATACTCTGCTTATATCCAATATGATTATCCATCGTGATGGGCGCACTAATATAACATTGGGTAGTTGTTTTGACCAAGATTCAGACAAAATAAAGGAAAGTTTCCATCCTACGGTTGGATTGTTGAATCCTCCCTATAAGAATAAAGGAAAAGGTACGGAAGAATTGGAGTTTGTTCTCAATAATCTATCTATGTTGGGAAGGGGAGGCAAGTGTGTGGCAATTATGCCTATTAGCTGTGTAAATGATGTAAAGGGAGCTTCTTGTGTACTAAAGCACAAGATATTGGAGTATCATACATTGGAGGCTGTGCTTTCTCTACCGGAAGAATTGTTTGTAAATTCTAAGGTGAACACGGTAACTTGTGCTGTTGTCATAACAGCTGGTGTTCCTCACCCTAAAGGAAAGAAAACGTGGTTTGGATATTGTCGCAATGATGGTTTTGTGAAAAAGAAAAATGTGGGACGTGTAGATGCTAACCATACTTGGGATGACATTAAACGATATTGGGTGGAAGCCTTTATGAATCGTGAAGTTATCAGTGAATTTAGTGTAATGCAAGAAGTTACTGCTGATATGGAGTGGTGTGCCGAAGCATATCTTGAGGCTGATTACACGAAACTTACTCAAGCGGATTTCGAGGAGACTATCAAAAATTATGTTCTTTTCCAATTGAAGTGTAATGAATCATCTAGCGATGTAAATAATGAGGAGGAATAAGTATGGAGTTGGTATCATTAAATAAACTGTTCCACATAGAATATGGAAATGGATTGGAACTTGTAAACTTATCCAAAAGTAAGAACGGCATCAACTTTGTAGCTCGAACACAGAAAAACAATGGTGTTGTGAGCAAAGTTGTGGTGCCAATATGGGAGCATACTTTCCAAAAAGGAAGTATTACCGTAGCTGTTAGTGGAAGTGTAATGGAATCTTTTGTACAAACAGAAGAGTTTGTTACAGGCTATCATATTATGGTATTGACACCCTTAACAGTAATGTCCGACGAATTGAAACTTTTCTATTGCCATTGTCTTCATATGAACAAATTCAAGTATTCTTATGGAAGACAGGCAAACATAACACTTCCGTCCTTGCAAGTTCCTTGTTTAGAGGAAGCTGAAAAGTTTGTGAAAGGTCAATCCATACAAAACACAAAGAAACAGATGGTACAGCGACTCAATATTTTAGAGCTAAAAGAATCGACCATACAAAATAATAAGGTAGAGCTTATTCCATTATCTTCTTTGTTTCACATGAAGAATGGGATTGCTTCGACAGGATTGGAGAGAATATCTTATAAAAAAAATGCAAATTGGATTCCTTATATCAGACCTTCTTACAGGCAGTCAACAAGCATAGATGCTTATGTAAATCGCAACATGTTTATGGATGATGAGGTTTATCCTAAGAATACCTTGTATGTTTCAACAAACGGGCAAGGTAGTCATACATTTTCTTACGTATCTGTAGGTGAATTCGTTCCTAATTCCGATGTGACGGTTCTCCTTCCAAAGCGAGAAATGACATTAAAAGAGAAACTCTTTTATGCAATGTGTATTACGCATAACCGTTTTAAGTTTTCTTATGGACGAAAGCCAAAAGGACAGAAATTAGCAGAGATATTGCTTCCAAGCACAATAACAGAAGAATTTGATAATATAAATATAGATAACATAATTAAAGAAATAAAATAATGGCAACAATTAATGAATTGCAGGATGAAGTAGTAGAGGAGTTCCAGGATTTCACCGACTGGATGGACAAGTATCAGATGCTCATTGACTTGGGCAACGAGTTGGCTCCTCTCGATGAGAAATACAAGAACGAGCAGAACCTTATCGACGGCTGTCAGAGCCGCGTATGGTTGCAATGCGATTATGTAGATGGCAAGCTCGTATTCACTGCCGATAGCGATGCGCTCATCGTAAAGGGTATCATCGCCCTCCTCATCCGTGTGTTGAGCGGTCATACCCCAACCGAGATTATGGATGCCGCCCTCTATTTCGTAGAGAAAATTGGTCTGAAAGACCATTTGAGTCCAACCCGCAGCAATGGTCTTCTGGCGATGATCAAGCAGATTCGCATGTACGCCCTTGCCTACAAGACCAAAGAGGCAGAGGCTTAACCGCCTCTGATTCTATTATATATAATAAGGTATATTATAATGCGCAAATTAAGAACGATAGAGATGAACCGCCTCACCCTGGAGGAATTCAAGGAAGCCGAGAAGCTGCCCCTGATAGTGGTCCTGGATGATGTGCGTTCATTATATAATGTAGGAAGTGTTTTCCGTTCCTGCGATGCCTTCCGTGTAGAGGCGGTGTATCTCTGCGGAATCACCGCCACCCCTCCCAATGTCGAGATTCATAAGACGGCATTGGGTGGCGAAGACAGCGTGGATTGGGAATACTTCAAGACTACCGAAGAGGCGGTAGAGAAGTTGAAGCAGAAAGGCTACTTTGTATATAGCATCGAGCAGGTAGAAGGCTCCACCAAGCTCCAGAACCTGCCTGAGGCTCACCCTTCCCTCTCCAAAGGCTACGCCGTGATTTTCGGTAACGAGGTGAAGGGAGTCAAGCAGAACATCGTGGATATGAGCGATGGCTGTCTGGAGATTCCCCAGTTCGGTACCAAGCATTCCCTGAATGTCAGTGTCACCGCCGGTATTGTAGTCTGGGAGTTTGCCAAACTCCTGAAACTATAAGTTGAGTTCGTGCCAAACTTGCGTTTTTTGCCAAGTTTGGCACGAACTCATTTGGTAATACAATGTGTAAAAATCCCCCAATGAGGGATAAAAATGATTAAATTCATCCCTCAATGAGGGAACTTTTCAAAAGAATCCGTCCCTCATTGAGGGATTATTTGTATCTTTGCTGCAGTTTTAAACGATATTCATCTAAAAGAGCAAGATATGATAGACAATAAACTTTATGAATACATGGCGGAGTTATTGAAACGTACTCCGCTTGATTTCATCAGATATAAATATGATGAAATCAACTGGAATGGACGATTAGTAGGTATCGTTGGTCCGCGAGGTGTTGGAAAATCCACCATGATACTTCAGCGCATCAAGCTGTCTAAGGAAGGCCATCACCTGTATGTGTCTGCCGACAACATCTATTTTTCAAATCATTCCTTGATTGACTTTGCTGACGAGTTTATCAAGGAGGGTGGTACACATCTTTATATAGATGAAATTCACAAGTATGCCGGATGGAGCAGAGAACTGAAGCAAATTTACGACATGCACCCATCCCTGAACCTTATCTTTACCGGTTCATCGGTCTTGGATATCAAGAAGGGCGAAGCTGATCTGAGTCGTCGGGCGCTGATGTATATGATGCAAGGCTTGTCGTTCAGGGAATACCTACAACTTTTTGAAGGCATCAAGACCAGAGTTTTCAGTCTCGACGAAATACTCAATCACCAGGTAGAGATTCCTGGTTTGGACCATCCATTGCCTGTTTTCAGAGCGTACCTCGACCATGGCTATTACCCATTTGCCATAGAGGGAGATTTTACGCAAAGAATGCTGCAGGTGATAGACCAGACGGTAGAAGTTGACATTCCGCAATATGCTGATATGAAAGCTTCAACAGCACGCAAACTGAAGCGTATGCTCGTCATTCTTTCCGGGTTGGCTCCCTACAAGCCAAGCGTAGAGAACCTCGCCACAGAAATCGGGGTAAGCAAGAACAACGTGCCTGATTATCTCGTCTATCTGGAGCGTGCAGGAATGATAGGTCTGCTCAGAGATGATACTTCGGGTATGCGCAATCTGGGGAAGGTGGAAAAAGTTTATGTAGATAACCCAAGTCTGATGTCAGTACTCACCTCTAATCCCAACATAGGAAACATAAGGGAAACTTTCTTCTACAATCAGATGAGAGAAAAACAAGACGTTACTTCCTCCAGGGTTTCCGACTTTACCATTGGTGATTATACCTTTGAGATTGGCGGAAGGAAGAAAGGTAAAAAGCAGATAGAGGATGTAAAAAACGGACGTATCGTAAAAGACGATATAGAGACGGGGCATGGAATCATCATCCCTCTCTGGTACTTCGGCATGAATTATTAGAGTCGTGAACTTTCGCTTGTGGTTTAAGTACGGGCTGAAGGTCCAAAAGTTCCTTTCAGGGCGTGTGGGGACATGATGCTCTTCTGATGCCTAGGGCATGTGGGGATACCATGGTGTTCTGATACCTGGAGCGTGTGGAGCTTACATGCGAAACTTGAGTTTTTTGAATTGCTCAGATTCTTAATGATTTCCAAAGGTAGCTGGGTAGCTTTGGCTATCTGTTCGGCAGAAAGTCCCATCGCCAGCAAACGTTGTGCTGTTTCTGTGTTGGCCTCATGTTTGCCTTCAACTCTGCCTTCTTCCATACTTCCGGGAAAAGTTGCTGAAAAAGTTTTATGGTTGCATGCAAGCACATGAAGAAGAATACTCAAGTGGTTCAATCAAGCAACTCAAGTAGTTCAATCAAGCAACTCAAGTGGTTCAATCAAGCAACTCAAGTCGTTCAGTCAGCGAGTTCTGACGTCTCTGTTAGCTGATGCAGACGTCTCGATAAGCTTGCAGATACGTCTCCGTTAGCCTACGCAGTCATATTCGTAACCCGATGCAGTCATATCCTTAACCCGATGCAGTCATATTCGTAACCCGATGCAGCCATATTCGTGACCCGATGCAGCCATATTTGTAACCCGATGCAGCCGTATTCGTGAATAAGTTTTATGTAATCATCTATCATCCATCACGATTTGGGGTTATCCCTCACGATATTCTTACTACACATTACCAGTCAGTAGGCGATCCTCCGGATTCCTGTAAGATGCAGACAAAAAGGGTTCGACTGCTTTATCGGTATAGGTAAAGGGAGATAAAGAAAGGTCAAGTAAAGCTTGTTGAAATGCTTTGCTTGACCTCTTTTCGTTTTCGGATATTTGTATATTGTTTTGTTATATTATGAGAGAGAGTTATTTCTCATTCAGCAGCTTCTCTATCATAGCATCCAACTTGGCATCCTCGCCTTCATTGATTTTGCAGACGATATTGCCCTTCTTGTCAATCAAGTACTTGGTAGGCAAGAAATGGATAGCATATTTGTCGGAGATGTCGTTGGCCTTGTCTGCTGTGTATTTCACAGGGTCAATAACCTTATAGCCTCTGAGTACATGATGGAAGCCATCGCCAATGAGCTGGTCTTGCTCTACCGCCTTTCTCCATCTTTCTGGCTTGCTATCATCATCGGATACATAGACCATATCCAATCCTTTTTTGTGATACTTGTTGTAGAGTTCACGCATATGAGGATTGCTCTTGCGGCATGGTACACACCAGCTTGCCCAGAAGTCGATGATGACAACCTTACCCTTCAAAGAAGAGAGGGTGAAAGGCTTGCCATTGATGTCTTTGGCTGTGAAATCAGGTGCAGGCTTGCCAGGTCTTACTTTTGCCAGTACTTCCAGTTCTGATTTGATGTCCTGAGCGCAGACTCCATATTTCTGAACATCAGGAGAATAGCTTTCCCATATCGCCTTGACGTCCTCGTATGTCATGTTTCCTTTACTCATGTTTAAAAACTGAGTGGCAAAGTAAGAGTCGGTACGAGTTTTCATAAACTTGTCAGTATAATCCTTATATTGTTTGCGATAAGGCTCCATCAGGGCACTGATGGAATCGCGGCCAGCCTGAGTCTGTTGAGCATAGTACTGTTTGTTAAGTTCGGTCAATGGCTTTTGGAATGGTTCCATTTCTTCCTTCATCTTGTTGAGATCGTCTTGTGCCTTTCCACCTTTTATGCTTACGGCGTCTTGCTTGTTCGCATCACCTGTAATCGTGATGGTAGTTGGTTCCAGGGCAATTTGCCAAGACTTGGCATTGAGATAGTCTTTGGGATTGCCCAAGATAAGATTACCGCACTTGAAAGGAGTATCGAGTTCGCCATTCAGGGTAAATTTACCATTAGCGATGATGGTGCTGTCAATATCCATGTTCCCCATGTCGCCAGAATACAGATATATTTTTTGACCTTCAGCATTCTGAAGATTACTCTTGATGGTATATTTGCCTTGGGCATTTGCGCCCAAGGCTAAAGTTGATAAAAGTATCAATAAAATAGATTTTTTATTCATATTTTCTTATTCTTTGTAGTTCTGTGTGATATTACCATTATTGTTTATCACGCTCTGAGGGAATGGGAATATCCACATTTTACTGTCTGGAGTGATGGTATAAGTCTTTCCAGCAAGTGTGCGGCTATAGTTCTGCTTCCAGCCATCGCACTGGTTCCAGCGCTTCTTGTCGATGAAAATGTTGACAGAATAGATGTCCTCATTCATGGTCACCTGCTTCACGTGCTTGATGGCTTCTTCCTTGGTGCTGACTGTGCCTTTGAGGGGCTGATACTTGGCAGGATCGATGCGGTTTACGCGCACCTTGTCGAGATATTCCATGGCTGTATCGTAGTTGCCTTTGTGGGTCTCGCATTCGGCGATGGTGAGATACATCTGGGTAGAGCGAAGACCACCATCATTCCAAAACGAGTTGAGATCAAAAGTTAAATTGAAACCAGTTTCACCCAGCATACTTACTCCGGCATCCATCAGGTAATCATACATCATATTCATATTGCTCATCTTGTCCTTATAGGCATGTCCATCCTCAAAGTTTGCCATGGTAGTAGGGGTGTAAGCATTGAAGCTTTCAGAATTTCCATTTAGGAAATAATCCTCATCGGTTCCTTTCTTGCCACGATTGATAACAGGATAAGTCCCGCCTGTCATATAACCTTGGGTACTACCAAGATATGAGGTATTATAGTTGTTAATAGTGCCATTGATGGCGATAGCCTGCTTGGCCACTTCTTCTGCCTCGTCATACTTCTGCATGTTGAGCAATGCCAATGCCTTTACGGCATAAGCTGTGGGTTTACTGAAGCGCATTTTGTTAACGGCAGAGTTAGGAAGACCATCTATCTCAATTGCTTCATTGGCATCCTTGAGTATCTGCTGATAAACTTCCTCTACGGTGCTTTTAGACTGAGCTGTCTGGATATCTTTATCCTCTGTCATCAGGATAATTCCTGGATCTGTAGCAGCTGTAGCTGGATTGTAAGCCTTGGCAAACTTGTTGACCAACATATAGAATGACCAGGCTCTCAATGTCAGGGCTTCGCTTTTCAAAAGTTTCTTGTCTGCTTCAGTACCAGATGCGGCATCAACCTTTGAGAGAATTGGGTTGGCAATCGTGCCGATGTAGCCGTAGAAATTAGTGTAGTCTTGATCACTGGAAGTCAATTCTGCCATCTTGTCCATATTGGCTTCATCGTAAGTCCAGATGATGACGTTGCGGGTCTTAACTGGCTGACTGATGATTGTTGCTACATTGCTGTAGGCATATATCATATCACCAGCCATTTGTCGCATATCAGAGGAACATCCCTCATACTCTTTGTTGAGAAGCATTTCTAATTGGTCGGTTGTGGTAAGCAAGTTCTTGCCCTTTGGCTCCAATTCCGTGAAACTCTCACAAGATGAGAACAGCAATGCTGTGATTGCCAGTAAACTGTATATTGTTTTTTTCATTGTGATCTTACTTTTTATGTTATATGATTCTAGAGATTAGAAACTGATGTTCAGACCAAAGATGTATGAACTTGGATTGCGGAGTCCAAGAGTCTCTGGGTCAACATGCACATCGTTGGCTACCCATAGATACTTAGGGTTGTCTATCTGGAAGCGGAGAGAGAGGCGGTTGATGCCTGTTCCTCTGAACCACTCCTGTGGAAAATCATAGCCCAATACGATATTTCTGATCTTCAGGAAGTCTGCATGATGAATAGCATTATTGCTATAGGTTGTTTCAGAGCCAGTCGTTGTAGAGGCGTATCTGCCAATGCCTGGAATATCTGTTGGGTGTTCTGGCGTCCATGCATTCAGGAAATAGCTGGCGATAGCGGTGCTCCAGGTGCTTGAGAATGTTTCATTATGCGCCAAGGCTCTCATCATGTGACCGCCATAGTATGCCATCAAGATGCTGAATGAGAAACCGTTCCATCTTACGCTGTTGTCCATACCCATGATAACCTTTGGCTCGCTCTGACCAGAGTATTCCAAGATGCTTATACTTTTGCCTGTTGCACTGTGAGATTTGCCCCCATCCTCAATGTAGAACAGAGATTGACCCTTCTCGCCTTCTTGGTCGCTGATGCCAGCAAAGCGGTATGACCAGAGGGCACTGGATGGCTTTCCTTTGACGTATGGTCTTTCAATCAACTGGGATGCTCTGTTTGATGGGTTCTCTACATCGGTTACAATATTACTGTTGTGTGACATGGTGAAGTTGGTGGTCCAACTCCAATTCTTACGGCTTGCACCTCTCAGCCAATCATAAGTAATCTGCAATTCTATACCACGATTGCGCATAGAAGCCATGTTGACGAACATAGAGGTGAAACCCGTTGTTGGGTCGAGGGTGCGATAAGAGAACACATCCTTTGCCACCTTGTTATAATAATCGATGGAACCACGCAAGCGGTTGTCGAGCAATCCGAAGTCGATACCGATGTTGGTGGTGCGGCTCTGCTCCCACTTCAAGTTAGGGTTGGCAGGACTTTCGATGGTGCCGTATGGCAAGTTGGTATATTGATTGAGTTCTCCTGATGTAGCTGTCATATAACTGGTTGCACCTTGATAGATGTTACCAGTCACACCATAGCTGGCACGGAGTTTCAGGAAGTTTACCCACTTGATATCCTTCATAAAGTCTTCATTATGAATCAACCATCCTGCACCTACTGACCAGAGTGGCGTGCCGCGGAACTTGGCGTTCAAGCCATATACATCAGCATAGTCCTTACGGAACGAACCGAACACATTGTATTTCTCATCATAAGTATAGGTGAGGTTGAAATAACCAGAAGCATACTTGTGGTGAGTCTCAGGAACAACTCCCATTCCTTCCTTGATATAAGGATCGAATACAAACTGGCTTGCAGGGAAACCACCTGAGGCGCCAAGGAAAAGAGGTGAATAGTTCATGGTACTCAATGTTCCCAAGTCTATTGTGTGGGTAGAGCTTGTCTGCAACTGGTCGTCATAACCCAGCATTAATGCCTTAGAACCTGTCAGTTTGGTTTCACGGAATTCCAAGCCGGCAATCGCCATGATGTCGTGCTTGCCAAAGGTCTTGGCATAATTCAGCTGTCCACGTGCTGTCCAATAACGTCCGTCACTATTTGTAGTACGGAGCAGACCGCCAGTGGTAGGAACGTAGTTCTTGATAGTGCCATCTGCAGATTGATAATAATAAGCATTACGCATGGTACGCATCACATGACTATCTTGTGTTGCATTCCATTCTACGGTGTTATGATTGGTTTCATATACAAACTGGGCATTGGCAGTCAATCCGTCAATAATCTTGAAGAGCAAATCTCCATGATAGCGCATATACTGACGGCGGGTAACCTGGGTGTTATTGTAATACTCATCCACTGGATTGGAGCTTAAATCCTCAAAAGGAGAACCGAAGGTCATGTAATCATTGCCATCATACCAATAGTGTTGTCCTTTGACGCTTCCATCAGCATTATAGAATGGCATATAGGCTGGTTGTTTCCAGATATCGCTATAGTAGCTATTGTTGTCGTAACCTACTTCCTTACTCTTGCTATAGATGCCATTGATAGTCATGGAGGCTGTGAGCCACTTGGCTACATTGTATGAACCCTTATACTGGGCATTGAACTGATTGGCGAAATGATTGATCAGTCCGCTGTTGTCATACTTATAGTTGATAGTCAGGTTGTTGGTGAACTTATCGCTGCGGCCACGAAGTGAGAGGTTGTACTGCTGCATCACTCTCTGCTTATATACGGCATCTGCATACTCCTTGGCATAGTTGTTCTTCTTGAAAGAAGCCAACTGGTTCTGCAATTCTTCCTCGGAAATTTCTCCCTTAGCTCGCTGGTAATAGGCATATTCGATAGGAGTTACCGCTTGGGTACCCATAGAGATTGATTGAGCTGTAGTAACGATAGGGGCAGCCACTTCACCATCATTATGGAAGAAATAGTAGTCCCAATACTTGGCCTCCGCATCCACCTGCTGTTCTGGAGTCATATAGAAATTGTCGGCATAATCTACGTTCTTCTTCTCATATACCGTAAGGTTGGCTGCGAAGTCGATGTCTATCTTGCCTGCTTTCTTGGCATTCTTGGTGGTTACAACGATGACACCATTGGATGCACGGGCACCATAGATGGCATTGGCTGCGGCATCCTTCAATATGTTTACGCTCTCGATGTCGTAAGGGTTCAAATCGTCGATGTTTCCCTCTACAGGTACGCCATCCACAACCAGCAATGGGGTGGTCTCGGCATAGAGAGAGGAGGTACCACGGATAGTCATCTTTCCATTATAAGTGGAAAGACCTGCCACGCGACCTTCGAGGTTGTTCATGATGTTGGTGGTGTAACGCTCGTCCAATTTGGCTGAGGTGATGGTAGTGACAGAACCTGTCATCTTAGGTTTGGAAATCTCCTGATAACCTGTTACCACAACATCAGAAAGCTGATTGTCGGTAACCATCTGTATGTTACGGCTTAAAGGTGCTCTACCGCTTCCCAGACGCAATTCTGCATTGCTCATGCCGAGGTAGCTGAACTTTAAGGTGCAAGCATTGGCTGGCACCTTCAAGGTATAGAAACCCTTGCTGTCGGTGATGGTGCAAACCTTGCTGTCGTCGATGCATACGGACACACCAATCAGTGCCTCGCCACTTTCATCGGTGACGACACCGGATACATTACGAACTCTCTCACCTGCCATACGGCGAGTGATAGTCACGATATTACCCTCAATCTCATAACGGCAGTTCACCTTGTTCATCACCTCGTCAAGTACTTGGCGCAACGGGCGGTTGGTGGCATTCACCGTGATGTGTGGCAACTTGGCTGCCAAATCTGTACTGTAGATGAAGTTCAAGCCAGTCTGTTTCTTGACTTCAGCGAAGAACTGTTTCACACTCATCGACTTTGCATTGATAGTTACCGTCTGGTGCTTTGGCTGCTGGGCCATAGCAGTACTGGTTCCTCCACATAGGGTTGCTCCTACAAGCAGGGAGGTAGCGAAAAGGATTCGTTTCATTCTTCCAAATTCTTTCATTCTCTCTTGTTATAAAATTAAACCAATATTTTTATAATTCTATCGTGATAGTCTTGCTCTTTGGCATCAGACAAGCATGGCTATCGCAAGCCTGATAGTTGACTATAAAGGTAATCTTACCCGATTTGCCTTCTATCTTCTGACGGAAAATCTGCTCACCTTCAAGGATGATAGTTTTAGAGCCTGCCATAGGTCTGCCAACAGGTTTCTGAAGTTCGCCTACCAGTTTGACATCGCCTTCTGCCTTGAGGTCATAAGTCGTCTGGATATAAGGGTCCTGATCGCTTACCTTTGCATAGATGTGATAGCCTGGATATATCTTCATGCGGATGATGAGTTCCTTGTCTTTGCCCACAGTGCTGACAGCGGATGATAGGGCAACAGGCTCTTCTTTGGTTGCTTTCTCTTGGATAGGAGCGATGTTGCTTTCATTGAATTCGTAGAATTTGAGAACGCTGTAGTCATTGCCTGGAGTCTTCGGATCGAGATCATTGACCAGCCACAGCCAGCCTCCGCTCTCAGTAAAGAAGAGTTTGCTCTGATATTTATTATACCACTCTCGCCATTGCTTGGCATTGTCGTAACGGAGCAACGTATAGCGATAGAGGATGCGCTTTGCCTTCTCTATGTCTTTGCCTTTTTCCCACATGGAGATAGCTTTGTCAAGGATACGCTTGTCGTTATTGGCGATGCCGATGCTCTTGGCATCTTCATCGAGCTTAATATCATAATCGTTCAGATTGCCATAGAAATATGGGCGATTTTCGGTATAATAGCTTGAATATTTGTCAACATCGGTGCCAAACATTTCATACAGTTCTCCTGCCCTTTCCTTTACATAGTCAATATAGGATGGAATGGGTTGAGGATTTTCTGCCATTTTCATATACATCTTGTCTGTTTCGCTCATCTTGCCGCCAGCAGCAACCACTTTTTGAAGTGAATCCGCCAGATGCTTAATCTGATTGTTGAAATCTTCAATCGAGTTTTTGTAAGCTTCGTAGTTTTCTTTGCTTACGGTATATTTGTGCTCATCAATTGTAGTGCGGGTAGAAATTCCCTCATTGAGTTTGCGGGCAATGATATGATGACCTTTAAACTTGTTGATATAAATAACTGCATTGAGGAAAACCGGCTTAGCTTCTTCTGTCATATCTGCAGGAGACGCAGAAAAACCCCAATGCAAGAAGTTGGCATGGCGACCGATGGCGATGGCTCCATAGCTCTTGGCACTTTCGCCACCCGATATGATTTCTGTATCAGGAGAATCCAGATAGCCCCACTGGCGAGTAACCAAACCTGCCTTATAACCCTTGGTGTTGCTATAGTCTTTATTCTGTACTTTCCACATCGGAATCATATCTGGAAGCTTCTCCTGGCACATTTCTGCATATTCCTTTGCGCCTGCAGGAGTTGGGCGTTTTGTGGTGGTTATCTTCACCTTATAAGGACCTTTGAAGATGGCACTCTTGGTATTCATGTTGTAAGCATGACCAAGAAGGCAGAGACAATACCAGTCGTTTTTCACACCGATATAGCGACCTGTTGTCTCGCTTTCGTCTGCGATGGTGATGACAGGACGGTCAAAGTTCTCTGGGAAATACTTGGCTGGTATCAGCTTGCTGAATCTGTCATTTTCAATGATTGTGCGACGTGGCTCAATAGGAGTTGGGTCGCCATCAATGATGGTTACATCATAGTCGTATGACATCCTGTAGTTATAGTCTTTTCCTTGTACCGTTTTCACTGTAGTGAAATATGTTTCAAGAAAGACTTTCCAGGCGGCAGTTCTTGTCTCAATACTCTTGGCATGAGCTTCCTTGTCATAGTCTGCTACTCCTAAAGTCTCTATGTCGGAATGACCTCCTACATAGAGTATTTTCAGATTCGTCTTTTTGGCTGTGGCAGCCATTGTTGCGATGCACGCTAACAAGGCTATTGCCATCATTGATAAAAATCTTTTCATGTTGTATATAATATTAATGTTTATATTCTCTGATGTTGATGATGCCTTCCTTGGCAGTTATCTTCAATCTTGTGATATTCTCTATTGCATTGAGAGTCTGTCCCATCGGTTCGTATTTGTCAATGCTTCCTGTGAATCGTAGTTCTTTCATGTCTTCGGACGAGAACTCCACCTTCATGTTGTACCAATGGGAGATAACTTCCATCAGATCTTGCAGCGTGCAGCCGTCGAACAAGAAGTTGCCCGTGTTCCAAGAGGTGTAAAGATTAACATCCACTTGCTGGATGTCTGGTGTTCTGCCTGCTTTCAGGGTTGCCATATCGCCTGGTTTCAACAGGTATTCTTTACCGTACTTGCTGCTCACACCAACTTTACCTTTCACCAGAACAACGCTGGTTACACCTTTTTCCTTCATCGTGTTGACATTAAACTCGGTACCATAGTCGTGTACATCTCCGTTGGCAGTCTCTACTATGAATGGTCGTTTCTTCGAGTCGTTGGCCACGATGAAATAGGCTTCTCCCTTGAGCTTTACCTTACGCTCGCTGCCTACGAAGTGATTAGGATAGATGAGGGTGGTATTGTAGTTGAGATGCACGTAGGTTCCGTCGTCCAGTACCATCCAGAATTCCTTGTCTTTCTTTGTTCTCAGGGAGCTTTCTGTTATTTCGTCACTTCCAAAGAAACTGCTTCCATCCTTACTGTCAGCTACATTTTCTGCCTGTGCCAATGCACTCTGTGCATCTTTCACCTTGATGGTTTTGCCGTTGATGGTAAGTGTAGCTCCATTCATGTCATTCTGCTGAACCCGTTCTATGGCTTGATGCAGTTCTGCGGTGATGACAGCTGGTGGGGTGGAACCTTGATGTCCGAAATACATCCATGTACCCATTAATATGAGGGCGATAGCTGCTGCAGCGGCTATGCGTCGCAACCAGATGATGGTAGCAGCTTTGTCATCATTTCTATCTTCCTGTTCCTCTGCATGTTGGAGAGATGCTTTGAATGTAGCTTTTGCTTTCTCGGCATCAATGCTCTTGTAGAGATGGTAGCGTTGGAGAAAATCATCTTCATTCATGAGATGCTTTATCTTGTCTTTTAGCGACGCATCTTGCTCTACTCTTGATAAGAGCTCCTTGCCTTCTTCCTCTGAGATTTCGCCAGTCAGTAATTTACTGACGAGTGTATTGATATCAATATTCTTATTCATATTTTCTAATACTTTTGTGATAGAATTATTGTCTGTATTTACTATTATAACACACTCGGGTGCGTTTGTGGTTACAAAAATCAAGAAAAAAGTGAAAAAAAGTTGCATTTTTTAATTTTACTGCATAAAAATGCGTATCTTTGCACTCATGAGTGAGAAAAGTGATATTGAAATTGCAATAATTTGCCAATGGGATAATCAGGCCATCGAGTTGTTGTACGATAAATATTATCGTGCCTTGGTGAGTTATGGTTGTCAGTTTGTGGAAATGACCATTGCAGAAGATATCGTGCAGGATCTTTTCTCTGTTCTATGGGAACGTCGCCCTTTTTTCACCAGTATTTCCAAGTTTTCCGCCTATTTATATAATACGGTGCATAACTCTGCTCTCAATCACCTGCGTCATCAAGCGGTACACAACAACTATCGGCAGAGTATAGTTGATAATCTGCAGGAGTTTATGCTGGTGGATGATACCTTGGATATTTTTAATAAGGAAGAAATCTATCGTCAACTCTTTGCTGCGATAGATGAGTTGCCTCCTCGCCAAAAGGAAGTCTTTCTTCTTTGCATGGAGGGGAAGAAAAACAGGGAGATTGCAGAGCAACTGGACATCTCCGCTGAGACGGTGAAGGTACAGAAGCGTCGTGCGATAGCTCGATTAAGGGATAAACTTTCTCCTATGTTAATTGAAATTATTCTTGTTCTGATAAGAAAAAGTTTTGATGCCTAATTACTTCTTCGTTCAGCGTCTTTATGCGGAACTTTCTTCTGGGAGTATAGTTTATTCATATAGAATTAAAGTGTTTTTTATATGCTTATAACATATAATAAGCGGCATTCCTTGGATATGAATGCCGCTTATCATATAATTCGATATTTTTCTGAGTCATCTATGAAAGATTTGTCTTCTCGGTTTTCACAATCTTTCGGCCTTCTCTTATTTCAGATATTCTCCGAAATCTGTCAATCTCATATCACCCTTCTTCAGGAAGGTATCGTGCATGGCGAGGGCGGCACGCATGCTCTGTGGCTCGTGGCCCTTCTCGGCAAACTTCAGATACTCACGAAGCATAGGGCGGTAATCCGGATGGGCACAGTTTTCGATAATCTCCTTGGCACGGCGCAATGGGCCTTTGCCACGGAGATCGGCTACTCCCTGTTCGGTAACAATCACATCCACATCGTGCTCGGTGCTATCCACGTGACTGCACATCGGAACAATGGCTGAGATGCAACCGTTCTTGGTGGTACTCTGCGTGGTGAAGATAGAAATGTAACCATTGCGCTCGTAATCGCAGGAACCGCCGATGCCATTCATCAGCTTGCTGCCGCAGATATGGCTGGAGTTCTCATTGCCGTAGATATCGCACTCAATGGCGGTGTTCATGGCGATGACACCCAGACGGCGGATGACCTCAGGAGAGTTTGAAATCTCGCTCTGGCGGATGGTGAGATGTTTCTTGAAGTAATCAATATCATCATACACCTCTTTCAATGTATCGTTTGTTACGGTGAGCGAAGAGCAGGATGCATCCTTGATTCTTCCCTCGCGCATGTATTTCACTACAGCATCCTGAACCACCTCGGTATAAACGCTGAATACCGGCACGTTAGGGTTCTGTCCCAATGCCTCAAGAACGGCATTGGAAGTTACGCCCACTCCGCTCTGCAAAGGCAGGAACTGAGGAGGAATATGTCCCTTCTTCAGGTCGCTGACCAGAAAATCAGCCACATTGTGTCCCATCTGTTCCGTCACAGGGTCGAGAGGCTTGAAAGCACGCGCCTCCTCCGGAATGTTGCATTCTATCACACCCACAATCTTGCGGGCATCAATCTCCACATACTCCTTACCTATTCTATCGCCTACGTTCATGATAGGGATAGGAGTGCGGAACGGGCATTCTGCTATCTCGTATACATCGTGCAGATAGCGGGAAGCTGGACTGTGGAAGGTATTCTTCTCGATGAGCACCTTCTTGGCAAGGCGGACGATGGTAGGAACGATGCCGCCGGCAGAGGTTAGGAATGCCTTGCAGGTAGTTTCGCCTTCTTCCAAATCAGAAACTTCGATGATGGCAAGGTCTATCTCGCCATAGAAACCACGGCGCAGGCGCTCAGCCATGTGGCCGAGGTGCATATCCTCATAATCAATCTCGCCCAGGTTGGTATGAGTTCTAAAGTCCTTGTTGGTAGAAAATGGCGCACGGAACTTGATGGCATGGGCTGCTGCCATGTCACCTTCGATACTCTGCGAGGTAGAAGCACCCGTGAGGATGCCCACCTGGAAAGGTCTGCCCGCCTCGTGCTCAGCCACGGCTCTCTTGGAGAGTTCGCGGAAGGTTGCCTTAGGCACGCCGTTTGGTGTGAAACCACTCAATCCGATTGTATCTTGATCGTTAATCATCGCTGCCGCTTCGGCAGCACTCAATCTTGTATATGCCATTTTCTTCTAACTTAATACTCATTAGCGGAACTTATAGCCGCTTTCTTGATAATTGATAACTGTTTGCGGCTGCAAAGTTACACATTATTTTCGATATACGCTAATAATTTGATAATTTTATGCAATTAATTGGCAAAAAACTTACAAATAGTGAATAGATATACAAAAACTGCTTACTTTATGCAAAAAGATAGCAGCATCAAAAAGCCTGATTGTGCTTCTCATCCCTTCCGCCACCCTCTACCACTTCGGCATCTTGGAGTCGAACGTCCACATGGCATGGATGCGAGCGGTGTGCGGTCGCCTGAAGAGCGACTATCGCTACAGCAAGGACGTGGTGTATAACAACTTCCCTTGGCCATCGCCCACTGCCGGGCAAAAGGAAAAGATAGAGCAGAGTGCCCAGGCTATACTCGATGCCCGCGCCCTATACCCCGACTCCTCGCTCGCCGACCTCTACGACCCTACGCTCATGCCGAAGGAGCTTTTACAAGCCCATCGCCAGAACGACCGAGCCGTGATGGCAGCCTACGGCTTCTCCACCAAGATGACGGAGAGCGAGTGCGTAGCTGAGCTGTTCAAAAGGTATGCGGAAATGGTTGAATAAAGAATTTGCAATATAAGCCAACAAGGGCATTTGCCGACATAATCTGCAAATGCCCTTGTTGCGATTAAGGCCCCAAGAGTATAGAAGAACAAGTTCATCATTCCCCACAATAATGTTCCCAATCTATCCCATCAATGATTTTGAGTACGTTGGAAGAATACTCCACAATGTCTTCCAATCTTCCTTTATCCCTAACTAGCTCTCTCATATACCAAGATTTTATCTCGTTCCACACTCTCCTGAGCATACGGACGCAAAGAGCCATCAACTACCAAGTCAACTTCACGACCTAGCAGTTGCTTCAAATCCTCATACATTCCTCCATGGGTAAGCAAAGTAAACGAACCATGCTCAAAATCGGGGACAAAGAGAATATCTATATCGCTCTGAGCCTTTTCTTCACCACGAGCAAAAGACCTAAAGATCCATGCCTTCAACACAGGCTTCCTTGACATATAGTCATGAATTATACGTATAATTTGAAATCTATCCATATTTACCTCCTCTTTTTAAATAGTAATCACGCTGCAAATATACACCTTTTATTTTTTATCTCCAAACATTCTTGCCTAAAAGTGTAAGCCTACCTAAAAAATATCATCTTAAATGGCTCTACTTTCGAATAAAAGTTGTACTCTTGCAATACCTTTTTGGCTCTAAGTATGTTAAAATTACCACTTAGAGCCACTTTCTTACCCATTCGTTTGGCTTTAAGTGGTATTTTTTGTATATTTGCAGCCAAAACAAGCAGCATCATACAGAGAGAATTGACCATGGAAGATCTGTTCCATTGATATTTTCGAGGATTTTAATAACATTTTGCGAATGATTTGTCGGATATATCAGAAAAATGAGTTAACTTTGCACTCAAAATATAAATAATATAAAAGAAAGGTTCATACAAGATGGAACAGAAATTATTGATCTATAACACTCTCACACGTACGAAAGAGAGATTCACTCCGCTCCACGCTCCTAACGTGGGCATGTATGTTTGTGGCCCTACCGTGTATGGCGATCCGCATCTCGGTCATGCACGACCAGCCATCACATTCGATATACTCTTCCGCTATCTCAAGCACCTGGGCTATAAGGTTCGCTACGTTAGAAACATTACCGACGTGGGCCACCTGGAGCACGATGCAGATGAAGGCGATGACAAGATTGAGAAGAAGGCTCGCCTGGAGCAGTTGGAGCCAATGGAGATTGCGCAGTACTACACCAACCGCTACCACGATGCCATGGAGGCGCTGAACGTACTCCCTCCTAGCATTGAGCCTCATGCCACAGGCCATATCATCGAACAGGAGAAACTGGTTCAGGAAATCCTGGACAATGGCTATGCCTACGAGAGCAACGGCTCTATCTACTTCGACATCGAGAAGTATAACAAGGATCATAAGTACGGTATCCTCTCCGGACGTAACCTGGAGAACGTAATCAACGAGAGCCGCGAGCTGGCTGGTATCGGCGAGAAGAAGAACCAGGCTGACTTCGCCCTCTGGAAGAAGGCTTCACCTGAGCACATCATGCGCTGGCCTAGTCCTTGGAGCGATGGTTTCCCTGGCTGGCACTGCGAGTGTACTGCGATGGGACGTAAGTACTTGGGCAGCCACTTCGATATTCACGGTGGCGGCATGGATTTGATTTTCCCTCACCACGAGTGCGAGATTGCTCAGGCCGTGGCTTCTCAGGGCGACCAGATGGTTCATTACTGGATGCACAACAATATGATTACCATCAACGGTCAGAAGATGGGTAAGAGTCTTGGTAACTTCATCACTTTGGAGCAGTTCTTCACAGGCAATCACGACAGTCTGGAGCAGGCTTATTCGCCAATGACCATCCGCTTCTTCATCCTCTCTGCCCACTACCGCAGCACCGTAGACTTCTCTAACGATGCATTGAAGGCCAGCCAGAAGGGATTGGAGCGCCTGATGAATGGTTTGAACGACCTGGAGCGTGTGCCTGTGGCTAAGCAGAGCGATGATCAGGTGAAGAAGTTTGTAAGCGAGTTGCGCCAGCGCTGCTACGATGCGATGAACGATGACTTCCAGACTCAGCTTGTTATCAGCTATCTCTTCGAGGCTTGCCACGTAATCAACACAGCCCTCGACCACAAGGCAAACATCTCTGCTGAAGACCTGAAGGAGCTTTCAGACACCATGCATCTCTTCACCTTCGACCTGCTCGGTCTGAAGAGCGAGAAGGGTGCCAACAATGATGCCCGCGAGGAGGCTTATGGCAAGGTAGTGGATATGGTTCTCAACCTGCGTGCCAAGGCTAAGGCTGATAAGGATTGGGCTACCAGCGACCAGATTCGCGATGCCCTGGCTGAAGCCGGCTTCGAGGTAAAGGACACCAAAGATGGTGTTACCTGGAAACTGAACAAATAATATTTAAAAAGAGGGTGCATCATCAACTTATGACGCACCCTCTCTTTTTATTTTTGTACTGCTGCAGAATCTTTCTTCCTTGCAGCAAGTGAATCTTTCTGTCTGCCAGATATAGAATCCCGCAACATCTTGTCTTTCTTATTCTTATATTCCTTATACTCTTTTTCGTAATAATGGGCAAAGTTGGCGAAAGGCTCTGTCGTTACCTCATCGCTTGATGCCGTATAGGTATTTCCGTATGGATCGGATGCCTTGATGATGATTCTGGCATTCGGATTCCTAGGAGTATAATAATAAAGGTGGTTCATGATGAGATAACCATTCCCCTTGCTCACGAACCGGTAAGATACACTCTCGCTGTATTTATGATGATAGCCGGCGGCAAAGGCATCCTGCCCCTTTCCGCTGAGGCGCCCCATCAGATATTCCTTGCCATCCTCTACGGCTACAACACGCCAATGACTGGTAGCATTGAAGACATTGGCTACCAGGATATTCCTGTTGTTTGCCAACTGCCAATCCCTAGAGTATTTCTCGCCGTTGAAATCGGTCTGCGCACGGAACAAGGTCATCTGCTTGTTCTTATCCCAGAAAGTTCCCTTGTAATAACAGTTGCTGATGCTGGTACCCACAAAACTGTATACATAATATCCGTTCGGGGTGCCGCAGATGTTGATATTCGACTGCCATATATTGCCACAGGCGGCAGCATGACAATGCTCCATTACATCCTCGCCCTGATAATTGATCTCGTGGTTGCAGGCAAAATGAGTATGTCCGCAGAAGAGTTCATAACCGCCCTTAAACTGTTTCAGCAAAGAAAGCAGGAGCGAGAGACGAGAAGAAGAATAATGCCCCTGCTCATGGGCATTGGTCAGCGGCTTCGCCTTGCTGAAAGGCGCATTACCAAAGGTAAAAGGAATATGATAACAGAGTACCACCTTCATATCCTTTGGCGTGAGGGCGAGATCCTGCTTCAGCCACTTCACCTGGCGCTCACGCAGTTCGCCCGGCGAATAATAGGCCATGCCGCGATGGAAGAAGCAGTTATTGATGCAGACATAATGCACATCGCCACGGTTGAAGGAAAAATCGGTAGGACCGAAATTCTCCTCCCATTTCCTGCGGTAGAGCGCCTTGCCATCCTGGTCGTGATTGCCGATGACGGAGAAGAGACGCATCTCTGAAGAGCCCAATGCCTGGCGTATCTGACGCTCCAGTTTGGCGTTGTAACCGCCATAATACTGTACATCATCGCCCATGCTGAGCCCGTAGACCGGTGTTCCGGCAGGCAGCGAACTGATGGTTTGCCTGATGTCCGCCATCGTCTGGGTAGTGAATCTTTCTACATCGCTCTTCTTGATGGGATTATCATCCGGAGAAGTATAGTAAGGGCTGTAGGCATTGGTAACCTGCGGGTCGCCGATGACAATCATCTTATAGTGAATCTCCTTGCCACCCGGCAATCGGGTGAGGGTGAAGTTATAGGTTTTCTTCCCCTTGGATACCTTTTGGTAGAAGAAAGCCGTGCGATCGGTCTTAGAATGGGTAGGAACCTCACAATCGGCTGGAACAGAATAGTATATGAATTTTGCCAGGCTGTCTCGCTTCATCTTATATCTGCCCTGTGCATCGGTTTTCACACAGTTGAATCCATCGCTCACGATGACGCCAGCCACTCCCTTTCCTTCCTTATCTCTTAAAGTTCCGGAGATATTGAAATCCATCTTCTTCACAGGTTTCTTCTTCAGCGTATCAGCAGGCTGTGGCTTGAGTCGGAGAACCGGTGGAGTTTTCACCAGGTTCTGTATCTGTTTCTTGGGGTAGAGCAGGTGCAAGGTGATGCCTATTGCTACGAGCGCGCAGCAAGCAACCGACAGAATCCCTATGTATAATTGTTTCTTTTTCATGAGTACAAAAGTACGGCTTTATTATGGTAATGCAGCATATATTCATTTAAAAAACTCTAAATATTACCTTAGGGTAACTTACCTTAGGGTAATATTTCGTAACTTTGTACCAAATTATAAGGAATATGGCAAAATATCTATCACCATTTCAATTTGGTACATTAGCCACCAATGAGAATTTTATCGACAGACAGGAAGACAGGGCTTTGCTCAAGCAATTACTGTCCTCCCATATCAACGTGATGCTGATTTCACCACGCCGATGGGGTAAATCATCGCTGGTGAAAAGGGCGATGAGCGAATTGGCTGGTGAGGATAATAACGTAAGAATCTGTTATATCGATGCCTTCAGCATCGGCTCTGAATCTGAATTTTATCGCACTTTTGCCAGTCAGGTTATAGCTTGTGCTTCCTCTAAAATGGAACGGTGGATAGAGGATGCAAAGAAATTCCTGACAGGCGTGATACCGCAGGTTGTAGTAAGCGACCAGGTGACCGACTTCATGGCTTTCGACCTGAAGTTTGTGCCACAGGAGCGTGATAAGATGGCGATTCTCCAACTGCCTGAGTTGCTGGCAAAGGAAAAGGGCATCAGGATTATCGTCTGCATCGACGAGTTCCAGCAGTTGGCTAATCTTCCTGAGTATAAGGAAATGGAGGGAAAGATGCGCTCGGTATGGCAGCAACAGCAGCTTACCTCTTACTGCCTCTACGGCAGCAAGCGAAACATGATGCTCAATATCTTCAACAATTCCAATAGTCCTTTTTATCGCTTTGGACAAGTGATTTTCATGCAGAAGATAGCTAAGGAGCATTGGATTCCATTCATTCTGTCATCTTTCGAGAAGACAGGAAAGTCAATCTCTGCAGAGATGGCAGAGCGGATCTGTGATGCCGTGGCGTGCCATTCCTGGTATCTCCAGCAGTTGTGCTATTTTATCTGGAGTTTCACGGTTTCGGAAGTGACGGAAGATATATATCATCTGGGATTGAAACAGGTACTCAACATCAATACCCCGATGTTTCAGAATGATACGGAGAATCTCAGTTCCACCCAGATAGAGATGCTTAAGGCTATAGCCAATGGCGAACAGCATTTCTCTTCGCAAGCCGTGAAACAAATCTATAATCTTGGTAATCCGAATACGATTGTCAAGAACAGGAAAACGCTCCAGAACAAAGATATTATCGAAAAGCAAAACGATGCTTTTGTCTTTGTTGACCCGATATACCGGCTGTGGTTTAAGGAGGAGTATTGTAGATAGAAACTATGTAAATTTAAAGAAATAATATAAGGAGAAGAAAGATAATGGCAAACGATAATAAAGGTCTTACACCGATGATGAGACAGTTTTTCGAGATGAAATCGAAACATCCCGAAGCGCTGCTGCTCTTCCGTTGCGGTGACTTCTACGAAACTTACTGCGAAGATGCGGTGGAGGCATCCCGTATACTCGGCATTACGCTGACACGACGCAACAATGGCGGTTCTACGGGCACGACCGAGATGGCAGGATTCCCTCATCATGCTTTGGATACCTATCTGCCTAAACTCATCAGGGCGGGTAAGCGCGTAGCGGTATGCGACCAGCTGGAAGACCCGAAGAAGAAACGACTCGAAATAAAAGGTAAGAAGGGACTGAGCCAGATGGACAAGATGGTGAAGCGAGGTATTACTGAACTCGTTACACCGGGTGTGGCGATGGGAGATAACGTACTGAACTACAAGGAGAACAACTTCCTGGCAGCCGTACACTTCGGCAAGACCGCCTGCGGTGTGAGCTTTCTGGATATCTCGACCGGAGAGTTTCTTACCGGCGAGGGAACCTACGACTATGTGGAAAAACTGATGGGCAACTTCATGCCGAAAGAGGTGCTCTACGACCGCGCCCGAAAGAATGACTTCGAGAAATATTTCGGCAGCAAATACTGTACTTTCGAACTGGATGACTGGGTTTTCACCGAACAGACAGCCCTGCAGAAACTCCTGGGACATTTCAAGACAAAATCTCTGAAAGGTTTCGGTGTAGAGCATCTCAAGAACGGCGTGATAGCCAGTGGTGCCATCATGCAGTATCTCGAGATTACCCAGCATACACAGATTAATCATATCACCGCCCTTTCACGTATCGAAGAAGATAAGTTCGTGCGTATGGACAGGTTTACCATCCGCAGTCTGGAGCTGGTTGCCCCTATGCAGGAAGACGGTTCTTCTCTCTTGAATGTCATCGACCGTACGGTAACGGCGATGGGCGGACGTATGCTCAGACGCTGGCTGGTCTTCCCGTTGAAGGACGTTAAACCAATCAACGAGCGTCTCGACATCGTGGAATATTTCTTCAAGGAACCGGAATTCCGTCAGCTTCTCGATGACCAGCTGCATCGCATCAGCGACCTGGAGCGTATCATTTCCAAAGTAGCCGTGGGTAGAGTTTCGCCTCGCGAAGTGGTTCAGCTGAAGAATGCACTCGAAGCCATCAAGCCTATCAAGGTGGCATGCCAGCATGCTACGAACGAGGCTCTGAAGCGGGTAGGCGAGCAGCTGAACGTATGCGAGACCCTGAAAGACCGCATCGCCAGGGAAATACAGCCCGATCCGCCACAGCTGGTCAATAAGGGTGACGTGATAGCCGACGGATTCAATGCCGAACTTGACGACCTTCGTGCCATCAGCCGCCACGGCAAGGATTATCTGCTCAAGATACAGGAAAGGGAGATAGAAAAGACAGGAATTTCGAGTCTGAAGGTAGGTTACAATAATGTTTTCGGATACTATCTGGAGGTGAGAAATACCTTTAAGGATAAGGTGCCTGAGGAGTGGATACGCAAGCAGACGCTGGCTCAGGCAGAGCGTTATATCACCCAGGAACTGAAGGAATATGAGGAAAAGATTCTCGGTGCTGATGAGAAGATTCTGGTATTGGAAGCACAGCTCTTCAACGAACTGATAGCTGCCATGCAGGAGTATATTCCGCAGATACAGATCAATGCCAACCTTATCGCCCGTATGGACTGTCTTTTGTCATTTGCAAAGACATCTGACGAGAACCGCTACGTGCGCCCTATCGTCGATGATTCTGAGGTGCTCGACATCAAGCAGGGCAGGCATCCGGTGATTGAAACCCAACTGCCACTGGGCGAACGCTATGTACCTAACGATGTGCTGCTCGATACCGAGAAACAGCAGATCATGATGATTACCGGTCCTAACATGGCTGGTAAATCGGCTCTGCTGCGCCAGACTGCCCTTATCGTGCTGCTGGCACAGGTAGGCTGTTTTGTGCCCGCAGAGAGCGCCCGAGTTGGACTGGTGGATAAAATCTTCACACGTGTAGGTGCAAGCGACAATATATCGCTCGGCGAATCGACCTTCATGGTAGAGATGACCGAGGCAGCAAACATCCTGAACAACGTTTCTCCGCGCTCGCTGGTGCTCTTTGATGAGCTGGGAAGAGGTACTTCTACCTACGATGGTATTTCCATTGCCTGGGCTATCGTGGAATATCTGCACGAACATAAGAAGGCGCAGGCACGTACGCTCTTTGCTACCCACTATCATGAGCTCAACGAGATGGAGAAGAACTTCCCTCGCATCAAGAACTTCAATGTGAGTGTGAGAGAGGTGGACGGAAAGGTAATCTTCCTGCGCAAACTGGAGCCGGGAGGCAGTGAGCACTCTTTCGGTATCCATGTGGCAGAGATTGCCGGTATGCCTCGCAGCATCGTGAACCGTGCCAATGTGATTCTCAAACAGTTGGAGGATGACAATGCCGGGGTTGGCGGTGCCGGTAAACCGAACGTACAGCACATCGATGAACCTAAGGATGGTGTGCAGCTCAGTTTCTTCCAACTCGATGATCCTGTACTGACGCAGATACGTGATGAAATACTCGGGCTGGATGTGAACAATCTCACTCCGGTAGAGGCTTTGAATAAGCTCAACGACATCAAGAAGATTCTACTGGGAAGATAAAAATATAAATCCCTCCCCGTGGCAGCAGATGCTGTTGCACGAGGAGGGATTTTTATAATCTGAAAATAAGTCGTCTAATATTATTTTGTCTCTACGTTCTTTTCTTTCGCTCTCTTTGTGCTGGAAGCGATGCTCCATACACCGGCGATGATGAGCGGAATGCTCAATATCTGTCCCATATCCATAGGCAGACCTGCCTCGAATGCCACCTGAATCTCCTTGGTATATTCGATGAAGAAACGGAAGGTGAAGATGAGAGTAAGGCAAAGACCGAAATAGAAACCGGTGCCTACGCTCTTAGGTCCTCTCTTCTTGTAGATGAAGAGGATGAGGAGGAAAAAGCAGAAGTATGCCAATGCCTCGTAGAGCTGACCCGGATGGCGTGGATACTGGTCTTCGCGAACGAAGATAAATGCCCAAGGCACATCGGTTACCTTGCCGATAATCTCTGAATTCATCAGATTGCCCAAACGGATAAAGGTGGCTGTAATGCCTGAGCAGATACCCATATTATCGAGCACTACCCAGCCGCTCACCTTCATGTTGCGGCAATAGAGCCAGATGCCGACGAACATGCCGAATACGCCTCCGTGGCTCGCCAGTCCCTCATAACCCGTAAACTTCCAACTGCCGTCTGGCATGTGGTGGATAGGTATCAGCATCTCGATGAAGTGATCCCACTGGGTGAGGAAATATTCCGGCTGATAGAAGATGCAATGTCCCAAACGGCCACCTATCAGTACACCTAAGAAGATGTAGAGAAACAGTGGGGAGAACTTCTCATCTGAGAGCCCCTGCTGCTTGTAAAGCTTGCTCATGAGCAGATAGCCCAGCAGCAGACCAATCATCCAGCAGGTGGAGTAGTAGCGGATGGTCATAGGACCCAGATGAGCCAGAATAGGATCTGGGTCCCATACGATATAGTTAAGCAGATTTGCTATCATAACCGTAGAAGAATAGGATTATACATTGAACCGGAAGTGCATGATGTCACCATCCTGTACGACGTACTCCTTGCCCTCGATGCCGAGCTTACCAGCCTCACGTACAGCTGCCTCAGAGCCATACTTGATATAGTCATCATACTTGATAACCTCTGCACGGATGAATCCCTTCTCGAAGTCGGTATGGATGACTCCGGCACACTGAGGAGCCTTCCAGCCCTTGTGATAGGTCCATGCCTTGACCTCCATCTCACCAGCGGTGATGAATGTTTCGAGGTTCAGCAGGGCATATGCCTTCTTGATGAGTCGGTTTACGCCGCTCTCTTCCAGTCCGAGTTCTTCAAGGAACATCAGTTTGTCCTCGTAGGTTTCGAGCGATGCGATGTCTTCCTCTGTCTTGGCAGCGATGACCATGCACTCAGCACCTTCTTCCTTGGCGATTTCCTCTACCTTCTTGCTATACTCGTTGCCGGTCTTGGCAGAAGCCTCGTCAACATTGGCTACGTAGAGCACAGGCTTGGTAGTGAGGAGGAAGAGGTCGTGAGCCACCTTCTGTTCTTCCTTGGTTTCGAAAGTAACGCCACGAGCGTTCTTTCCCTGCTCCAGAACAGCCTTGTAAGCCTCCAGAACGGTAACCATCGTCTTAGCATCCTTGTTGCCTGCTGCAGCAGTCTTCTTCTGCTTGGTGAGCTGAGATTCGATAGTTTCCAGGTCCTTGAGCTGCAACTCTGTATCGATGACGCTCTTATCCTCCAAAGGATCAACCTTAGCGCCACCCTCGCGAACGATGTTGTCATCGTCGAAACAGCGGATTACGTGGATGATAGCATCGCACTCACGGATATTTCCCAAGAATTTATTACCAAGACCTTCGCCCTTGCTGGCACCCTTTACGAGACCTGCGATATCTACGATTTCGCAAGTAGCTGGGACGATGCGTCCTGGGTGAACAATCTCTGCCAACTTGTTGAGTCGCTCATCTGGTACGGTGATGACGCCCAAGTTTGGTTCGATAGTACAGAAAGGGAAGTTAGCTGCCTGTGCCTTCGCACTAGACAGACAGTTGAACAGTGTAGACTTACCCACGTTTGGGAGGCCTACAATACCACATTTTAATGCCATTTTATCTTTAAACGTTTAAATTTCCGGTGCAAAGTTACACATTATAAATGAAAGATACGAAGAAATCGTGGAAAATTAACTAAAAATCATAGATGGCGAGTGAAATCCTTACATCTTCTCTAGTTATAGAATTGTGATGGATATTATTTCTTTTTGCTATTCTTTTTGGTCAATGTCTTTTCGTCAGATTTTAATCTGCGTTCTACTTTCTTGACGTCTTCACCTGCAGGAAGATTTTCTGGCACAATGCCACGTTGGAGCATCATATTACGAACAGCCTTATTATTATCGACATGCTCTTGACAGATAGATTGCTGACCATGTAAATCCTTTTGCTGAACGTTGACAGAAGTCATTTCTGCAGCAAAATCTTTAGCTTTAATATTTAGTGTTGGAAGGAAATCGGCGAGAGGTCGGCTGTTAGGAGCACCCAATTTACGTTTGAGAAGAGCCGTGTCGAGATTAAACAACGCCTTGTCACCTAGTGAGCGAATGATGGCAAAGCCTTTGCTGTCCACCCCTCTTTCATACAGCACACCAGAGAGACGCTTCTCTGTTTCTGCAAGTTTTGCACGTGCTTGTACACGTTCGTATTCCAGCAAACGCTTTTGCACCAATTCTGCTCGGCGAGTTTGTACGGCAAAGTAGTTTTGGGCAAAAGAGATTTGTGGCTTGCGTGGATCACCGTTTTGGGCAATGAGATAGCAAGCATAACGAGTCAGCATGTAGTCTTTGACTTCACGCTGAGCACCTTTTGCAAGATTTATCATTTTGCTGACGTCAGCAAAATGATATGATACTTCTTGCCCTGCATTGGTACATGATGCTTTTGCCTTTTCGATAATTCCTTCGAAATTACGCCATTGGCTATAACCTAACACTTGTGCAAGTTCTCTTGCACTCCAACACTCTACGCCTTCATATTCGTTGGCGATAGCTTCGAATTGCTCGAACAATTCTTTGATTTCTTCTTCCTTCATAATCGTTTATTTTTATGATATTTCGGCAAAGTTACGCTTTTTATTTGGTAGCTGCAAGGAAATCTTTAGTTATTTTTCATTTTTTACTTTTGGAAGAATATTGTTTATTTTTTTAGGAAAAACTCTTTGTCTTCTTTAAGCTTGTTATAGATTTCATCGTCAAACTCTCGGATGTCTTCGTCAGTCAATACTCCGTCATAGTATAGGTAACATACGGTGATGTAATATCTACCTCCTGACATCCCATCGTATCGGCGAGCGATATGCTTGTCGAATTGGTATACCTTATCATATAGTTTGAGGTATGCATCGTGTGCATCCTCTGCTGATGCGTTCTTGTTCATGAAATCTTTGGTAGATTGCATGAACTTGGCGCACTCTCGCTGCAAGCCCAAATTAATGAGCTTGCGAGCTGTTTTCTTCTGAGACTTCGTTAATTCTATCATGTTCTAAACGTTTCTTTTCTTTTTTAGCCTTATTTCTTATTGATATACATTTCTTGCAGATGTGCAGTCTGTGTCCTTTACCACTGAACGACTCGTTGGATTTATACTCTCCACACATCTTGCAATAATGTCCTTGATGCTTATGTTTCTTTTTACCCATGACTTATTTTGCAAACAACTTTCCTATGAGATTCAAGAGATTAGAGACAGTCTCTTTGCTCTCCACAGGTATCTTGATGGAGGTTTCGCCTGTCTGCTCGTTTTTCCCAACGCTGGGAAAATGGTAAGAGATTAGAGATTTTTTTCGAATTGTTTCAATACATCGCATCGGGTGGTGTATTGATCCACGATTTCCGGATGCTGATGGCTGAACTGGCTCCATTCCATCATCGCCTGATATTGAGCGGATTGTGGTTGTAGAAGCTTCTGCTCTTTCCAGTTGGCATCGTAGGTAATCTTAAACCATGGGTCGATGCCGATGGATGAGAGGGCATAGAGCGAATGATAGCGAAGCGTAAGATTGCTGCTTTGCTTGCTTATCTTTAAATATTTCTGAGCGATGGCTGCGAAATCGGCTTCGCCTGTGCGGGCACTATCAGTTACGCTTTTGCCATAATGGGTAAGATACCAGCAGTCGCCATAGCAGGATGCCTGATAGTAACGAATGCCAAGTTCGTAGGCAAGTTTCTCTCTGGCTTCGCCTTCACGAGCCACATTGTATTGGCTGATGAGCTGGTTCATCTCCTGGCAGAATTTCCACTTAGGGTTCTCCTTCAGGTGGGCATAACTGCCCTGGATGCTCCACATATCCGAATCATTCACCTTTTGGTGGTTGAACCAGTAAGGCACAGCATAGCTGCGCTTCTCGGCATAGAAACTGATGGCTTGGTTGTTGATGAAATCCAAAGAAACATCCTTCTGCCAGCGGGCAGCTTCGCCAAAGTTTCCCTCGGCAAGATACTTGGTGCCTATCATATCCTTGAAGAAATCGGCATTGCGATAGAGTGACTGGCAGACGTATTGCTGGAAGGCATCCTGATGAGGAGATGTGATGAAGCGATAGTAATCTGCCAGCTGCTGCGCAGAGAGTGAGTCAAGACGAATGGCGTATTCTGATGAATAAAGATAGCGGCTGATGTATTCTTCATCCTGTTGATCCTTGTAGAAGGTTCGCATGTAGGCATCCATCATGCCATACATCGCCGTGGCCATGCTTTCGTCATCTCTGCCGGCTTCCTGCCGGTTTTCCTTTTTCGCCTTATCTGCCATCGTCTTGAACCGGTTGTACAGGGCGCGGTAAGCCACACGCTCCTTCACCTCTACATAGTGAATGTCGGGATTGGTAAAATCATCATTTTTCGGGTTTTCTCCCTTCGCTCTTGTGCTTTCTCCTTTTGCCATCTCGTTGAGCCATTTGAATTCGCCGACCAGATATTGTGGGTAATCGCTATCCACCTGTGCATTTCGGGTAGAAACCAGGAGTCGGATGGCTCTTGCATTATCCTTCATTCGCTGTGTTCCATCCAGGGCGACAGCTTCATTAATCTCCTTCCATGCTTCCTGCTGATATCCATAGAGATAATGGAGCATGGCAGTGGCAGAACGCCATAGGCAAGGATTCTGCGTCTTGCCTTCAGCGATGACCTTATTGGCAAAGGTGATGAAGTTGAGGGCTTCTTTCTGGTAGATGACCTTGGCGCCAATTTCCTCAATCCATTCCTTGTCTACTTGGTTTTTGGAGCGACTGTCTATTGTCTGCTGACAGTTGTTCACGAAATCCTGCACCAGATAGGTGAGCATTGCCGAGTTCGGATTCTTGAGATAAGTGCTCTGAATGCCAGCAAGATTGCGATAGTTTCGGGCGAGCACCTTGATGCTTGCCATATCTCCCTGCTCGGCATAGATATCGAGTGCCTGCTGATGTTTCCCTGTTTTCCACAAAGCCCGGGCATAAATGTTGCGCATCGCCTCCCGCCATGGTGATTTCGGAAGTCGGGAGGCGATGGCATTCCAATAGGTGATGTTCTGCTGGTGGAATCCCTTCATCATATTAGTACGCATGCGGAGCAGGGCATACTGACTCTTGAGTTGGGTGCCTTTATAAATTTTGGCGACATTGTTGAGCCGGGTCAGCGATTGCTGAATCTGTAGCCGTTCTTGCTTGGAGGCGTAGTTCCAGGCATTGGGATTCAACTTCTCGCAGGCATCCAGGTAGGCATTCAGGCTTCCCAAGTAAGAATGCATTCCTGCATCTTTCTTGTGTTTGGCTACTTTCAGAATATCCTCCTTGTTCCATCTGTAGAAGGATAAGTTGACGGAGGATGTATTGCCGGCATACTTCTGCCAGTAGCTGGCGATGTCGTAGAGATACGCCGGCGAAGTCTGGTCGCGGTTGAACACGCTGAACATATAGTAGTTATGATCAGAGTATTCGGCAACGCAGGCGTTGGCGTGGGTGCTAAATGCTGCTGCCATCACTCCTATGATTAAAAATCTTTTCATAATCTTCTGAGTTAAATCGTTTGATATTATCGGTGTTGAGGTCGAAGAGGATGACCTCTTTGTTGATATTGCTGTTTTGGTGGTTGATACTCTTGATGGCTTCCATAATGTCGGTCATCTCGGGCTTTCTTACCACGATGCTATCGTCAGGCAAAACAGGGAAGTCTTCATCTGCATGCATGATGCCTATGAACTTTCCTTCTCTGAAGAGGATGCGCCAACTGAAGAGCGGATAGGCGGCAGAGAGCGGCAACGGATAACTGCCCAGATGCTGGATGTAAGGAGCCACATCCTTCATGTCGAGTATCGGCTTTTGGCAAGTTAGCTGTTTTACATCGCCTGTATTATACATCATCAGGATGCCTCTATCCACAGGGGGTGGAGTCATCGAGAGCTGGTGTAACCGGATGGTGGCTGACAGCTGTATCTGCTTGTCTTTGGCTTTCTCCTTTAAATAATGGAGGAATTCAAAATAAGCTTCTTGCGTTGATGCTGTCCAGTCGCAGTCTATCTGAATCTCTTTCACGTTCCCGATGTCATTGGCTTCGTTCATCTGAAGGATGCGGTTCAGAATCTTATCTGCGAGTTGCCGGGGTGTTTCATCTGAAGATTTCCTGTCCGACTTGTCGCTGCTGATAGGATTCGTCTTGGTTTTTGCTTTAAAACAGTCGTTCCCGATATAGACAATGGGGATAATCTCCATTCCTTTCGGCATCAGAGATCCTTTCTCCTTTTCTTCGGCTGTCATATTCTCTTCGGTTGTATCAAATTGCAGGGTAGCATTGGGCATGATTTCTCCATCAGCATCCCTTACCACATCAAAGAATCTAACGTAGAGTCGCTTGATATGGTGTTTCTGGATGAAGTTCATCTTGCTGCTGTCCATCTGCCATGTTGTACTCCAATAGTAGGCGGAGCGCAGGGTTTCTGCTGCTTTATCTTGTGAACAGGAAATCTGACAGATGCAGGTGAATAATGCTGTCAGCAAGGATATTGATGTAAGATTATTCCATATTCTTCTCATCATCTATAGCGTTTTGTCGGCAAAGATAGATATTTCCTGGCGAATGTGGAAAAAACGAGATGTAAATAAAGTTAAAAAGGTCTCATGTCATATTCCCTACATTGGGAAGACAACATGAGACCTTTTGTTAGTATGATGGTTTTTATCCTTCAATTACCCCCTTCCACAATCCGTGGAGATTGCAGTATTCTCGAGCCGTAACATCCTTGGCTTCTGCGTTGGTCAGGAAGATAGCTTCCGGCTTTTCGCCTGGCTTCAACTCGTGACGAAGTACATCGGTAGGGGTGAGCAATTCTATCCATTGGATGTAATGCTCTGGAAGCATCGGATGCTCCACACTTCCTACTGTTACGCGATAGCCGCCCTCAATAGGTTCTATCACAGGCACGTGCTTCTCTTTGGCGCCATCACTGGTGTTTTCCTTCATCAGCTTCATCGGCTCGCCACAGCAACTGAGCACGGCTCCTGGGTTTACAACTTCTACTACATTGCCACAAATCTGGCAGCGGTAGATTTCTCTAACTTTTGTCATAATGGTTCCTCCTATTATTTTATGAATGTGTTGCCTGAATATCAGGCATTTCATTCAGATGATTCCTTTGTGAGGATTTCCTTCGGGTGATTCCTCCAAAAGAGCCTTATTCCTCTACAGGGCTGAAATCTTCCTTGCCTACTCCGCAAAGAGGGCAAACCCAATCATCTGGGATGTCTTCGAATGCTGTACCTGGAGCGATGCCGCCCTCTGGATCACCTACTTCTGGATCATAAATCCAACCACACACGTCGCAAACATATTTCTTCATAATGTTCCTTTCTTTCTTAATTTGATTGATTACTGTTGTCTATTCACTTTTAATCAGACAGGTGCGTTTGCATATCTTTCTGATTTACAATGCAAATATACACTTTATTTCTGTAAGAACCAAATAAATTTGAAAATATTATAATTTTATTATCCTTTTTAATCTAAATAAACAAAGATTTCTAGATGTACTTGTGAATAAAGGAGTTATTTGTCTTTTTAGTAGTGTTTTGATAGAAGATTTGATTGTTTCATGTGAAACATCTCGAAAAAGAAAAGCTCGCAAGATGAACGTTTGGTATCTTGCGAGCTTCTTTTTATTTAAGTTGCCTTGCGGTTTCTGCGGCCGCCTTCTGGTTTTTCTAATGTGCTTCTAGCCAGTTGTTTCCCCATCCGGCATCAGCAACCAGAGGCACACTGAGCTGGTAGGCGTTCTGCATCTCTTCTACCACAATCTTCTCTACCTTTTCCTTCTCTTCCGGATATACGGAGAAATTGAGTTCGTCATGCACCTGGATAATCATCTTGCTCCTGATGCCTTCTGCTCTGAATCGGTTGAAGATGCGGATCATAGCCACTTTGATGATGTCTGCCTCAGAGCCCTGGATAGGGGCATTGATGGCATTGCGCTCGGCAAATCCTCTTACAGTACCATTCTTGCTGTTGATGTCTGGCAGGTAGCGACGGCGGTGGAAGAGGGTTTCGGCATAGCCTTTCTCTCTTGCCATTTCCTTTGCCTTCTCCATGTAAGCCTGAACACCAGGGAAGGTGCGGAAGTAGTCTTCTATGATCTGCTTTGCCTCTCGGTTTTCGATGTTCATGCGTTGGGCAAGACCGAAGGTCGTGATGCCGTAGATGATGCCGAAGTTGGCAGTTTTTGCCTTCTTGCGCTGTGCATCTGTTACTTCTTTGATGTCTTCGTGCCAAATCTTGGCAGCTGTAGCTGCATGAATATCAGAGCCTTCACGGAATGCTTCTACCATGTTTGGATCCTGGCTCAGGTGTGCCATGATGCGAAGTTCTATCTGTGAATAGTCGGCAGAGAAGAACAGGCAGCCTGGTTCTGGGATGAAGCATCTGCGTATCTCCTTGCCATCGTCATCGCGTACAGGAATATTCTGCAGGTTTGGATCACTTGAAGAAAGACGTCCTGTGGCAGTGATGGCCTGGTTGAAAGAGGCATGAATGTGACCGGTGCGAGAGTTGATAAGCTTTGGAAGGGCATCTATATAGGTTCCCAAAAGTTTCTTTAAACCTCTGTAGTTCAGTATCTCATCGATGATTGGACTCTTGCTGCGCAGCTGCTGAAGAACTTCTTCGCTTGTTACGTACTGGCCCGTCTTCGTCTTCTTAGGCTTCTCCACAATCTTCATCTTTCCGAAGAGTATTTCTCCAACCTGGCGTGGGGAAGCGATATTGAACGATTCGCCTGCCAACTCATAGATATGATGTTCTATCTCATTGAGGCGGTTGGTGAGTTTCTCGGATGTTTCCTTCAGGGTATCGGTGTCGATGCATACTCCCGTCATCTCCATGTGGGCTAAAACAGGTACAAGCGGCATTTCTACATTCCAGAACAGATCTTCACAATCTATCTCTTTGAGTTTTGGTTCGAGCACATTTTTCAATCTCAAGGTGATGTCGGCATCTTCGGCAGCATATTCGTAAATGTCTGATGGGGCGAGATCGCGCATCGATTTCTGGTTCTTTCCCTTCGGACCAATCAGTTCTTCGATGTGGATGGTCTGATAGTTGAGGAATACTTCTGCCAAGTAATCCATGTTGTGATAAAGTTCTGGCTGGATGAGATAGTGGGCGAGCATCGTATCGAACATTTTGCCCTGAATCTCTATGCCGTAGTTCATCAACACCTCGTAATCGTATTTGATGTTCTGCCCCACTTTCAAGATTTCCGGGTTCTCGTAGAGAGGTTTGAAGATGTTTACGATTTTTAAGGCTTCTTCACGATTTGCCGGAATTGCTACGTAGAAAGCCTCTTTTTCCTTCACGGCAAAGCTCAAACCCACCAATTCTGCATCAATAGCAGCGGTAGATGTGGTCTCTGTGTCTAGACTGAGAATATTGAATGTCAATAAATAGTCATAAAGTTTCCTCGCATCTACTTCTGTATCAATGAGTTTATATGAATGAGAGGTCGTTTTAAGGGTCTCAAAACTCGCGTTTTTTGACTCTTCCTGCCCGTCGGCTTGCTGTGCGCCAAATAAATCGAGCTCTCCAGTAGGCTTTGTTTGCACCTTTTTAGGTTTGTTAAGAACTCGATTAGCAAACGACTTAAACTCTAACTCGGTGAAGATTTCATCCAATTTTGTATTGTCTGGCTCTACCCGTTTCAAATCTTCCATCTTGATCTCTACCGGAACATCAGTTCGTATGGTTGCCAGGAACTTTGACATCCTGATATCTTCTACTGCACCCTCCACTTTTTCGCGGAGCTTGCCTTTCACTTGAGAAGAGTTCTCGATAAGACCTTCTACACTACCGAACTCGTTGATAAGTTTGATGGCTGTCTTTTCTCCCACGCCCGGACAGCCTGGGAAGTTATCAGCTGAGTCGCCCATCAGAGCAAGGAGGTCGATAACCTGGAGTGGGGAAGTGATGCTGTATTTCTCTTCAATTTCCTGTACGCCCAACTTTTCGTATCCACCGCCATGACGAGGACGGAACATGAAAACATTGTTACGAACCAGTTGTGCGTAATCCTTATCGGGTGTGAGCATGTAGGTTTCCATCCCCTTTTCACCTGCCTTCAAGGCAACTGTTCCAATGATATCATCCGCCTCGAAACCATCTACCTGAAGGATAGGGATATGATATGCCTCCAGGATATTTTTGATGATAGGCACAGAGAGTTTGATGTCTTCCGGTGTCTCTTCTCGTTGAGCTTTATATGCTGGGAAAGCCTCATGACGGAAGGTCTTGCCATGGTCGAAAGCCACCGCAATATGGGTAGGTTTCTCCTTGGTAAGTATCTCGTTGAGGGTATTGCAGAACCCCATTACACACGAAGTATTGAGTCCCTTCGAATTGATTCGAGGGGCTTTCATAAAGGCGTAATACGACCTATAAATGAGCGCATACGCGTCTAAAAGGAACAATTTATCCATAATATTCATTTTTGTGGTGTAAAATTACTAAAAAAATGCGATATTTCAAGAAGAATTGATTAATTTTGTAACAAATTTCAGAAATTAAGTAGATTTACTCACATATAATGGACTATTTATCACTTATCAAGCTGCCTATAGAGGCAGAATTAGCAGATTTTATAGATTTGTTCAACAAGTCTCTTATGCATAGCGATGGCCTCCTTTCCCAGGTGCTCGACCACATCCGTCAGCGCGCTGGAAAACGTATGCGCCCTATACTCATCTTGTTGATGGCACGTAATTTTGGAAAGGTTTCCAGTGTTACCCAGCATTCTGCTGTGGGTCTGGAGCTTCTTCATACCGCTTCGCTGGTACATGATGATGTGGTTGATGAGAGTGGGGAACGCCGCGGACAGGCTAGCGTGAATGCTACTTATAATAATAAGGTGGCTGTGCTTGTGGGCGATTTCATTCTTTCCACTGCCTTGCTTCATGTATCTTATTCGCATTCAGAGGAAATCGTGCGTTATCTTGCTGAGTTGGGACGTATCCTGTCTAATGGTGAGATTCTTCAGCTCAACAGTATCAGTAATGAAGAGATATCGGAAGATATTTATTATCAGGTGATTAAGCAGAAAACGGCTGCTCTCTTTGAGGCTTGCGCCGGTATCGGAGCGATCTCTGCCAATGCTTCAGAACTGCAGATTGAAGAGGCGAAGCGTTTCGGACAGAACTTGGGCATCATCTTCCAGATCCGTGATGATATCTTTGATTATTATGATTCCAAGGAGATAGGTAAACCTACTGGTAATGATATGGTTGAAGGAAAACTGACTTTGCCTGTAATATATGCTTTGAAGTCTACCGGTGATGAGGAGATGATGAAGCTTGCCAGAAAGGTAAAGGCTCATACTGTGACGGCTGATGAAATAGCTCAGTTAGTGGCATTTACAAAGGAAAACGGAGGTATTGAATATGCGGATAAGCGCATGTGGGATTTCCATGCCGAAGCCATGAATTTCCTCGATACTTATGTGGAGGATAAGGATATTTACAATGCCTTGAAGGCTTACTTGGATTTTGTGATTGAAAGAAAAGCTTAATATAAAAAGGGTCGGTTCTCTGAGAGAATCAACCCTTTATTTTTTGTATTCTATTGATAATCAGTTACTTTTCTTTAGAAGTATTTAATCTCCTTGCCCAGAATTTCGCTCAAGAGGAGGTTAGCCAGGCGTGATGTGCCGAGGCGCAACCACTGGTTGGTCAGCCATTTCTCGCCCAAAACTTCCTTCACGATGGTGTAGTAAACTACGGCATCATGAACGGTATTGATACCACCTGCAGGCTTGAAACCAATCTGAATGCCAGTCTTTTCGTAATATGCCTTGATAGCCTGGCACATAACGTATGCTGCCTCTGGGGTAGCAGAAACCTTCTCCTTGCCTGTTGAGGTTTTGATATAGTCAGAACCTGAGTACATTGCGAGGATAGAAGCCTTCATGATGTTGCTGCAATTCTTCAGGTCGCCTGTCTCCAGAATGCACTTCATCTTATGCTCACCGCATGTCTCCTTGAGTTCCTGAATATCATCGCAGAGCCCCTCGTAATCTTCGCTGAAGAACTTGCCAACAGGCATTACGATATCCACCTCTGTAGCACCATCCTTGATAGCCATAGCGGTTTCTGCAATCTTTACCTCGATAAAGGTCTGAGAGGATGGGAAATTGCCACTTACTACAGCGATTTCTACGCCGTCAACCTCCAGACTCTGGCTGATAAGGCCGGCAAAGTTAGGGTAGGTACATACGGTTGCTACGTGAGGAAGCTGAGGATAATCCTTGGCAAACTGGTTCACCTTTTCAATCATCTTCAGGATGCTTTCTTCTGTATCTTCTGTATGGAGAGAAGTCAACTCGATGCTACCGAAGAGGAACTTCTTGACCTCCATGGTCTCATTCTCTGCTACCTTTTCATCGAGAATCTTCTTTACTGCAGCAGCTACTTCCTCATCGTTGAGGTTGCAGTTGTACTGCTTCAAAACTGATAAATACTTGTCGTCTGACTCTTTATACTGTCCCTGCTGTGCAAGAACCTGTTCTTTAATACTGCTCATACTTAATGTTATTTATATAATTATTAAAGTTAAGTTTTTATATGAATAGCAATTTTAATTCTTGTTATCTTGTTCTTTATCTTCCTGATGCTCAGATAGTTTTGGATTGTTCTTATGCCTTTCAGAATCCCTTTTGGTCTTCTTGTCAAAACTCTTCTGGAGTTCTTCTGTCAAGTTAACCCCTGTCTGATTTGCCAGGCAGATAAGCACCCAAAGAACATCGGCCATTTCTTCGCCTAAGTTAGGTTTCTCGCCTTTCTTAAAACTCTGGTCGCCGTATGTTCGGGCAATGACGCGTGCCAGTTCGCCCACTTCTTCTGTGAGGCAAGCCATATTGGTCAGTTCGCTGAAATAGCGTACGCCATATTCTTTAATCCACTGATCTACAGCTTCTTGTGCTTCTTTTATTGTCATCTTCTTAATTCTTTTATGGGGAAAGATGCCTTTCTTTCAGGGTAGGGCATTATTCCTTGTTGTGAGTATCCATCATGATGGTTACCGGTCCATCGTTCAGTAAATCTACCTTCATATCGGCACCAAATTCGCCTGTTCCTACTGGCTTTCCGAGTGCATCGGATAGCTTTTTGCAGAACTCCTCATAGAGTGGAACGCTGATTTCGTGCTTGGCTGCTCTGAGCCAGCTTGGGCGGTTTCCTTTCTTGTAGCTGGCGAATAGGGTGAACTGGCTGATGACCAGAATCTCACCATTTATATCCATGATAGAGCGGTTCATAACATGGTTTTCGTCGTCGAAAACACGGAGTCCGATTACCTTTCTGACCAGCCAGTCTACATCTTCTGAAGTGTCGCTTTCCTCTATTCCCAGAAGGATCAGATAGCCTTGTCTGATGGCAGATTTAACCTCTCCTTCGATGGTAACTGAGGCGTGAGAGACACGCTGTATTACGATTCTCATATTACTACTTTGAACTTTGAATGTTGAACATAGAACTTTATGAATAGCATTTGTGGAATGCTTGCTTCGGTTCTGTTCTTCTTCTTATTATTAATATATATATAGTATAGTTTGAACTGCAAATATACAACTTTTATTTCATATTCTCGCCTTTTTCTTCGAAATATTTTGAAAGAATTTCTGCCTTATGAGGACCTAATACTTCTGAAAGTTGTTCCAAGGATGCTTCTTTCATCTTTTTCACGCTCTTAAACTTGCTCAGAAGGGCTTCTTTAGCCTTCGGACCGATGCCTTTGATATCGTCTAATTCTGAGTGAAGAGCATGCTTGCTGCGCTTGTCGCGATGGAAGGTGATAGCGTATCTGTGCACCTCATCCTGTATCTGCGTCAGAACCTTGAACAGCTCACTCTCGGGTGGTAGGGCGATGGTTTGAGGAGGGAATCCGAAGAGAAGTTCGTTGGTGCGGTGACGGTCGTCTTTGGCCAGTCCTGCGATAGGAATATCCAGGTGTAATTCGTCAACAATAACCTCTCTTACTACGTCCATCTGCCCCTTTCCGCCATCGGTAATAATGAGGTCTGGAAGTGCAGTTTCTTCCTCTATCATGCGACTGTACCGGCGCCTTACCACCTCTTGCATGGATGCGTAATCATCCGGTCCTTCCACCGTTTTGATGTTGTATTTACGGTAGTCTTTTCTGGATGGTTTCATACCTTTATATACGATACATCCTGCCACGGCATCAGTACCGGATATGTTGGAATTATCGAAACATTCTATCTGATAAGGCAGCTTTTGGAGCTTCAGTTTTGCTTGTAATTCCTTCATCAATCGGGTCTGTTTCTGCTCCGGATTGAGCTTTTCTGCCTGCTTCAGACGGTCGAATTTATACTGCTTGCAGTTCATTTCCGACAGCTCCAGAAGGTGCTTTTTGTCACCTCTCTGGGGTACGAAGAAGGTTGCATCTTTCAGCTTCCATTCCATTTCGAAGGGTACGATTATCTCCTTCGATGTGGAGTGAAAACGCTCTCTGATTTCCGGAATGGCTGTAATCAGAAGTTCCTCATCGCTCTCCTCCAGCTTGCGCTTATACTCATAGGTGAAGCTCTGGTTGATGGTTCCGTTTTTTACGTGAATATAGTTGATGAAGGCGTTTTTGTTGGCATCATCATTTACGATGGTGAAGACATCTACATCCGTAATTGTATGGCTTACCACCTCGCTTTTTGCCTCAAATTCATCCAGTAATTGGTATTTTTTCTTATATTCTTCGGCTATTTCAAAACGTAGAAGTTCGGCATTTTTCATCATCAAATCGTAGAGATATTTGCTTACTTCCCGCGTGTTTCCCTTCAGAATTTCACGTGCCTGGCGCATGTTTTCCTGATATTCCTCATAGCTCTGCTTGTTGATGCAGGGTGCTCCGCAGTTGTGGATATGATACTCCAGACACGGCTTGTATCTGCCTTCAGCAACGCCTTCTCTGGTGATAGGCATTCTGCAGGTGCGGGGCTTATAAAGCTTCTTGATGACCTCTAAAACGGCATACATGCTGCCGATATGAGGGTAAGGACCGAAGAAGGTTCCCACTTTTTTATTGATATGACGAGTCTTGAAAATGCGTGGAAAATACTCGTTTGTTACGCATATAGAAGGGTATGTCTTGCCGTCTTTCAGCAGGACATTGTATCTTGGATTATACTTTTTGATCAGGCTGTTTTCGAGCAAAAGTGCGTCTTCTTCTGTGTTTACGACCGTATAAGATATGTCGTGTATCTTAGAAACAAGCACCTTTGTCTTGTATCTGTCTACCTCTTTATGGAAGTAGGAAGATACTCTTCTCTTCAGATTTTTTGCCTTTCCCACATATATAATCGTATGATTTTCGTCGTAATATTGGTAGCTTCCTGGCTTTTCCGGCATACTTAAAACGATGTTTTTAAGCCTTGCCAAGCGCTCCTCATTCTCTTGTTTCGTCATATTTTACTTGTTTTTAAAGGGAAAACGAGCGTTACTGTTTCACGTGAAACGGCAACGCTCTAGTGTCTTTTACTGCTTCCTTGCTGCATTCTCGCAGTATTTCTTGCAGTCTTTTTGCAGCTTATAACTGTAATAAAGTAGTTACTTCAACGTCTGGATCAAAGGAGTTTCTGCCTTCGAAATTCTCGTTTACGAGTTCGATGATGAAGTTGGCATATACCTTTTTCGGATGGAATTTCTTTACCAGGTCGCATGCTGCTTTCATGGTTCCACCGGTGGCAAGGAGGTCGTCGTGGAGGAGAACGATGTCGTTCTCATTGATGGCATCTTCGTGGATTTCGATGGTATCCATGCCATATTCCTTAGCATAACTTTCCTGTACGGTTTTGCATGGAAGTTTGCCCGGTTTGCGGCATAAAACTACGCCGGCTCCGAGACGAATAGCAAGGGCAGAAGACATTACGAAACCGCGTGATTCGATGCCTACAATCTTGGTGATTCCTTTGTCTTTGTAGAGTTCATACATCTCATCGCTGATCTCTTTTAAAGATGCAGGATTCTTGAAAAGGGTTGAAACGTCGCGGAAGTTTACACCCTTGATTGGCCAATCTGGAATGCAACGCAGATTGTCTAATAATAGCTGATTGTTCATTACTTTTTATGCTTTAAATTGATACTTATTTTGTTCTTTTTTCTTGTTCCTTTTTATGGGCTTTTTGCCCGTTTGTTTTTGCTTTTTGCTCGATTTTATCCGCTTTTGTTTCACGAATTGCTGAAGTTTTACTTTAACCGCAAAACACTTGATGCAACCTTTCTTAAGCGGTTGAGCATCAAATGTTTTGTTGATAGTCTGTTTCACGTGAAACATTAGGAATTCCCTTGTTTTTCGCTGTGAAACGGCTTATCTTCCGAGTAATACAAGCATCACGTTGATATCGCTTGGTGATACGCCCGGAATTCGGCTTGCCTGTGCCAAAGTTTCCGGGTCGATGCGCTCGAGTTTCTGACGTCCTTCTGTGGAGATTTCGTGGAGCTCGGAATAGTTGAAACGGCCCTTTATCTTGATGTCCTCCAATCGGTGCATCTTATCGGCGATGAGACGCTCTCGCTCGATGTAACCTTTGTACTTCATCTTGATTTCTGCAGCTTCCGTTATCTCTTCCTTTCGGTTAGCTGGTGTTTCCAGTGCAGCCTTCAAGTCCGGAATAATCTCCGAAAGATTCGTGAGGTTCAGATGCGGACGAGCGATGAGGTCGATGAGCTTGCAGCCGGCACGAAGTGGAGTAGTACCGAGTGCCTCCAGTTTTGGATTTATCTCATCCTTCTTAATAGGATAGTTGGCGCAAAATTCGATGATTCTTCCGATGGCTTCTTTTTTCTCTATCCACCAGTCGTAACGGTCGCGCTTGGCAATTCCGAGTTCGTATGCTTTTTCGGTGAGTCGGGCGTCGGCATCGTCCTGACGGAGCAGAATGCGGTATTCGGCTCTAGAGGTAAACATACGGTATGGTTCGTCAACTCCCTTTGTGGTGAGATCATCGATGAGTACGCCGATATAACTCTCATCGCGGTTCATCTCGAATGTTTTGTCGCCAACACAATGCAAGGCTGCGTTGATTCCTGCCACGGTTCCCTGTCCTCCTGCTTCCTCATAACCGGTGGTTCCGTTCACCTGTCCGGCAAAGAAGAGACCTTTGATGATTTTCGACTCCAGTGAATGTTTGAGTTGGGTAGGGTCGAAGTAATCGTATTCAATGGCGTATCCCGGTCTGTAAATCTTGGCATCTCTCAAAGCAGGAATCTCGTGAAGTGCATTCAGCTGGATATCCATCGGCATGCTCGAAGAAAAACCGTTCAGATACATCTCGTTCGTATCTTCGCCTTCCGGTTCCAGGAAGAGCGGATGCTGATCCTTGTCGGGGAAGGTAACGAGCTTGGTTTCGATGCTTGGACAGTAACGTGGACCGGTACTCTGAATCTGTCCATTATATAAAGGTGAATCAGCGAGACCGCTTTTTAAAGTTTCGTGTACCTTCTTGTTGGTGTAGCAAGTCCAGCAAGGCAATTGTTTCAGAACCCGATGTTCTCCCATGTAAGAGAACTGGTGGAAATCGCTGTCGCCCGGCTGTTCTTCCATATCTTCGAAATGAACACTTCTCTTGTCAATTCTGACCGGAGTGCCGGTTTTCATTCTGGCTGTAGTGATACCCCATCGGGTGATGCTCTCCGTAAAGTTGTGTACGGCAGGCTCGGCGCATCTTCCGCCTTCTACCATCTTTCTTCCTATATGCATCAGTCCGTTGAGGAATGTTCCAGCGGTGATGATGATGCTCTTGGCATAGAATTCGGCTCCCCAGATGGTTCTTACGCCGATGGCTTCTCCGTTAGCTACGAGCAGTTCATCTGCCTGGTCTTGCCAGATGTCGAGGTTGTCGGTATGGTCGAGGATGGTTCTCCATTCCCAGATAAACTTTCCTCTGTCGCATTGGGCACGGGGGCTCCATACGGCAGGACCCTTGCCGATGTTGAGCATTCGGAACTGGATGGCGGTTTTATCCGTTACGATACCCATCTGGCCGCCCAAAGCATCGATTTCGCGCACAATCTGTCCTTTGGCAATACCTCCGATGGCGGGGTTGCAACTCATCTGACCAATCTTGTTCATATCCATCGTTATCAAACAGGTTTTGGCACCCATGTTTGCAGAGGCTGCAGCAGCCTCGCATCCGGCATGTCCTCCACCGATAACGAGCACGTCATAATTGAATTTCATACTTCGTTTAATCTATATTTTTTCTAATTTTCGGCAAAAGTAAGAAATAAAATCGAAATTTTAGCAAAAATACTTTGATAAATCATTAAAATATAGTAATTTTGCAGCAGACTTGCGAAAATATACCTAGAAATGAGGATTGCAGAATGCCAAAAATAGGTATTGCAGGGACGAAAAATGTGGAATATAAATTAGTTTCAAACAGTTAAATAATTAAATTTCAATCATTTATGTGGTTAATCAATTCATCTATTGGTAGAAAGGTAGTGATGTCAGTAACTGGTATCGCTCTTATTCTATTCTTGACATTCCACGGTTGCATGAATGTTGTTGCGCTTTTCTCTGGAGAAGCTTACAACACAATCTGCGAGTTGTTGGGTGCTAACTGGTACGCCGTAGTTGCAACTTTGGGTTTGGCAGCTTTGGCAGTTTGTCACATCGTTTACGCTTTCATCCTGACAGCACAGAACCGTCGTGCTCGCGGTAACCAGCGTTACGAGGTAACAGCAAAGCCAGAGAAAGTAGAGTGGGCTAGCCAGAACATGTTGGTGCTCGGTATCATCATTGTTCTCGGTTTGTTGCTTCACCTCTTCAACTTCTGGTACAACATGATGTTTGCAGAGCTTTTGGGTACAAGCTTCGGTCACAGCCCAGCAGACGGCTTCGCATTCATTCAGGACACCTTCGCTAACCCAGTGTTCGTAGTTCTCTACATCATCTGGTTGGTAGCTCTTTGGTTCCACCTCACTCACGGTTTCTGGAGTGCTATTCAGACTCTCGGTTGGAGCGGTAAGACTTGGTTCTGCCGTTGGAAGATGATCGGTATGATTTACTCTACCATCCTGCTTCTCCTCTTCATCGTAGTTGTATTGGCATTCGCTTTCGGTTGCGCTCCATCTTTGTGCTGCGCATAATTCGTGTAATCATTTAAGTATTAAAAAAGATTATGGCAAAAACATTAAATTCTAGAATACCTGAAGGACCAGTTGCTGAGAAGTGGACCAACTATAAGGCTCACCAGCGTTTGGTTAACCCAAAGAATAAGTTAAAGCTCGACGTTATCGTTGTAGGTACAGGTTTGGCAGGTGCTTCTGCTGCTGCATCTCTCGGCGAGATGGGCTTCAATATCTTGAACTTCTGCATCCAGGACTCTCCACGTCGTGCTCACTCTATCGCAGCACAGGGTGGTATCAATGCAGCTAAGAATTATCAGAATGATGGTGACTCTGTTTACCGTCTGTTCTACGATACTGTAAAGGGTGGTGACTACCGTGCTCGTGAGGCTAACGTTTACCGTTTGGCTGAGGTGAGCAACGATATCATCGACCAGTGCGTAGCTCAGGGCGTTCCTTTCGCTCGTGAGTACGGTGGTATGCTGGCTAACCGTTCTTTCGGTGGTGCTCAGGTATCTCGTACATTCTATGCTAAGGGTCAGACAGGTCAGCAGCTCCTCCTCGGTGCTTACTCTTCTTTGAGCCGCATGGTTGAGGCTGGTAAGGTTAAGCTCTTCACCCGTTACGAGATGGAGGATCTTGTTATCGTTGACGGTCACGCTCGTGGTATCATCGCTAAGAATTTGATTACAGGTAAGTTGGAGCGTTTCTCTGCCAACGCCGTAGTTATCGCTACCGGTGGTTATGGTAACGCTTACTTCCTTTCTACAAACGCTATGGGTTGTAACTGTACAGCAGCTATCCAGTGCTACCGCAAGGGTGCTGACTTCGCTAACCCATCTTACGTTCAGATTCACCCTACATGTATCCCTGTTCACGGTACAAACCAGAGTAAGTTGACTTTGATGTCAGAGTCACTCCGTAACGATGGTCGTATCTGGGTTCCTAAGAAGATTGAGGATGCCAAGGCATTGCAGGCAGGTACAAAGAAGGGTTCTGATATTCCTGAGGAAGACCGCGACTACTACTTGGAGCGCCGTTACCCAGCATTCGGTAACCTGGTTCCTCGTGACGTGGCTTCTCGTGCAGCTAAGGAGCGTTGCGACAAGGGCTTCGGTGTCAACAACACAGGTCTTGCCGTATTCCTCGACTTCTCTGAGTCTATCAACCGTCTCGGTATCGACGTTATCCTGCAGCGTTATGGCAACCTCTTCGATATGTATGAGGAGATTACCGACGTTAACCCAGGTGAGTTGGCTAACGAGATTAACGGCGTGAAGTACTACAACCCAATGATGATCTTCCCTGCTATCCACTATACAATGGGTGGTATCTGGGTTGACTACGAGTTGATGACCACTATCCCAGGTCTCTTCGCTATTGGTGAGTGTAACTTCTCTGACCACGGTGCTAACCGTCTTGGTGCATCTGCTTTGATGCAGGGTTTGGCTGACGGTTACTTCGTATTGCCATACACTATCCAGAACTACTTGGCCGACCAGGCATTGTGGCCAAAACTCTCTACCGATCTCCCAGAGTTCGCAGAGGCAGAGGCAGGTGTTCAGAAGGAAATCGACCGCCTGATGGGTATCCAGGGCAAGCGCTCTGTAGATTCTATCCACAAGGAGTTGGGTCACATCCTTTGGGAGCACGTAGGTATGGGTCGTACCAAGGAAGGTCTTGAGGAAGGCTTGAAGAAGATGAAGGCTCTGCGCGAGGAATTCAACAAGAACCTCTTCATCCCTGGCAAGAAGGAAGGCTTGAACGTAGAGTTGGATAAGGCTATCCACTTGCGTGACTTCATCTTGATGGGCGAGTTGATCGCTTACGATGCATTGCACCGCAACGAGAGCTGTGGTGGTCACTTCCGTGAGGAGTACCAGACAGAGGAAGGCGAGGCTAAGCGTGATGATGAGCACTTCTTCTACGTAGGTTGCTGGGAGTATCAGGGCAATGATACAACTGCTCCAGTGCTCAACAAGGAACCTCTCGAGTATGAGGCAATTAAGGTACAGACAAGAAATTACAAGAATTAAAAAGCGAACAAGACAATGGCAAGAAATATAAGTTTCACAGTTAAGTATTGGAAGCAGGACGGTCCTACAGCACAGGGTCACTTCGATACACATGAGATGAAGAACATCCCAGATGATACTTCATTCCTCGAGATGCTCGACATCTTGAACGAGGAGCTCATCGAGTCAGGTCAGGAGCCTTTCGTCTTCGACCACGACTGCCGCGAGGGTATCTGCGGTATGTGCTCTCTCTATATTAATGGTACACCTCACGGTAAGACTGAGCGTGGTGCTACAACATGTCAGCTCTACATGCGTCGTTTCAACGATGGCGATGTTATCACCGTTGAGCCTTGGCGTTCTGCTGGTTTCCCTATCATCAAGGACTGTATGGTAGACCGTTCAGCATTCGACAAGATTATCCAGGCAGGTGGTTACACCAGCATTCGTACAGGTCAGGCTCAGGATGCCAACGCTATCCTGATTCCTAAGGAGAATGCAGACGAGGCAATGGATTGCGCTACATGTATCGGTTGCGGTGCTTGTGTTGCTGCATGTAAGAATGGTTCTGCTATGCTCTTCGTCAGCTCAAAGGTTAGCCAGCTGGCACTTCTCCCACAGGGTCGTGTAGAGGCTGCTGCCCGTGCTAAGAAGATGATTGCACGCATGGATGAGCTCGGATTCGGTAACTGTACAAACACTCGTGCTTGCGAGGCTGTTTGTCCTAAGAACGAGTCTATCGCTAACATCGCCCGCTTGAACCGTGAGTTCTTGAAGGCTAAGTTGGCTGACTAATCCATCGTTTCTTTTGAGACACCGGAATTTTCTCTCTGCATCTTTACGGATGCGAGAGAATTTTCCCAACAACTCTTCACTCTTCACCTTTTGGGTGTAAGTGGTTGAAGGATAGGAAGTTGGGCGGGTGAAGAGTGGTTTTTTACTCTTCACCCGCCCTTCACCTTTTTAGGCTGTTGACAGCTAAGCGGCTCTGCGTTTATACCTTTCCCAAAATCGTAAAAGGTGAAGAGTGGTGAAGAGTGGGTGAAGAGTGCCGAAAATCTCTTCACCTATGTAATGTATTGTGTTTCAGTTCTTTATGTTGGAAAGGTGAAGAGTGAAGAGCTGATTGTGATATTCCTGCCAACTGTGCTTCTCTTGAAATAAGAGAAAGGATGTCTGGCAAACTGTTATACAGGAACAGCCGACTAGCCTCTGTTGCGCTAGTCGGCTGTTTTTCTTCTGCCAGCCTTCTGTTTTTCCTAGTCAGTTGTTCTATCTCCGATAGTTATGAATTTATTTATGCCTGCTGTTAGAATCATATAGCCAGGAAAAAGGGTAGATTATAGCCGAGAGCATCCTGTTTTTGGTGCATCCCGACATAAATTATCAGATATTCTGAGAAATATTTTGTAATCTCATCAGAATATCGTAAATTTGCGGTTATTAAGAATAAGTAATGTAATGACGAATCACTCAACAGAAATAATGAACCAAGCAACGCTCGATTTTATCCGCCAGCATCAGGACGATGACGTTCGCCAGCTGGCTTTCCTCGGCAGCAAGTATCCTGAGGTAGATATGCCTTTCGCTCTCGACCAGATTCGTGGGCGAAAGATGGCTCGTGTGAAACTGCCCCGTTGGGCAAGCATCGATGGCATTATCTATCCCCCTCATATTTCGATGGAGCAATGTTCGTCAGAGCAAACGGCACTTTATAAGGCTGAACTCGCTGCCCGACTGCTCGGTTTGTCTCCTTCATCATCCGAAAACGGAGAAGAAAAGGGGAAGGAGAGCGAAAACGCCTCAAATCTTCATCTTTCTGAAATTTGCGAATTTGCGGGCAAAGGGGCAGTTGATTCAGAATTCGCCAAAAATGAAGCTACTTACGAAAAGCAACAGATATTAACAGAATTAGAAGAGAATGTTAATGAAATAAAAGAAGAACCTCATGAAGGAGATTTTTCTGAAGAAACCGGGTTTGTTGACCTGACCGGCGGCTTCGGAGTAGACTTCTCTTACATCGCTTCCCGATTGGGCGTGAAGTCGATGTATGTGGAGCGTCAGGCTCATCTCTGTGAAGCAGCAAAGGAAAACTTTGGGCGGTTGGGCTTGAAGAATGCCATCGTGAAGAATGGAGACGGAATAGAGGTTCTGCATTCTTTTGCTTCAAAGAAAGAGGCTGCTGCATCAGAATCTTTAGGCATAACTGAAGACCAGCCGCAGTCATTACTTAAGACCAACCTTGGTCTTAAGCTGATCTTCATCGATCCTGCCCGTAGAGACGATGCGGGCAACAAGGTAGTATCCTTGAAAGATTGTACGCCCGATGTAACCCTTTTGCAGGAAGAAATGCTTTCTAAGGCAGATTACGTCATCATCAAACTCTCTCCGATGCTTGACTGGCACCGTGCGGTAAGCGAATTAAACTGCGTACAAGAGGTTCATATTATCTCCGTGAATAATGAGTGCAAGGAACTCCTTTTAGTGCTCTCAGCTCGAAATATGGGCAATCTCCGCATTTATTGTGTCAATGATGCCCAGTCCTTCGTCTGCGACGAGTTGGATATGGAGTCTTCTCCGGTGAAGATAGCCCCATCCACCTTTGAAGAGATGCAGTATCTTTACGAGCCGAATGCCTCTCTGATGAAAGCCGGCTGTTTCAGCGTCTTATCTGAGCGATATGGAGCCAGGATGCTTTCCAAGAACAGTCATCTTTTCGTGAGCCGTGAGCCTATCGCCGTCTTCCCCGGCAGAAGTTTCCGCATCATTGCCATCTCCTCCTTTAATAAAAAGGAGTTGAAGCGCCATCTGTCAGGAATTACCAAGGCGAACATCGCTACCCGCAACTTCCCTCTCTCCGTAGCAGAATTGCGCAAGCGATTGAAGTTGAAGGATGGTGGTGAAACCTATATCTTCGCTACCACGCTAAGCGATGAAAGTCATGTGCTGATGATTACGGAGAAGGCTTAGGATAAGGAGATTTCCAGGCTTTTTCTTGATGTTTTAAAAAGATTAGAGTCTTAAAGAAAACCAGGAAAGAGCTTGCGAAAACCTCGAAAATGTATAAGCTAGGGGGGGGGATGAAGGTTTGATGGTAGAGAATATTGTGGTTCATCGAACAAGATGATTCGTCTCTACTAGCCACCGGATTCGACTCTGCCAGCAATCGAATTCGATTCTATTTGCCACTGGATTCGACCCTATCAGTCACCGCAGCTATATCTGTTGGCCAACTCAGCTATATCTGTAGGTCAACTCAGCTATATCTGTAGGTCAACTCAGTTATATCTGTTGGTTAACTCAGCTATATCTGTCGGCTAACTCATCCACTTCATTTCATCAACTTAACTACTTCATTTCACCAATTCAACTACTTCTTTTCGCTAACTCAACTGTTTCGTTTAGACTTTACGCTTTTACTATGTATGGTAGCAATAGGGCTTCTTAATGTTCCCAAACATCAGTTTTTATCCTAACTATGAAAAATAATCAACTAAAAATACGTGAGTAATCATTTTTTTCATTACCTTTGCAACCGATACCACACTCGCTCACGCCGTGTCGAGGCATTTGAAGTCGCTTTAAGCGACTTTCTTGTGCTAAGATGGGAGAAAAGGTAAGTGGGATAAAGGTATCACGACATAATATAAAGGCGTTTACTTGACGCTTTGTTCTTGACGAATCGAAACTTCGCAACTTTCAGGTGTTGTCTTGAGCATTGCAACGGTAGATGCCCTCGGGATGTGTATTAGCCACATCCCTTTACTGGTATGGCGCATTGTATAGTTATAGTGCGTCCTATATCCGTATAGGGGATAGTGTACACATATCGGCGTGGGCTTCGACGTTGCTCGTTCAACAACACTGGGCAATGCGAAGGCCTCGATTCGTGGGACGGGTAACAGGTAGAATCCCACGTTTTCTTTTATTTTGCCGTCAACTAAAGCTTGTTATATCGCCAATTAAGGGGTTCGGTGGCAAAATGGAAAAAGTTATGCCAAGACTATCTTACATATATATGGCTTTGATTTTCTCGGGGGCAACGATTATTGTTGTTTCTGTAGGGTGGATTGGCGCATCTAATTTGTCTTGGAAATGGGAGCACTATATTGGTATGGTAACAGCTATAGCTACTTTTGTCAACGCAGTATTTTTGTATATTACATTGAATCATCAAGACCGTTCTTTTAAGCATGAACGATTTGAGACAACTTTCTTCAATTTACTGGATCAACGTAGAAAGATAGTTGATGCTTTTAGTATGTCTTGTCCTGAGTGGGACAATGTTTCCCATGACAAAGTGAATAAAATATATCAAGGAGAGGCATGCTTCAAGGTTGCTGCTCAAGAAGTTCAGTGGATAAGAGATAATTTGTTTGTACATGATTCTTATTGTGGCATCCTTGATGATAAAACGACTGATATTTCAATTGATAAGCAATTGGAAAGTATTCATAATGAACTAAACGACGACAAAGCGGCAATATATCAAATGGATAAGAAATTTAGATGCTGTCTTATCAATCAAACTTATCAGATAACCAATGATTTCTTTAATAAGCAACAGACATTTAGAGGAGATGGAGATAAAGAAATCAAGATAAGTCTTATTCGTTTTACATGGATAAACGGGATGTTCATGGAACATTATTTCCGACATTTGAAGCAAATCTTGAAATTCCTAGTTAAACGTCAACCAGAGAAGAAAAAGAAGGAATACTATGTAGATTTCTTGTTATCTCAAATGACAAGATATGAAATGAGAATAGTGTACTATTATTCCCTGACGAACAAGGATTATAAGGAGTTGTTGGATAAATTGGGAATTGTGGAATACATTCTGCATTTGAATAAACTCTAAATATTATTATAAATTTAAAAACATATAAGTATGAAACCATTATCAATCTTAAGACTTGTTGTAGTCTTTTTGTTGGCATTGTGTAGCAGTGCTACATTTGCCTCCGATTTTGTTACCGTTGATGGCTTTAAGTTCCTTGTTGATACAAATAAGGATGAAGCAACATTGTTGGCTAATGATTATTCGGGTGAAGTTGTAGTTCCTGCAAGTGTTACCTTCGAGGGTAAGGATTATCCCGTAACAACTTTAGGAACAGAATGTTTTGGAAGTTCTGTCACCAAAGTTGCAATTCCTAATTCTGTTACAACATTAGGCGATAAGTGTTTTTATAAATCGGGAGTTAAGACAATTGATATCCCAAATTCTGTTACGTCATTAGGCGAAAGCTGCTTTGAATCTTCTAGTTTAGAGAAAATTGATTTGCCGGAATCTGTGGTAGAGTTAGGTGAAAGTTGCTTTAGTCTGTGTAGAAGTTTGCAAGATGTTATCTTGCCAAATAGCTTGACATATATTCCAAATAGTTGTTTTATGGGGTGTGATAAAATAAAAAAAATTAAAGTGCCTTCTTCTGTGAAAACTTTAAGTAGGGCATTTTCTTCATGTTCTAATTTGGAAGAAGTAGATTTGCCAGAGGGACTAGAGAACATAAGTGAATATGGTTGTTTTTCTGGTTGTACTCAACTCAAAACAATTACGTTTCCTTCGACATTGAAATTCATAGATGGTGAAATGTTTAATGGTTGTAGTAATTTAAAAACAATTATATGTAAGGCAACAACACCACCAGATTACGGTAGGAGGAACCCTTTTGAAGGATTTTCTAAAAGCGAATGTGCTTTATATGTTCCACAAGCGAGTCTTGAGACTTATAAGAAAAAATGGATATGGAAAGACTTTGGAATTTACAAAGCAATAGAAGGTGAGAACGAACCTGTCACAGCATGTTCTACTCCAGTAATATCTTACGAGAATGGGCAGTTGATTTTCGAAAGTTCAACATCTGGCGCAGAATACCATTATACCATCAAGGATGCTGATGTGGTTACTGATAAATACAATACTGATGGCAATGTGCAGTTAGAAGGCAAGCTGGATATCTCTGTTTATGCCACGGCAGATGGCTATATGGCATCAGAGAAAGCTGCGGCTACCCTTTATTGGCTCAATGCCGAGGGCGGTGATGATACCAATAACATCAATCTTGTGAAAACAAGAGGGGTAATGGTAACGACGGATAGCGACATTACAATCTCTGGCCTGAATGATGGAGAGGTGGTAACCTTCTATTCTGTAAACGGCGTGAATCTCGGAAGTGCCAAGGCGGTGCAAGGTGTTCTTCACTTTGCTAGGCCGAATGAAAGCATCGTCATCGCCAAGATAAAAGGTAATGACTTGAAGATTGCAATTAGGTAATTTCTTTCGTGTCCCGATAGCTTGCTTTGAGAATCTATCGGGATACTTAGGAGCATTTTCTAAAATGATAAAAGGCAAAAAATGAATTTATATTTTCGATTAAGCAAAAGAGTGTATTGTCTTATGACAATCCTAGTTACTGTGTTTTGTCGTGTGAGCGCCCAGCAATGGGTATTGGATGAAATCTCAAGAGAAGACGATGGTGATAGTGGTGGTACATTTGGAGGAATCCTTGGAACAATTATCTTTTTTGGTGTAATATGGCTACTAGTTACGATTTTTGGAGACAAAAAGAAGCCTGATCCTAATTCTCATTCTGATTTTCATAACGACGAATTAGATGTTCCTTATTATGATGATGACGATGATGATTATGACCCAATAATATTTGATGATGATTATGCTGATGAACCGTTTGGCGATTCGTATGATTCATATAGTAATGGTCCGATAGGTAATTCGTATACACCCTCTTCCTCTTTAGCTGTAGGGCAAGGTCAAAAAATAAAAGATACAGACTTTGAGCGGAGATGTATTGCTATATATGGAGACTATGCTGAAAATACTTATGGATTAGTTCTAATAAAGGAAGATGGTGAATATCGTCAGATCACTTATCCTGATAAGCGGTATGAGGTGTTGTCTGCTTATATTTTTAAAAATCATAAGGAAAGACATGCTACCGTATGTACTATTGGTGACAGCGATTTGTTGAAATCATACATAGAATATCATGTCGAGTATAACATGTTCCCAACAGCAAAACCAATGGATAGTCATGGTAAATTGGAGAAGGAATATTATGGAGAGCGAATTGCGATGATGAAGGTATACTATTATTGGAAAGGGTATCCATATTGCTCAAATGGACATTCCTTGAGAGATTTTTGTTTAGCTTTGGGGTGGGATTTATGCATATATATTCATAAATATATTGGTCAGCCAATGGATATGTCTGAATATCATGATTTGAAAGAAATGACATTGAGAAAAATGACAGTAAAGGAATATCTTGAATACAGAAGCAAGGCTGATTATATTTCAGAAAGAAGTGAAGGATGGTATGATGGATGGGGAAATTATATAGGTAGGGACTATGCCGAAGCTAGTGCTGAGTTAGATAGGAGAAGGGTTTGTACTTATCAACAAGCAATTGAAGAAGTGAAGCAAATAGATTGGAGTTTGAAGTCTGGAGAGACACTACAGGAAATGAAACTTGCAACAGATAAGTTGTTAACAGCAAAGTCTGATTCGTGAATATAGAAAGTTTACTTTCAGGTGCAGAATACCACTATACCATCAATGAAGCTGATGTGGCAACCGATAAGTATAATACCGATGGGCAAGTGCAGCAGAATGGCAAATTGGATATTTCCGTCTATGCGACAGCCGATGGCTATAAGGCGACGGCAACCCTCTATTGGCTCAATGCCGAGGGCGGCGACGATACCAATAACATCAATCTTGTGGAAACAAGAGGGGTAATGGTAACGACGGATAGCGACATTACCATTTCTGGTCTGAATGATGGTGAGGTGATAACCTTCTATTCTGTAAATGGCGTGAATCTCGGAAGTGCCAAGGCGGTGCAAGGTGTTCTTCACTTTGCTAAGCCGAATGAAAGCATCGTCATCGCTAAGATAAAGGGCAATGACTTGAAGATGCTATCAAGTGATATTTGTGTTTGGAAGTCGCAAATTGCGACTTCCAAACTTCTACAAGGTCACAATTTGAGACTTTAAATTCATCCTTTTGTATCGTTTAAGGTTCCAATTTGGCACCTCAAACAAAAACATTCTAGAAAATCCTTGCTTGTTTCCAATAATAGTTGTATCTTTGCCAAAATATTCAAACCCAAAGGAAATGGCAAAGGAAAAGGAATTGGAACAGGTCGAAGGACAGCAACTGCCTGTAGAAAATAAAGTGGAGTCTCTGATACGAGTTATCAGAGGACAACAAGTGATGCTTGACCGTGACTTGGCTGAGCTGTATGGAGTAGAAACAAAAAGATTGAATGAGCAGGTAAAACGTAATATAGAGCGTTTCCCTGAAGACTTTATGTTTCAATTGACCCCAAATGAATTTGATAACTTGAAGTCGCAATTTGCGACTTCAAGTTGGGGCGGTGTAAGAAAACTGCCTTACGCTTTCACAGAGCAAGGAGTTGCTATGCTTAGTGGAGTTTTGAAGTCATCGACTGCTGTTGAAGCAAACATCCGTATCATGCGAGCATTCGTATCTATGCGCCATTTTATGGTGAACAATGTGGCGTTTTATCTCTTTAATGAAAAAGTTCCAAGTGGGAGGAATGCCACTTGGAACTTGACGTATTATTTTCTTTTTTCCTTGAAGAACTTCTCGAAGAAGTTCATTTGCTTTTGATTTTGAACAGGACCCAAATGCAGTCCTTCCTTCATAATCATCACCGTTGGTTTACCTTCCTGGTAGCTAGTCCAGAAAGGAAGGCTATCCCCATTTGGATTGCCAGTCTTGGTAAAGTTGATCCAGTAGCGTGACATGATTTGTTCCATGTGCTGCTCCGTCTCGGTCATCTTTCCAGAGCCAAACTTATAGCCATAGATGAATGGCATCTCTGCCACATGGCTGGCTCCTCCCTTGCGGCTTTTCACGATGGTGTTCTCAGAGTCTTGGTCAAAGTAATACATATACACCTTGCCCTTGCCGGTCTTGCTCTGCAGGTTAGCCCAGGCATATGTTCCCCATGCAAAGGAGCCATCACGGAAAATGTCGGATTGAGCGAAGTAGGTTTCTTCCTCTGTCTTGGCAGGATAGAGACTGAGAACCTGGTCTGCCCAACTTCCATATATCTCATGGATTCTTTTCTCATAGTCACTTACACTGACAGGGCGGCTAAACATACTTCCTTCGTCGCTGTTGGTTCCTATGATGACATTTACATCATTGTAGCTTCCCTTTTCATAGAGCTTATACTGGTCATCGGTGATGGAGTAGCCGTCAACGTTCGGCCAAAAAGACTCAAAGGCGGTATTCTTCACGATGTCCATAGCCGGAACTTTTCTTAGCTGCTTCAAGTTCTTAGCCTTGAGTCTCTTTTGAAGGAGAAGTCCACCTGCTTCTGCCGCTTTGGTAGTGAGCATGGCTGTGTTACCATTTCTGCTTTCACCCACAGGCCAGAAGGAGCTACCACTTTCGCTGATGGCTCCTCGGAAGAGTCCCTTGGCAAGGGGAGAGGCGCATAGTATACTTACCGAGATACCACCGGCAGATTCTCCAGCAATGGTAATCTTGTCTGGGTCTCCACCGAAGGCAGCGATATTGTCGTGAATCCATTTTAAGGCCATCACTTGATCAAGGATGCCATAGTTACCAGATATGTTCTTGCCTGATTCCTTACTCAGCTTTGGATGTGCCATGAATCCCAAGGCTCCCAAGCGGTATTCTATGCTGCAATAGATGATGCCTTCCTTGACAAAGCTTTCCTGAGTTCCACTGTAGGAGCCAGTAAGAAAGGCTCCTCCATGAATCATCACAAATACAGGGAGTTTGTCATTCTTACTCTTGGCTGGCGTTTCCACACTGAGGTATAGGCAGTCCTCGCTCATGCCCAGCTCTCCACCATTTTGGTTAGGGTCAATGGGCTGTGGTGGACGGTCTCCCCATTTATCTGCTTTGAATACTCCCTTCCAAGGCTTCTTGCTCACTGGGGCTTTCCATCTGAGGTTGCCCACTGGTGCTTCAGCGTATGGGATTCCCTTGTATAGGGCGAATCCTTCATGTTCCACACCTTCAATTTCTCCTTGCTCCACTGTTGTTCTTAGCAGTTGGGCGTTAGCTGCCGATAGGCAAAAGAGTGTCAGGGCAGCTGTCAGTAGATGTCTTTTCAATTTCATTTCTGGTTATTCCATTAATTCCGCAACACTATTATCAATTAAATATTTTAAGCGCCTGAGCAACAAAAAGTTACTCTGGATTTTGCTATGTCAGAATTTTCACTTATCTTAATGTTGCGAAAAGAAAACAAGCAAAACTCTGATATGACATGGCAAAGATACAAATTAAATCTGAGAAACTCACTCCTTTTGGAGGAATATTTTCGGGTCATGGAGCAATTTGACTCCATATTGTCTTCTGTAATCGACTCCACCCTCATAATTTCACTACTCATTGGATGAACCATCTTTCGCTTCATCCGACACTTCGCACTTCTCGCCAGTGTTGGAGAGAATAGATGATCGAGCTTTTTCTTATTGTGATTCCTTGGAGAATGTTAGTTTTCCGCCAGTGCTTAAAATTATCAGGTAAAGATATTCCGCCAAAACCACCACTAAATGGGTGATATAGGCTAGTTTGAGGGCTGTAATTAAATTTTAACCCCTAAAAAACTGCAAAAAAAGTAGCAATATTTGGTAATTTGCCAAAATATTGCTACTTTTGCATTTATAATATTGCAAACTAGTTTGAAAATCATGTCATTAATAGAAATTAAAAAGGTCGAAACAAAGAAGGACTTGAAGACGTTCATCGACTTCCATTACGACCTCTACGAAGGCAACGAATATGATGTGCCTAATCTTTTCAGCGACGACATGAATACTCTGAGTAAGGACAAGAACGCAGCGTTCGAGTTCTGCGAGGCAGAGTATTTTCTTGCCTATAAGGACGGCAAGCTGGCAGGTCGCGTCGCTGCCATTATCAATCATAAGGCAAACAATAAATGGGGCAGGAAGTCGGTCCGTTTCGGCTGGATTGATTTCATTGACGACCGCGAGGTTTCCAAGGCTCTTCTCGATGCTGTAGAGAAATACGGTAAGGAGAAGGGAATGGAAGATATTGTAGGTCCGCTGGGTTTTACCGATATGGATCCAGAAGGCATGCTTACCTGGGGCTTTGACCAGCTAGGCACCATGCCTACCATTTATAATTATTCATATTATCCGGAGCACATCGAGGCTCTGGAGGGTTTTACCGTAGATAATAAATATGTAGAGTATAAACTGATGGTGCCAGATACCATCCCGGAGAAATATTCCAAGATAGCGGCGATGATAGAGAAAAGATACAATCTCCATGTCCGCAAACTTACCCGTAAGGATGTTTATCAGGGCGGATACGGACAGAAGATTTTCGACCTCATCAATGATACATACAAGCATCTCTATGGTTATTCCGAACTTTCACAGAAGCAGATAGACCAGTACATCAAGATGTATCTGTCTTTGCTCGACCTGAACTTTGTAACAGCCATAGAAGACTGGACTACCGAGGATCATAAGATGATAGGTATCGGTATTACGATGCCTTCCCTTTCCAGAGCTCTGCAGAAGTGTCATAGGGGCAGGCTGCTTCCTTTTGGCTGGTGGCATCTGCTGCGCGCCATCAAGTTCCATAAAACCAAGATTGTCGACCTTCTGCTCATCGGTATCCAGCCGGAATACCGTGCTAAGGGTGCCAATGCGCTGCTCTTTGCCGACCTGATTCCTATCTATCAGAAGTATGGAATCGAGTGGGGAGAAACACAGGTGGAAATGGAAGATAATGCTGCCGTGCAGGGACAATGGGGCGTCTTGGATCCAGTCCTTCACAAGCGCCGCAACTGCTATATTAAGAGTATCAGGTAAATAGTAATTGTTGTGTTGGCAATTATCTGATAAACAGAATATTGCAACATCATTTGCTATGTTATAAGAAAATAAATAAGAATAACTAAGGAGGAAATCATGTCTGAAGATAAAAACTTAGGTAACAGCGAATTGAATGCCGCTGATGAGCTTACCAATGCCCCTCAGGAGCAGCAGCCGGTAGAATATACCGATGATAACATCCGCCACTTGAGCGATATGGAGCATGTGCGTACCCGTCCGGGTATGTACATCGGCCGTCTGGGAGATGGAAATCTGCCGGAAGATGGTATTTATGTGCTCTTGAAGGAGGTGGTAGACAACTCTATCGATGAATTCAAGATGGGCGCAGGTGCCCGTCTGGAAATCGATATCGAGGACAATCTGCGTGTCAGCGTGCGCGACTATGGCCGTGGTATTCCTCAGGGCAAGCTCGTTGAGGCTGTAAGTGTGCTGAATACCGGCGGTAAGTACGACAGCAAGGCGTTCAAGAAGAGCGTCGGTCTGAACGGTGTGGGTGTGAAGGCGGTCAATGCCCTCAGTTCCCACTTCGAAGTAAAGTCGTACCGCGACGGAAAGGTGCGCCATCTGAAGTTTGAGAAAGGTATTCTGAAGAGCGACACGATGGAAGATACTGAGGACGAGAACGGTACCTTTATCTTCTTCGAGCCGGATAATACACTCTTCAAGAACTATTCCTTCCACGATGATTTCGTGGAAACGATGCTCCGCAACTATACTTATCTGAACACCGGACTCACCATCATGCACAATGGCCGCCGCATCTTGAGCCGCCATGGTCTGCAGGATTTGCTGAGCGATAATATGACCAACGAAGGTCTCTACGACATCGTCCACATGAAGGGCGAGGACATCGAGATTGCCTTCACCCATACCAACCAGTATGGCGAGGAGTATTATTCCTTCGTCAACGGTCAGCACACCACCCAGGGAGGTACGCATCAGAGTGCCTTCAAGGAGCATATTGCCAAGACTATCAAGGAGTTCTACGGCAAGTATGAGTATGCTGACATCCGAAACGGACTGGTGGCTGCCATTGCCATCAATGTAGAAGAACCGGTCTTCGAGAGTCAGACCAAGATTAAGCTCGGAAGTACTACGATGACGCCGAATGGTGGCGAAACCATCAATAAGTATGTGGGCGATTTCCTGAAGAAGGAAGTAGACAACTATCTCCATATCCACAAGGATGTAGCTGAGGTTCTGGAGAATAAGATTAAGGAGAGCGAACGCGAGCGCAAGGCGATGGCGGGCGTTACCAAACTCGCCCGTGAGCGTGCCAAGAAGGCTAATCTCCACAACCGCAAGCTCCGCGACTGCCGCATCCATTTCAGCGACGCCAAGAACGAGCGCAAGGAGGAGAGTTCCATCTTCATCACCGAGGGCGATTCTGCCAGCGGAAGCATCACCAAGAGCCGCGATGTGAATACCCAGGCGGTGTTCTCTCTGCGTGGTAAACCGCTCAACAGTTTTGGTCTTACCAAGAAGGTGGTTTATGAGAACGAGGAGTTCAATCTGCTTCAGGCGGCTCTCGATATAGAGGACGGCTTGGATTCATTGCGTTACAACAAGGTGATTGTGGCAACCGATGCGGATGTCGACGGAATGCACATCCGCCTGCTCATCATCACCTTCTTCCTTCAGTTCTTCCCAGATCTCATCAAGAAGGGCCATGTCTACGTGCTTCAAACCCCATTGTTCCGAGTGCGCAACAAGCGAACCAAGATCAAGAACAAGCAGGCTGTGGCTGATGCGGATGCAAAACTGGGAAGCAAGGAGAAAAAGAGCGATTTCATCACGCATTACTGTTACAGCGATGAGGAGCGCCAGCAGGCGATTCGCGATTTGGGCCCTGATCCTGAAATCACCCGATTCAAAGGATTGGGAGAGATTTCGCCTGATGAATTCGCCCATTTCATCGGTCCTGACATGCGATTGGAGCAGGTTACGCTGCATAAAACCGACCAGGTGCAGAAGCTGCTGGAATATTATATGGGTAAGAACACGATGGAGCGCCAGAACTTCATCATTGAAAATCTGGTGATAGAAGAGGATATTCCGGAGGAAGACTCAGCACCGCTGGATTAAATGAAGTGAAGAGTGAAGAACGAAGAGTGAAGAATTCAAGTGCTTTCGGGGGGTAACCATTGAAAAAAGCGCTGTTAACTGTTAACCTGTTAACTCTTGAAGGATTTCTCTCTTTCATAAACTTTAAGTTTTAAGAAATGAAGAAATATCTATTCATAGCACTGGTAGCATTCCTGGCAGTAACTTCTGCCAGTGCCCAGTTGCGTATCAAGATGGGCAAGAACAGCCCGATAGAGAAGTTGGGAAGGGCTGAAATCGCCATTACCAACCTTTATGTGGATAGTGTGGATGAGAATAAGCTCGTAGAGAACGCCATCCGAGGCATGCTCGAAAAGCTCGACCCTCATTCTTCTTACGCTACAGCCAAGGAAACCAAGGCGATGAACGAGCCGCTGAACGGCAGTTTTGATGGCATTGGCGTGCAGTTTAACATGGTAGATGATACGCTGCTCGTTATCCAGCCGGTTACGAACGGACCTTCTGAGAAGGTGGGAATCATTGCCGGCGACCGCATTGTGGCTGTAAACGATACTGCCATTTCGGGCGTCAAGATGAGCAAGGAGGAAATCATGAAGCGCCTTCGTGGTCCTAAGGGAACAACGGTGAACCTTACCATCGTGCGCCGTGGCATCAAGGATAAACTCATCTTCAAGGTAAAGCGCGATAAAATTCCGGTAACTACGATGGATGCGGCTTATATGATTCGTCCGGGCATCGGATACATCCGATTAGGAAGCTTCGGTCTTACCAGTCATAAAGAGGTAACAATAGCGATGGATTCGCTGAAAAAGAAGGGTATGAAGGACCTTATCTTCGACCTTGAGGATAATGGCGGAGGCTATCTTCAGGCTGCGGCTCAGATTGCCAACGAGTTCCTGCAGAAGGGCGATCTCATCGTTTATACCAGCGGTCGTGCTGCGCCTCGTCAGGAATATAAGGCGCAGGCTAACGGTAGATGGCGCAAGGGCAAGGTGGTGGTGCTCACCAATGAGTTTACCGCTTCTGCCGCCGAGATTGTTTCCGGAGCCATCCAGGATCAAGACCGTGGCGTAGTGGTTGGTCGCAGAACCTTCGGCAAGGGATTGGTGCAGCGTCCGCTGACCTTCGATGATGGCAGCGAGATTCGTCTCACCATCGCCCATTACTATACGCCTAGCGGCAGATGCATCCAGAAGCCATATAAGAAAGGTGACAGGTTGGATTATGCGATGGATCTGGACAAGCGTTATAAGCATGGCGAGTTCACCAATCAGGACAGCATCCATCTTTCAGACAGTCTGAAGTATTATACCTTGCGCAAGCATCGTGTAGTTTATGGTGGTGGTGGAATCATGCCAGATTATTTCGTTCCGCTAGATACAACCAAGTACACCAAGATGCACCGTCAGTTGGCAGCCAAGAGTATCGTTATCAACCACAGTCTGAAGTTCATCGATGCGCATCGTAAGGAGCTGAAGAGCCAGTATAAGGATTTCGATAAGTTCCTCGCCACCTACGAGGTTCCTTCTTCGCTGATAGATGGCATTATCGCCGAGGGCAAGAAGGAGAAGATAGAGCCGAAGGATGAGGCTGAATTAACTCAGACTAAGAAATACCTCGCCCTGCAGCTGAAAGCCCTTGTAGCACGAGATATCTGGGATATGAGCCAATACTTCCAGGTTTGGAACGAGACCAATGAGATAGTTCAGCGCGCTGTACAGCTGCTGACTACGGGGAAGTAATTATCCAAAAATCGGCTGTTAACTGTTAACCTGTTAACCCCGTGAGGTGAGTTTTAAGCAATACGCCCTGAAAGGGCAGAAGCTCCTAGCCCAGGGTAACACCCTGGGTTAAACATACAACCAACAAAACGCCCTGTAAGGGCAAAAGCTTCGTATTTGAAAGCTTTTGCCCTTACAGGGCGACTTCGTTATATCCCCATTATACCCAGGGTGTTACCCTGGGCTAGGAGCTTCTGCCCTTTCAGGGCGTGCTGCTCAATCTTTGCTTCTGTTAGAATTCATAAATTCTTTTCCGAATTCATTTACTTCTTCTCATGCATGCGATCCCATTTCAGATAGATTCCGGCAAGGATGGTGCCGGAAATACTGTGCCAGGCGCAGCTGATGGCGCAAGGCAATACGGCGAGAGGCTGGGCTGCGAAGAAGTTGCCCGCAAGTACCGTAGCAAGACCGGCGTTCTGCATTCCTACCTCAATACTGATGGTACGCTTCTTGGCAGTATTGAATCCGGCACATTTCCCGGCAAGCCAACCGAGACAGTAACCCAGGGTGTTGTGGCAGAAAACCACGGCGAAAGTCCAGAGGAAGAGCGATAAGCCGCGGGCTACGAGGTCATCGTGAACCGTAGAAATCACGCCTCCCACGATAATCGCCAGACACGTTACACTGATGCCAGGCATCAGACTCTGGATGGTAGGGAAGCAATCCTTCTTGCCATAGATATAATTCAAGGCGCAGCCGATGGCCACAGGAATAATCGTGACTATCAGAATGTTGATGAACATTCCCACAGCATCTACATGGATAATCTCGCCTGCCGTAATCTTCATCAGAAGCGGAGTCATCACAGGCGCAAGAATCGTAGAAGCACAGGTCATTCCCACAGAAAAAGCCACGTCGCCATGACACAGATAACTCATGATGTTGCTCGATACGCCGCCGGGGCAGCAACCCACCAGCAGGATGCCGAGCGCCAGTGCCGGGTCAAGATGCCACACATGAACCAGGGTGTAAGCCACACCAGGCATGATGATAAACTGGGCACAGGCTCCGATGAAGACATCCAGCGGGCGCTGAGCCAGAATCTTGAAGTCGTTGGTGGTCAAGGTCAGACCCATGGTGAGCATGATGATGCCGAGAATGACGGTTTGAGTAGTTCCGCGCACCCAGTCGAAGGTATGTGGGAAGAAGAATGTGAACACAGCAACACCTATCACGAAGATAGATGTGTAATTGGCCAGCAGCTTGCTGAGCCCTTGAAATAACTTAAGCATAATTCTATTTCTTTTAAAATCCTGATATTTCTCTCTTATTTATTTCTTTCCTCGCTTTCAATATCGAGTGCAAAAGTACGTCTTTTCTATCGGATAAACAAATTATTCTGCAAGAAAATGATAAATTATAACATTTTTATAGGGTAGCGCTTGCAAATCTGCACGAATCTTTTGGGATTGTGCAAAATCATGGGCAAAATAATTCGGCTTTTCTTCTTTAATTCCGCAACAAATGTGTAACTTTGCACCCATATTATCGATAATAGTCATAGAATGAACGAAGATTTTGATATAAGACAAGAAATGGTTTCGCCTGCCGAAAAGGAATTCGAGAAGGCGCTGCGCCCGCTGAAGTTTTCTGATTTCAGTGGACAGAATGGCGTGGTAGAAAATCTCGAGGTCTTTGTTGAGGCTGCCAAATATCGTGGCGAACCGCTCGACCATACGCTCCTCCACGGTCCGCCGGGATTGGGTAAGACCACGCTGAGCAACATCATCGCCAACGAACTGGGCGTAGGATTCAAGATTACATCGGGTCCTGTGCTTGATAAGCCGGGCGATCTGGCGGGAATCCTTACCTCGCTGGAGCCCAACGATGTGCTCTTTATCGATGAAATCCACCGTCTTTCGCCTGTCGTAGAGGAGTATCTCTATTCGGCGATGGAGGATTACCGCATCGACATCATGATAGACAAGGGTCCTTCGGCTCGCAGCATCCAGATAGACTTGAATCCGTTTACCCTCGTGGGAGCAACAACGAGAAGCGGTCTGCTTACAGCCCCATTGCGTGCCCGTTTCGGAATCAATCTGCATCTGGAATATTACGACCCGGCTACGCTTCAGAAGATTATCAAGCGAAGTGCGATGCTCCTGAAGGTGCCGATAGAGGATGAGGCGGCAGTGGAAATCTCCCGCCGTTCGCGCGGAACCCCTCGTATCGCCAATTCGCTGCTCAGAAGAGTGCGTGATTTCGCCCAGGTAAAGGGCAACGGAACCATCACTTACGATATTGCCCAGATGGCGCTCAAGGCACTCAACATCGACCAGTATGGCTTGGACGAGATTGATAATAAGATTCTCACCACCATCATCGACAAGTTCCGTGGCGGTCCGGTAGGCGTAAGCACCATTGCCACGGCAATAGGCGAGGATGGCGGCACCGTAGAGGAGGTTTACGAGCCGTTCCTCATCATGGAGGGTTTCATCAAGCGCACGCCGCGAGGCAGAATGGCAACGCCGCTTGCCTACGAGCATCTCGGCAGAAATCCGTATACAAGCAATATTATGCAGGGAGACTTGTTTGAGTAATGTTGAATGTTAAATGTTGAATGTTGAATTAGGGCTAGCGCCGTAAAAGGATAAACATTTATGAAGATTGGGATTTTTACGGGTACATTCGACCCATTTACGATAGGACATCAGAACATTGCCGAGCGTGCCTTGCCGATGTTCGACAAGCTCGTGATTGCAGTGGCGGTGAGCAAGCTGAAGCACGCCAGCGAGGAAATCTCGAAGCGTGTGGAGGATATCAAGGCTGTTTTCCCGAAGGAATGTTCGGAACTGGTGGATGCGGAGGATGCATCTAAGGGTTATCGCCTGGAGGTGGTTTCTTACGATGATCTCACCATCGATTTGGCGCATCGTATGGGAGCCAGGTTCCTGGTTCGTGGCGTCCGTTCTGCCAAGGATTTCGAGTACGAAAGAGAGCAGGCTGACATCAATAAGCAGTTGGGCGGCGTAGAAACCATCCTGCTGTTTTCTGACCCAAGATACAGCAGCATCAGCTCAACGCTGGTCAGGGAACTGAGATTCTTCGGAAGAGAAGTAGATGAATTTTTACCAAAAATAAAATAAAAATAGGAGGAAGAAGCGTATGATAACATACAATGTAGACGGCGTGAAAATGCCAAAGATTAAGAAGCGTGATACGAGTGCCTGGATTCGCAAGGTCGCTGCCTCTCATGGCCGCAAGGTGGGTGAGATTGGCTATATGTTTGTGGATGACGAGAAGATTCTCGAAGTGAACAACGAGTATCTGGGTCATGATTACTATACCGATGTCATCACCTTCGATTACGATGAGGATGATGTGATTAACGGCGACATCGTGATTTCGCTCGATACCGTGCGTACCAATGCCGAGCAGTTTGGCAAGACCTACGATGATGAGCTTCACCGCGTCATCATCCACGGCATCCTGCACCTCTGCGGAATCAACGACAAGGGTCCGGGAGAGCGTGAAATCATGGAGGAGAACGAGAACAAGGCACTCGCCCTGCTCGAAGGTGCTTCGATATTGAAGAAGTAAAGCCATTCTCTATAATTTGAGGAAGCTAGGTTTCTTCAGTTTCAGGTAGAAGTATAGAAAATACAGCTGTTAACTGTTAACCTGTTAACTTTGTTACAGGTTGGCAGTTGACATAATGATAGGAGATAAGATAATGGCAACAGCAATCAAAGCAATACCAACATTGCATGGTAAAGAAGCAAAAGAGTTCTTGCGCCATGCAGAAGAGGCCGAGCGCAACTTTAAGGGATTCAAAGATATCGAAGAACATCCCTTTTGTGTAATGGCTCGCAGCATTTTGGAAAAGGCAGGTATGAGATAAGAAAGGAGGCATTTATGTTTCTGAGTTCACAATGCTTTTTTAGTGAATTGACAGATGACTTATTATCCACCTGTCAACCATTCTCGTGTGGCAATGAAGATCTGGATGATTTCTTCACGAATGATGCCACACGCTATGCTTATTATTTGATGGGGAAATCATATTGTTTTCGAAAGAATGATGACCCCACCAAAATCGTTTGTGCCTTTACGGTTTCTAATGATAGCATTCGTATTTATGATTTGCCAAGAAGCCGTAAGGATTATATGAAAAGTCTTACGCATCATGAAAAGCCTCTGCGTAGATACCCTGGTATTCTTATCGGTCGTTTGGGCGTAAACAAGGATTTTTGTGGAAAGGGAATAGGCAGTGAAGTCATTGATTTCATCAAGGGTTGGTTTATGTCTCATGACAACAAGTCTGGCTGTCGCTTTGTGATAGTAGATGCAATCAATGCTCCCGAAGTAATCTCTTTCTATCAAAAAAACGGTTTTCAACCTCTGTTTACCTCTGAAGAGCAGGAGTTCTTGTATACAGGAGGAAAGAAAGGGCAACAAATCAAAATGGCAACCAGATTGATGTACTTTGACTTGCTGTGGATGAGACAATAGTAATTTGATAATTATTTTTGATTATGTTTAGATTTAAAGTTATACTTCTTTTATCATTAATTTTAAGTGTTTACCCAATTATGAGTCATGCGCAATTAAAAAAGTCTGGTTCAATAGAGAGGGTAAAGGGGTTTACAAATGGTTCCGTCAGTTTGATGAAGTCTACAACAGAGAAAGGGGATGTGTATTCTCTAACGTTACGTAATAATTCAAAATTTCATGATGATGTGAATTTGTTGTTGGGAGATAAGGAAACGGCTGTAAAAAATCTAAAAGACTTTTCTGAAACTTTAAAAACAGCAAAGTCTGGTGAACATTTTGATTTCGAAGTGATGGGACTGACATATACTTTCTTTTATGGTAGCACATTAGGGCAAAAATGTTTTAAGATATGGGCACCTAATAGTGTAAGTTCTGATTATGGTAGGTTGTTTAAGGCAACAATAGATGATATTATCAAATATTTTTCAAACAATGGGGAATAAAGAGTGGATTGCTTTTGCAAATGAGAAAAAATGTAATCACGCAAAGAGCTTGATAAAGAGTGGATTTATAAGTTGGGTAAATACAGCTAATTTTGAAGTAGGAGATATAGTATATTTGTTTATGTCAAATACTAGAAACGTTAGATTTAAAACTCAAGTTGTTGCCGATAATTGTAAGCGTGAGGATTCAGAATATTGGCTCGAGCAAGCTCCTGCGGATATTACTTTTAGATTAAAGTTGGTTGCAGAATATTCTGGAGACCAATTGAATGAAAGTGTTTTGATTAAGCATGGTTTTAAGGGTGGTAGATCACTTCAAACTCCAAGCTATAAGAATGAAAATTTGATGGATTATATAAAGTCAATCTTTTAAAAGTAAAAGGGAGAACTAACAGGTGTCTGTTGGATTCTCCCTTTTTGTTTCTTATTCTATCGCCTTGATTCTCTCGCGGCATTCTTTCAGAATCCCAGTTAGTTCCTCCACGGTAGTGGCTCTCAGCATGGCGATTCTCGTCTGGCGAAAATCGGGAATGCCCTTGAAGATAGGGGAGGCAGCAAGGTGGCGACGGGTGTGGAGAATGCCTCTGTACTCGTCGATGCGCTCCACGTTGATGCGAAGCTGCTCCTCCAGGAGGTCAATTTTCTCATCTACGGTTAATGGGGCAGCGCCCGTATTATCCAGGTAATCACGTATTTCCTTGAAAATCCATGGTCTGCCGAAGGTGGCGCGGCCAATCATCACCGCATCTACGCCGTATCTTTCGAAGGCAAGTTTGGCTTCTTCCGGGGTCGTAATATCGCCGTTGCCGATGATAGGAATATGGATGCGGGGATTGTTCTTCACCTCTCCGATGAGGCTCCAGTCGGCTTCTCCGGTGTACATCTGGCTACGGGTTCTTCCGTGGATGGTGAGCGCCTGGATTCCGCAATCCTGTAGCTGCTCGGCAAGGTCGGTGATGATGAGGTTCTCGCAATCCCATCCCAATCGGGTTTTCACGGTTACCGGCACGTTTACCGCCTTCACCACTTCTCTTGTGATATCCAGCATCAATGGGATATTTCGGAGCATTCCGGCTCCTGCACCCTTTCCGGCAACCTTCTTCACCGGGCAACCGAAGTTAATATCAATCACATCCGGCTTCGCCTGTTCTACGATTTTGGCAGCTTCCACCATATCCTCTGTGGTTCTGCCGTAAATCTGAATGCCCACAGGGCGCTCTTCATCGCTTATCGTAAGCTTGCTGACGGTGCTCTTGATGCTTCTCACCAAGGCTTCCGCCGATACGAACTCAGTATAAACCATGGCGGCTCCGAATCGCTTGCAGAGCATGCGAAAACCAATATCTGTTACGTCTTCCATCGGAGCGAGGAAGAGGGGCTGTGGCCCAAATTCTATATTACCTATTTTCATGAGTTTCGAGTGAAATCTTCTTATTCCTATGATGTATATCTTCTTTTTTGCGGCTGCAAAGTTACTGCTTTTTTCTGAAAATAAAGAAAATACTACTTCAAAAGATGATACATTCCCCCTGCAAAGGTCTTGATGACTCCCTTCATCTCCAATGTGAAGAGGAGGGAAGTGAGGCGAGAAATGTCGATATTCGTCTTTACGGAGATAAGATTCACTTGCAGGTCGTTGGTCTTGGAGAGGACTTCTACGATGAGTTGCTCCTCGGGCGATAATTCGGGGAAGAGGCTGCGCTCGATGCCTTGTTGCTTGGCTCGCATCAGGGTGGCGTCATCCTGCCAGCGCATGTCCTTCACAAAGTCCTCGGCACTGGTGATGAGCGTGGCGCCGTTGTTGTGTATCAGGTTGTTGCAGCCCTCGCTGTAGTGGTCGCCTATCCTGCCCGGGAAGGCGAAGACGTCCCTACCGTAGGATTGCGAAATATCGCAGGTGATGAGGCCGCCGCCATGAGCTGCGCTCTCTATCAGGATGCAGGCATCCGACATTCCTGCCACGATGCGGTTGCGGCGCACGAAGTTTATCTTATCAGCGTTTGTACGGGTAAGGAATTCGGTGAGCAGTCCGCCCTGTTCTATCATTCTTGCCGCCGTTTCCCGGTGCTGACGGGGATAGAGATCATCGAGACCGTGAGCCAGCACGCCTATGGTTTCGTAGCCGTTGGCGAGTGCCTGGCGGTGCGCCACGATGTCCACTCCGTAGGCAAGTCCGCTTATGATGAGCACGTTGGGCGAGAGCTGCTTCAGGTCGGTGATGAAGCGGCGGATGAGGTCTTCGCCGTAAGGCGTGCAGTGGCGGGTTCCTACGATGTTGATGACGCGCTGCTGGTTGAGGTTGGCGTTGCCTTTATAGAAGAGGATGAGGGGTGCGTCATCGCAATCCTTGAGGCGTTGCGGATAGCGGTCGTCGTTCATCGGAATGGGTTCTATTCCGTAGCGTATGTCGTACTCCAGTTCTTCCTCAGCGCGTTTTCGGGCTTCTTCGCAGTTCTGGATAGCGCTCACGAGTTTATCCGAGGCATCGGGGAGGATGTCTCTGAGGTTGTTCTTATGCTCCAGAATGAGCGTGGCGGAGCCTACCTTTCTGTATAGCTCCAGCATTCCTGCCAGGCTGAAGTAATTGAGCCTTGTCAGGAGAATGGTGTTCAGTATTTCCTGTTGGTCAGCCATAATCTTTATCTTTTATCTCTTCAAGTATTCGTAACCTATCCTGCACCTCAGGCATTCCTTCCTGTCGCAGTATTCCTTCTTCAGCTGTATGAGCGCCTGGCTATCCCCGGCGTTCTCTACCGGCAGGCCGCATTCCTTCCACATCCTTACTATGTGGTTATTCTCGGCCTTCAGCTCCTCCAGAAAGTCGAAGGCGCGGTCGCAGTATTTCTCCTCGCCCCGGTGCCTTCCATAGGCAAAGAGGATGGGAACCACGGTGTTGATGATGAGCAGATTGAGCGAGAAAGGGGAGAGATGCTTCTCGTTCCGGATGCTCGTGCTGCCGAAGGTATAATGGGTTTCCCAATACTCCGTAACGCTGGTTGAGAGCACCTGCTTCGCCTCCTTCACCGTGCTTGCCTCGAGCAGCTGGCTCAGCCCCGCACGGCGGTTATAATAAAGATTGGCTAACTGCGAGATGCGGATGTGAGGGAAGTTCTGCGGACGCAGGCGCAGGAAGCGCCACTGCTTGTAATCCATCGGCTGCAGCGAGAATTTATGCGAGAGATAGAGATATTCGTTCCTCAATCGGGAGAAATAGCCGTCGTTCAGCGCGTCTTTCTGATATCTTTCGGGAATGGTGTTCAGCTCCAGCAGTCCGGCTTGCCCCAGGAAGATGGCTTCTATCTGGAAGAGGTCGTCGCGGTGATGGTCTACGGCCCTCAGCGGCAGATGGTAAGCCCACTGCTCGAAGGCGTCGCCGTTGATTCCGAACCCGTAGTTGCGCGCCAGGGTCACGAAGTAGGCGTTTTCCCAATCGCCGTTACATTGCTTTACGCGCGCCTCTATCGCATCGGTTTTCTGCGATAAGCGCTCGGTTTGCAGGGCGCTCATCCAACTGTGCACGGTGAGGCGGGTGAGCGATGGAATAATCTGGTAGCAGGGAGGATACTGGTCGATGCTCAGCAGCTCCTGATAATGTTTCGATACGTTGTCGGGGATGTCGAGCTGTAACTGCACGAGGGGTTCGCCTTTCGAGTTCTTTGCCTCTACATCGATGGTTCCGCAAACGTGCAGGATAACGTTGTCGTAGCGTTCATCCTTATCATGTCCGTGCACATACCAGTCGCTTGCCTTGTCGTGAATCTCCACGTTTCCCACCCATAGGGTTCCGTTGAGTTTGATTTTGGCATTGAAGAAATCGGGCCCTGCATTGCGGTTGTGCAGTCCGGGGTCAATTACTTCCACAGCCTGGTGCCAGGTGGTGGTGAGTGGAGAGAGTGGGAAGAGTTTGTGCTTCCACACATAATGAAGGAGTTGCTCCATAATGTTTCGGCTTTTATGGTTTATAGGATTGCCTCTTTCGGAACGCAAGTTCTTCGCTCGTGTGCGGAAGGGGTATTGAAAAATCAGCTGTTAACTGTTAACCTGTTAACCCTGAGGAGAGAAGTATTTCTCGAATGCCTTGTCGTAGTCCTCGCTGTTGCCCAGTTTTCCGTTGATGAGGCAGACGAGTTCTACGGTTGCCTTGAGGCAGAGTTTCTCGTCCTTGGCACGGAAGATGTCCTGATGGAAAACATATCTCACGCCCTGCTTCTCCAGCCACAGACGCGAGAAGAATTCATCATCGCATTGCAGCGGAACCTTGTACTGCAGGTTCATTCTCGCCACCACAGCATCCACGCCTTTGTTGTGCATTTCGGCAAAGCTGAGGCCGCATTCCTTCAGAAAGAGATGGCGAGTATGTTCCATGTAGTGCAGATAGTTGGCATTGTTCACGATGCCCTCAATATCGCACTCATAATCTCTTACTTCCATCTTCGTCTCAAAAATATATCTGCTCATAATTTTCTCTTTTTTAGTTACTAAATGAGGCTAAAAGCCTTAAATCACTGCAAAAATAACCAAAATTTTCTATTTATTATTATAATAACAAGGATTTTTCAAGGTTTTTCGAAGAAAAATGTGTATTTTTGCATAAAAAAAGCTGCACTCGGCAATTTGAAAGCAAGCTTTCATTGCGCTCATTTGCATTTTTTTTGTCGAAAGGTTTAGAAATAAGAACAAAAATAAAAATAGATAAAGATGAAAATTGCTTTGATCGGCTACGGAAAGATGGGACACATGATCGAGGAGATCGCCCTACAGCGTGGCCACGAAATCGTTTGTAAGATTGACGTGAATAACCCTCAAGACATCGACAGCCCGGAGTTCTGCTCTGCCGATGTTGCTATTGAGTTTACCAACCCTACTGCCGCCTACGGCAACTATCTGAAGGCTTTCTCTCACAACGTGAAGGTGGTTTCAGGTTCTACAGGTTGGATGAAAGACCATAAGGAAGACGTGGAGAAACTCTGCGCCGACGGTAAGCAGACCCTCTTCTGGGCGTCTAACTTCAGCATCGGTGTGGCTATCTTCTCTGCCGTAAACCGCTATCTGGCTAAAATCATGAATGGTTTCCCACAGTACTCTGTATGCATGCAGGAAACCCACCACGTGCACAAGCTCGATGCGCCATCAGGTACAGCCATCACCCTTGCCGAGGAAATCATCGACAATATCGACCGTAAGAAGGATTGGAAGCGTGGCGTAACCTACTGGACTGAGGATGGCCATCACGATGAGGGCGATGCAAACATCACCGATGAGGATTTGGTTATCAACTGCGTACGCGATGGTGAGGTTCCAGGAATCCACGCCGTGATGTACGACAGCGATGCTGATATGATTACCATCGAGCACAGCGCCCACTCACGCAAGGGCTTTGCCCTGGGAGCCGTTCTCGCAGCTGAGTTCACAGCCAACCATTCCGGCTTGCTCACTACATCAGATTTATTTAAGTTCTAAGCAGGAGTTATGATAGACAAGCAGAAACAAAAACTCAATATGAAGGTACAGTGGGCGAAGTTCGCAGTGGTTCTCGCCCTCTATCTCCTCTTTTTGGTTTGGGTAGAAAGCTGGCTGGGACTCATCGTGGTTCCGTTCATCTTCGATGTTTACATCACCAAGAAGATTCACTGGCAGTGGTGGAAGGATGAAGAAGGCCCTGTGCGTTTCATCATGAGCTGGGTAGATGCGCTCGTGTTCGCACTCGTAGCGGTTTATTTCATCAACCTCTTCTTCTTCCAGAACTACGTCATTCCGTCTTCCTCTCTCGAAAAGAGTCTCCTTACGGGCGATTATCTCTTCGTGAGCAAGGTAAGCTACGGTCCTCGCATCCCTGAAACTCCGCTCACCATGCCGCTCACCCAGCACACCATGCCGCTGGTCAACGTGAAGAGCTACATAGAGTGGCCTCACTGGGATTACCGCCGCGTGAAGGGATTGGGCAACGTGAAACTCAACGACATCGTGGTGTTCAACTATCCTGCAGGCGATACGCTCGTCAATGAGGAGCGCTATCAGGCGAATGATTACTACCAGATGGTTTACAGCATCGGCGACCAGCTGATGCAGCAGAACGGACAGGAAAAGGATGTGCGCGCGATGAACCCATTGCAGCAGCGCCATTATTTTGAGCAGGTTTATGCTACAGGCCGCAACTACATCAGCAGCATGCCGGGCGAATATGGCGACATCATCAGCCGTCCTACCGACCGCCGCGAGAACTATGTAAAGCGCTGCGTGGGCTTGCCTGGACAGACCCTGCAGATCAAGAACCGCATCGTTTATCTGAACGGAAAGGCGAATAAGGAGCCTGATAACGTGCAGTATACTTATAAGATGAAGCTCAAGGGCGAGTTCCCTATCGACCTTGCCGATGAACTGGGAATCACCAACGAAGACCTGCTGATGTATAATCAGAGTGGCGTGATTCCACTCACCAAGAAGGCTTATCTGGCGCTGAAGGCGAACAGAAACCTCGTAGAGAGCATCTCTATCAATACGGATGCAACCTATGGCGACCTCTATCCGCTCAACGCCTATACCGGCTGGACAAGAGATAATTACGGTCCGGTTTGGATTCCGAAGAAGGGCGAGAGCATCGCTCTGACGCTGAAGAACCTGCCTGTATACGAGCGCTGCATCAAGGTTTACGAGGGCAACGACCTGAAGGTAGACAACGCTGGCCGCATCTTCATCAACGGCAAGCAGGCGAAGAGCTACACCTTCAAGCTCGACTACTACTGGATGATGGGTGACAACCGCCACAACTCAGCCGACAGCCGCTACTGGGGTTTCGTGCCTGAGGACCACATCGTGGGCAAGCCTATCTTCATCTGGTGGAGCCACAGCCCAGATCATCCGGGCTTCTCAGGCATCCGTTGGAACCGCCTCTTCACTTTTGTAGACAATATTAAGTAAGAAAAAAAGAAATAAGAATTGAAGACTGCCGTCAAATTCCTAATAGCATTGGTGTTGTCGCTGCTCCTGGCTTGGGCAGTGCGCACCTATGTTTTCACTATCTTCTCGGTGCCTCAGGGCGGGCTTCCGCCCCAGCTGAAGGCAGGCAACCGGGTGATAGTGAACAGGATTGACTGCGAAAATTTCGGGCGTGGCGATGTGGTTGTATTCACCGATACGGTGGTTTACCAGCCCAAGAACCAGCGCCGCAAGCGCGTCTTCGAGTCTCATTTCATAGGCAGGATAGAGAAGCTTCCGGGCGATACGCTGCGCATCGACACCATGCAGTTCGTCATTCCAACCATCTGCTGCAAGCGCTGCGGCTGCAAGGATTGCCGCTTCTATCTCTTGAAGACGCCAACCGGCCAGCAGCTCGTCCATAAGCACCAGATGATAGGCAAAGCCCATAAGCTGTTCTAGCTCCCTCGCGCTGCCGCTCCTCGCTCTCTCGTGCTCCTCGCCGCTGCTTAGAGCCCCGCTGCCCCTCGCTTCAGCTTGCGCATCCTGGAGCCCCGCCGGAAGCTTGTCCCCCATCTGCCCCCGTTCCGAGCGATTCCATCGCTCGTCCCCCTCTTCATCATTAACCCTTCATAACAAAGCAGAAATTGAAAGCCCTTCTTTCTTCCACATATTTCGGCCCCATCCAGTGGTACCAGAAGCTGAACCGCTACGATGAATGCCTGATAGAGCGCCACGAGAGCTTTATCAAGCAAACCTATCGTAACCGTATGCTCATCCCTACCACCAACGGCCCCCTCTCGCTCACCATCCCCACCAATCACGACATCTCTCTGTCGATGAAGGACATCCGCATTTCCGACCACGCCAACTGGCGCCACGTGCATTGGAATGCGCTCCTTTCCGCCTATGGCGAGAGCCCTTTCTTCGAGTATTATCAGGACGACATCCGCCCCTTCTACGAGAAGAAATACGAGTTCCTCTTCGATTTCAACATGGAGACAACCGCGAAGATGATAGAACTCCTCGACATCCGTCCGAAGATAAGCGTCACTGACGAATACGTTTTAAGTGAAGAACGAAAAGTGAAGAGCATAGAAAGCGAAGAACGAAGAGTGAAGAGTGAAGAAACAACGTTCGGCGACCGAAGGGAAAGCCAATTCAACAGCCCAGAGGCGCAAGCCCAATTCAACATTCAACACTCAACATTCAACACTCAGATAGTTGATTTCCGCGATGCAATTCGCCCCAAGAAACCGCTCCCTGACCTCGAATTCGAGTCGAAGCGCTATTACCAGGTTTACGAGCAAAAATATGGTTTTCAGCCCAATATGAGCATCCTTGACCTCCTTTTTAATGAAGGCAACGAGGCGATATTCTTCCTATAAGAGAAGAGTATCGCCTTGTTGCTTTTCTTTAGTTAACAAAACTTACTCATAGCTTTCTGCCCCGAAACTCATAGTTTTCCGCTCTAAAAAGCCCTTTTTTCTGCATTGCGATGCATTCCCCGTTCCGTCGCGACGCAACATTTCTTCCGTCGCGATGTAATATTTCTTCCCTCGCGATGCATGATCCATCCCCTTCGTGAGCTATCATTTATGCTCCTTTTCAGCCATCATTTAAGCCTCGTGTCAGTCATCATTTATGCCTCGTGCCAGCCTTCATATAAGCCCGTAAAACGGACTGTAGCAGGGCGTTTGAACCTTTTTTCTGCCAAGGCTCAGCCAGCCATCTTTAACAAGCATCGGGAGAGCACATTTCTGATGGTAGAGGGGCGCTCTGAGAGCAAAAGGTTAACAGGTTAACAGTTAACACCCCAAAAATGCATACTTCCATCCACACACTTATATAAAAATAAGTATATATATATTATTATATAATAAGGTACGCGAGGGGGACCATGCAAAAAACGGCTGTTAACTGTTAACCCTGTTAACCCCCTCGGCTTCTCCGCCCCTCTTTTAGGAAATTTAAACAAGAATGCTTGGTGGTTTCACCGAAAAACCTTACTTTTGTAACCTGACTGCAAACAAACGTAAAAACAATAATAACAACATAAAATGAAGAATCTCACATTCCATATCGTAGGACTCACCCATAATGACGTGAAAGGCCATGAGGTAGAGTATGCTAAAGAAGCAGAGGGAAGAACCATCTGCCTCGTGCCCGATGACGCCAACACCTTCGACATGCTGGCGGTGAAAGCTTATGACAAACAGCAGCTCATAGGCTATGTTTCAGCCCTGGAAGGCGAGGACGTACGCGCCCTCATCATCGCCCGTAAGGAGCGGAACCTGCGGGCGATAGAGAATTTCATCGTATGGAACGTGAAGTATGATTTGTGGTGCAAGATGCGTTTCTTCGGCAATCAGATGCAGGAGGCGATAGATGCAGACAGCCGCTCTGTGTGCCATACTCCCGGTGTGAGCAATCTTCTTCTCTACGTTCATGACACCTTTGACAAGACTGAGATTCAGAACATCTGTCAGGTTCATGGCACCAAGACGAAGCTTGCCATCCTGCTGTGCAACTGGAAGAAGCGTGGCTTCATCATGAAGAACGAGGACGGCACCTACACCAAAACTGCCCGTTTCATTGCCAAGTACGGGCACTACGGAACGCCAGGAGTGGCTGCGTAGCGGTGATAAAGGAGTGGGCGTGGTGAAATGCCACGCCCCTCACGTTTTAGCAGCACGCCCTGAAAGGGCAGAAGCTCCTAGCCCAGGGCACCGCCCTGGGTAATAATGGCAGCACGCCTGTCGCCCTGAAAGGGCAAAAGCTTTAAAATAGCCCGTTTTTGTAATGAGAATGTAAATGTTCTTGACCTTAATCAAGAAAACAGGGCTTTTTGAAACATTTCTCCTAAAATATTTGTGTGCGCACACAAAAAGTTGTACCTTTGCACCAGAAAAAGAAAAAAGGATAAAAGATTGATTCAGTAAGGATAACTTATGAAATCGATTCGAGACAAGTTTGAGGCCGGTTCGGAACCTGGTTCTGAGATTCGGACGAGGACTTCTGGAAAATCTCGAAGAGACTGATTAAGAGGTTAAAAGAAAGGAAAAAGATTATGGCAATGTTCGGGATAATGACAGTAGCAGTAGTAGCATTCGCAGTAGTTGCTTGCGCAGGTATGAACCTCGGAATGAACTGCGGCAAATAAGCTACGAAGCTAAGAGAGCATAGAAATCCTCCTCCGGGAGGTAAGAAATAAAGAGAGTTAAGATTTTGTTAGGTAAAACAACAAGATTGTATATTTAAGATAACAAATTTAAGAAAGGAAAAGATTATGTTAGTATTAGGAATGATTTTCGCAGTAGTTGTTGCATGTGTAGCTGAAGTTGGTGCTATTAGCAACAAGTTGGCTTAATCGGAGATTAGCCATGCGAAGGGCTCCAAAAGAGCCAAGATTAAAAAATGGCTGGCAGCAATGCACAGCTGAGTAAAAACAGTAGGGAGCCGAAGGGGCTTCCGAAATCAGAGAGGAGAGTAAAAACTCCTTTTCATTTGAAATTCATACTGTCCCCTGAGAGTTTTCGTGATAAATTCTGATTGGGGATTTCATATATAGATTGTTAAGAATTCGTTTTAGGTTTTATAGATTTTCATTTTAGGTTTTTAGGTTTAAGTTTTTAGGTTAATTGTTAGTTGTTTTTAAGAAAAAAGCAGTTTTTAATTCATTAAATTACGAAGGCAACAACGAGGGAAGTCGCATGACGACCCAAGTTGTTGCCTTCTTTATTTTCTTATTATTTGAGCTATTTGTCTGAAAATCAACATTATCTGAAAATCAGCGTGGTGAGCCTGTCTTTATCAAACAACTCCTGAGCCACAGCCTGTATCTGTTCGGCAGTAATCTCATCCACCTGCTCGTAGAGTCGGTCTACATTCTTCTCCCAGCCATAGTGAAGGAAGCTCTTGCCGAAGTCGAGGGCAAAGTTCTCGCGGTTGTCGCAAGCCACGCCTACCTGTCCCTTAATCTGCTTCTTGGCGGCCTTGAGCTGCGCCTCGCTCAGCGGTTTCTGCATGAACTTATCCAGTTCCTTGCGAACCAGGCGGAGGCAGCGCTTCACGTCGTGCTCATCGCAGCCGAAATAAATGCTCCAAATGCCCGTATCGCCATAAGCCACCATCGTACTCTCTACGGTGTAAACCAGTCCGTTGTGCTCGCGCAGGGCGAGGTTCAGCTTGGCGTTCATTCCCGGTCCGCCCAGCATATTGTTGAGCAGATAGAGCGGCATTCTGCGGCTGTCGCTCACATCGTAGGCGCGGGTTCCAATCATCACATGAGCCTGATGCGTATTCTTCTGCATCACAATCGTCTGCCCGGCAATTCCATCTCCCACAGATGGATAATTTTTAGGTCCCACAGATTTCACAGATGACACAGATTTCTCTTCAGCAATAGAATTCTCATTCCATGAGATCTGTGTAATCTGTGAAATCTGTGGGAGCTTTTCCTCAGCAAGGTTGACCACAGATTCATCATCTGCGAGCGCCCTCTGAAGAAGTCTTACCAGCTTCTTGAAATCAATGTCTCCGTAAGCGAAGAATATCGCATTATCCGGCCGGTAAAGTTTTCTTGTAAAGCGCAGCGCATCTTCTGTCTTGAACGAGCGAACCTGCTCGGCTGTGCCCAGAATATTGTGGCCCAGCGGCGAACCCTTGAAGATGATATTTTCGAATTCATCATAAATCAGTTCGGCAGGAGAATCGTTGTAACTCTCTATCTCATCGCAGATTACCTCTACCTCCTTGTCGATTTCCGCTTGCGGATAAACCGAATGGAAAACGATGTCGGTGAGCAGATCTACGGCTCTTGCGATGTGCTCCTTGAGGATGGCGGAGTAATAAGCCGTGCCCTCCTTGTTGGTGTAGGCGTTCAGGTCGCCTCCCACGCTCTCCAGACAGTTGAGAATGTGCCACGCCTTGCGGCGCTCTGTGCCCTTGAAAGTAACGTGCTCGCAGAAGTGGGCAAGTCCTTCTTCGCCCGGCTCCTCGTTTCGGGTGCCGGCGTTAATCTGGTAACCGCAATACACCACCTTGCTGTCTGAAGGCAGGTGGATGATGCGGAGTCCATTATCGAGTGTATAAGTATTGTATTTCATTTCAAGGTGCAAAGTTACACTGAAAATGTAATTTATCCAAAAAAATAGTCATTTATTTTGCATTATCGCCAAAAAGACTTATCTTTGCTCCCAAAAAATAAATATAGACATCAAAAAACAATGCGCAAAGTAATAGGAATAGGAGAAACCGTGCTTGACATCATCTTCAAGGGCGGCAAGCCGATAGAGGCAGTACCGGGTGGCTCATCATTCAATGCAGTCATCTCGTTGGGCCGTGCGGGCGTAAATGCTTCGTTTATCAGCGAGGCGGGCAACGACCGCATAGGAGAGTATGTGATTCAGTTTTTGAGAGATAATGGGGTGAATGCTGACAATGTGAGCATCTTCCCGGAATCGAAGTCGCCGCTCTCGCTGGCTTTCCTCGACGAGAACAACAATGCCGACTACATCTTCTACAAGGATCATCCTCACGACCAGCTGGAGTTCGCCACACCGGAAATCAATCCTGGCGACATCGTGCTCTTCGGTTCGTTCTTCGCGCTGAATCCTGTGGTCCGTCCTCAGGTTGCCGGCTTCTTGGAGTATGCGAAGGAGCACGGCGCCATTCTTTATTACGACATCAACTTCCGTGCTTCTCATCAGAACGAAATCATGAAGATTACGCCTAATCTGATAGAGAACCTGGAGATGGCTGATTTCGTACGCGGAAGCCACGAGGACTTTGGAATCCTCTACAAGAAACCGGAGGCGGATAAGGTTTATAATGCCGAAATCAGTTTCTACTGCAAGAAGTTTATCTGCACCCAGGGTGCTGAGCCTGTAGAGGTGAGAGCCGAGAACGGCTTTGCCAAGAGTTATCCTTCGAAGAAGATGAAGCCGGTGAGCACCATCGGAGCCGGCGATAATTTCAACGCAGGCTTCGTGTTCGGACTGATCAAGGATGGAATCACCCGCGAGGACATCGACCGCGGCTTATCTGAGGCGCAATGGGACAGTCTCCTTGTTTCGGCTCAAGAATTCTCCACCGAATGCTGCAAGGACATCTACAATTATGTTTCCAAGGAATTTGGAGAAGAAAAGAAGAAGGAATTATAAAAATATAAAAGATATGACAGAAATTACAGACAAGATTTATTACGTAGGCGTAAACGACCGCAACAAGCATCGTTTTGAGGGCCTCTGGCCTTTGCCTAACGGAGTGAGCTACAACTCTTATATCATTGACGATGAGAAGGTAGCGCTGGTAGATACTGTAGAGGTTGATTTCTTCACCCAGTTCCTCGAGAATATTCACGAGGTGATTGGCGACCGAGAAATCGATTATCTTATCATCAACCACATGGAACCTGACCACAGCGGCTCCATCGCCCTCATCAAGAAATATTACCCTAACATCAAGATTGTGGGCAACAAGAAGACCCTGGGAATGCTGGAAGGCTTCTACGGCGTAACAGATGACGTGGTAGAGGTGAAGAATGGCGCAACCCTCTCTCTGGGCAACCACGAGCTGAGCTTCGTTCTCATCCCTATGGTTCACTGGCCAGAGACCATGGTAACGCTCGATGCGAAGAACAAGGTGCTCTTCTCAGGTGATGCGTTCGGTTGCTTCGGTGCGCTGAACGGCGGAATCATCGATACGGAAATCAACTGCGAGACTTTCTGGCTGGAGATGGTTCGCTACTACTCAAACATTGTGGGTAAGTATGGAATCCCTGTTCAGAATGCCTTGAAGAAGTTGGCTGGCGTGGAACTGGATTACATCTGTTCAACCCATGGTCCGGTTTGGCACGAGCATATTGAGAAGGTGATCGGCATGTATGATAAGATGTCGAAGTACGAGACGGAGCCGGGCCTCGTTATCTGCTACGGCACCATGTACGGCAACACCGAGCGCATGGCTGAAATCATCGCCCGTGCAGCAAGTAAGGCAGGCGTGAAGAACATCGTAATGTACAACATCTCGAAGACTCACCACAGCTACATCCTGCGCGACATCTTCCGCTACAAGGGCCTTATCGTAGGTGCTCCAACCTACAATGCCGGTCTTTATCACGAGATGGAGGTTCTCCTCTCCGAGCTTGCCAATAAGGACGTCAAGAACCACCTCCTTGGCTGGTACGGCTCTCATTGCTGGGCAAGCAAGGCAGTAGCAAAGATTCAGGAGTGGAACGAAACCAAGCTCCACTACGAGCCAGTGGGCGAGCCGGTAGATATGAAGCAGGCGATTACTCCAGAGGTAAAGGCGCAGTGCGAGGCTCTGGGTAAGGCAATGGCAGAGAAGCTGCTGGCAGAATAAAAGATTTCTTGTTAGAGATTATTATAAAAGAGCGGAAAGGCAACTGGGGTTAACAGAGTTAACAGTTAACAGTTGTTTTTCCGTTCTTTCTTTTGTTTTTTAAGGAACTAATCGAAAACTATTCATTCTAGATGAAAGGTTTTAGGTGAAAGTATTCATTCAAAATGAAAGATTTCTGAAAAATTATTCATTCAGAATGAAAGATTTTTGTTTTTCTCTTGCTACTTTCAGATATTTTTCTTATTTTTGCCCACGAATCATAAAATAGTAGAGCAATGAAAGAACTGTTGAAACAAATAATATTTGAGCAGCAGGACAACTGCAGGCATCTTATGCAGGATGCCATCCCTCGACACATAGAAGAGGAATGGCTTACCACCTCGGAAATCCTTATCATAACTGGTGTAAGACGATGTGGAAAGTCGGTGTTGCTGCAGCAACTGCGTGATAAGTTGGAGGAGAAAGATTTCTTCTTCAATTTTGACGATGAGCGTCTCGTAAACTTTAAGCTTGAAGATTTTGCAACCTTGCAGGAATGCTTCTTTGAGCTTTTCGGTGAGCAACACACCTATTACTTTGATGAGATTCAAAACATTGCGGGTTGGGAAACCTTTGTGAGGCGCCTTTACAATGAAGGCAATAAGGTGGTGGTGACAGGCTCCAATGCCCGGATGCTGAGCAAGGAGATGGGCACTCATCTCACAGGGCGTTATATCTCTGTGGAGGTTTATCCTTTCTCTTTTGCCGAATACCTGCAGCTGGAGCATATTGAGCCTTCGCAGAAAGATTTCTATCTGATGGCGAGCCGTTCCAAACTGCTGGGGCATTTCCGTGATTTCTTGGAGAGGGGTGGTTTCCCGAAATATCTTCAGACGGGTTCCGTCAGTTACCTGTCCTCACTTTATGAGAGCATTATCTTCCGGGATGTGATGGCTCGCAATGGTCTTACAAACGACAAGGAAATTAAAGAACTTGCATTTTATCTTGCCAGCAATGCCACCCAGCGTGTTACCTATAACTCGCTGGGAAAGATAGTGGGCATTCGCCATCCCGAAACCATCAAGAACTATCTGGAATATATTCAGCAAACCTACATGATATTCCAGTTGTTGAAGTATGCTCCATCGGTAAAGACCCAGATGTTGAGCCCGAAGAAGGTGTTTTTTATAGATAATGCCATCATCAGCAGGATGGGTTTCAATGTCACGGATAACAATGGTGTAAAACTGGAGAATGCCGTTTTCATCGAATTGCTGCGAAGGGGTTACGACTTGTTCTACCATGCCGACAAGAAAGAGTGCGACTTTGTGGTGAGAGAAGGTGTAAGGATTACCCAGGCTTACCAGGTTACGGTGAAGATGGATGATGAGAAGACTCGCAAGCGTGAGATAGAGGGCCTGCAAGAGGCGATGGAAATCTATGATTTATCAGAGGGTTACATCATTACGCTAAATGAGAAAGAGGAGCTTACCGTGGATGGGAAGACGGTGCATATAATTCCTGCTTGGGAATGGATGCTGAAGTAAACCGTGTTTTTACTCCCCAAAATTGTGTCTGACACAAAAAAACGTCATAAAATGATGTATTATGAAGTAAAGCTACCTTCTACCGAGAAGTCATTCGGCAGAAGGTAGCTTTACTTTTCTATAGAGGGTTCTATCCCTCGCAGAGCTTAGCCAGCTCTTCCAGGTTATCCGTCACTTCTATCACATCTCGCCAATCGCCACGAATCATGCTTTTCTCTGCCATATCGTCCAAAAGGGCGATGGTGGAGTTCCAGAAGCCTTTCATGTTGTAGAGAATCACCATTTTGTGATGGTAGCCGATGGTGTGGGCGGCGGCGATGGTGAAGATTTCATCCAGGGTGCCGACGCCGCCAGGAAGGGCTACGAAGATGTCGCTCTGGGCGAGCATCAGGTCCTTGCGGTCGCTGAGATTATCACACGGAATCTCGATGTCGAGATCAGGAAAGGTTCTGCCGCCTCGCTCTACAAGCGTAGGAACCACACCGATGGTTCTGCCGCCATTCGCCTTCACTGCCTTGCCGATGCAATCCATCAGACCGGAGTTGCAGCCGCCGAAAACCAGGTCGTGGCCGTTCTCTGCCATCCACTTTCCCATCTCTTCTGTCAATGTGAAGAAGTCGGGGTCGATATTCTTATTTGCTGAACAAAAAACTGCTATTTTCATATTGCTTTATCTTCTATTTGATGATGTTTTATCTGTTGTTTATGAATGTTTTATCCGTTATTTATAAATGTTTTAGGCAAAGGTACGCAAAAATATCGAGATTATTGGGCTCTTTTTGCGGATAATTTCTTAATTTTGCAAACAATAACTAATCTTATAAACAGGAAGAAAGATTTCTAACAAAACAAGACAAGAGAATGAAAAGGATTATCACATATAGTATCATCGCATTGTTGCAGGCGTCTGTGGCGCTTGCTCAGACCTCTGTGTCGCTTGCAAAAACCTCTTCGAAACCGAAGCTTCAGAAGCGGGAGAAGTATGAATGGCAGGGAGAGATTCCTACCTATGTAGAAACACTGAAGAAGGAACTGACCTATCCGATGGCTTGGGGAAACAGTCCTATCAGAAACTTCAAGAAGTGGAAGAAGGCGGCAAGGGCGAAGGTGTTCGAATGCATGATGACGCCTCCGAAAGCGGCTGCGGCTTGGGATATGGAAGTTTTGGGCGAGGAACAGAGAGACGGATATAAGGCGCAGAAAATCGCCTTTAATATCAACGCCTATTCCCGTATTACGGCTTATCTCCTGATTCCGGATGGCAAGGGACCGTTCCCAACAGTCAATGCGCTTCATGATCATGGCGCCCATCTCTTTATCGGAAAGGAGAAGATGATTCGTCCTTTCTTTACTCCGGAAGAAAAAGATTCCCCTACGAAGCAGGCGCTCTGTCAGGAGATTCTGGATGATGCGGATGCGTGGGCAAAGCAACTTTACGATAATCAGTATGTGGGCGATTATCTGGCGAAGCATGGCTACGTAGTCTTTTCGGCAGATGCTCCGATGTGGGGAGAACGAGGCCGCAAGGAGGGCGTGGATAGAAACAAATACGACCTGATAGCCGGCAACATGATGATGCTGGGTAGAGACCTCTCTGCCTTCATGACTTACGATGATATTTCCAGCACCGAGTTCCTGGCTTCGCTGCCGATGGTGGATGCGAAGCGTATAGGATGCGTAGGCTGTTCGATGGGAGCCTATCGTTCGTGGATGCTCTCGGCTTTATCGGATAGAATCAAGGCGGGTGCTTCCATCTGCTGGATGATTACCACCGATGCTCAGCTTACCTGGAGATTCGGAAGAAAGGAGAATGGCGGTTTTGCGAATTGCATCCCGGGGTTGAGGCAATATCTCGATTATCCCCACATTGCTTCCCTCGCTTGCCCGAAACCGATGCTTTTCATCAACGGCACAAAAGATAAGCTCTTCCCGGTGCCTGGCGTAAAAGATGCTTTCGCCGAAATGCACAAGGTTTGGAAGAGTCAGGGAGCAGATAATCTGCTGGATACAGAGCTTTGGGAAATCCCTCATTCCTGTGGACTGAAGGCGCAGGAGAAAATGCTGGAGTTTCTGGATAAGAATTTGAAATAAGAAGTAGGTAGTTCTTTGGTTGAAGAACAGAGGAAGATATATTCTTAAAAGAGCAGAAAGTAACTGGATTCCAGTTTGCTTTCTGCTCTTTTCGTGTTGTCTATTGCTTTTGAAGGGTCATAGTGTAAAGGGTATTGTCTTCTGTTGACTCCCATACATAAAGATATGTAGCAGCATCTCCTTTTATAGAGAAATTACCTTTTGTATAGTCTTTGTCAAAAAACAATACCAAGTTGTTGTCTTTGAACATCCATTTTATTGGAATCCATGAATGTGCTGACAATGTGGCTGTTCCATCTTTATGAAAAGTGATGTTTTCGTTGACGTTAAAGTCTTCATCGTCAACAGATATTACTTTCCATGTAGTTCCGCTAATAGAAACTGACAAATCTTCATCATTGCTTGAACAAGACATAAGACAGACACTAATAGTCATGGCGAAAAGAGCCATTTTTAAAAGACGTAATGTTTTCATTGTTTTATTATTTTACGAATTATACTTTATAATCAGAAAGACATACAGACATTTACACCAACTTTACCATCTGCATAGAAAGGTGTGCTTATCGTATGAAAGTTAGAGTGATGGCATTTGGATTTAGTGAATACTTTCGGATAAAGCCAATATGCAAACTTTGTACTGATAATGCCAATACAAGCTCCTGCAACAACATCATTGAGATAGTGGCGATTATTGTAGATTCTTAAATATCCAGTAGTAGCTGCAATCAAATAGCCAGAATATCCTATCCACGGCGAAATATCTTTGTACTCTTGGTATAGAAATTCAGCTCCCATGAAGGCTGTTGCTGTATGTCCAGATGGGAATGAATTACGGGCATTGTTGTCAGGACGCTTTTCTTTAAAAGCATATTTCATACCATTTACGATTATTCCCATGGTGGCATACGAAAAGGCAAGAATACCAGTTCTGTCCCAAAATTTATGCTTTCCGTCAATACCTAATAAGTTGAGACCATAGACGGCAAGCATGGGGGAGTACTGCATGTAATTGTCGATTTTTACCTTATGTTTCCCCTTGGCTGATAATTTGTCTTGTATGTTCTCACGTTGTTTGGTCAACCATCCATTATGAACATAGAAGGCTGAGGTTCCAGTGAGGACAATGGGTACAACTAATGTTTTCAACTTGAGACGATGAGTGTTGTCTGAGACAACAGAATCTGATAGTGTTGTATGGTACAAGCTATCTTGTGCATGTACGGATACAACACCACCAAAGAGGAAGAGTATGGATACAACTCTCCCATCTAATGAATGGAGTCTTTTCATTTTGAAGCGCTAATTGGGCGAAAACTATCTTAGCGGTGGAATCGTGGGATTTCTTAGGTGGACTATGGAAAAGATAAAATGGCGTGAACGGCAAATTATCTGATTCCAAGGCCCTGAGAAAGCCCACACATACCGATAAGTCCCGTCCACACCAAAGCGCAGACGTTTACAGACTTATTCTTTCGGTAGGTGTTTCTATGAAATTTCTCAGGTTTCAGGAATCAACCGAATAAATAGCAAACGCGATTTCTTATTATGTTATTAAAATGTATTTTTTTATGCTCTTTTATTTTTTTATTTTTAATATTTAATGTCTTGTAAGAAAGGATAGATGCATAGTCTTCCAATCTGTTGCAAAAATACAAAAACTTTTTGAATAACAAGAATGTTTTCTAAAAAACTTTTTATTCTCAAGGAATCATATTGCCTAAGCTTATTGTGGAATATGTGCGATAGATACTGATTAATCTGTCTTAGATTTTAACTTTTTGCCTTTAAATCCCCCAAAAGTGTGTTTTTTTTTGAGATTTGGGGGGTTTGACGACAAAATATTGTATCTTTGCACCCTATTATAAGAAGTAATAAATATTAGTGAGCTTATGTTAATAGGGCGTGAAAAAGAAAAGCAAATTCTTCAAAATGCTTTGCATGAAGAATATTCTCAGTTTATTGCTGTATATGGAAGAAGACGTGTGGGTAAGACTTTCTTGATACGAGAGTCTTTCAACTATCAGTTTGCTTTCCAATTTACAGGTGCGGCAAACCTGTCTGCAAAGAAGCAATTGGCTCGTTTCAGAAATGCCTTGAAGATTCATGGATTGAAAAATGTGCCTCAGTTGACCAATTGGATAGATGCATTTTTTGAATTGGAGCGATACATAGACAGTTTGCCTGAAGGAAAGAAAGTTATATTCTTAGATGAATTACCATGGATGGATGCTCCCAGAAGTAGTTTTCTTTCTGAGTTGGAAGCCTTTTGGAATGGTTGGGCTTCGGCTCGTAAAGATATTGTGTTTGTGGTTTGTGGCAGCGCTACAGCATGGATGATAAAGAAGATATTGAAAAACAAGGGCGGTCTTCATAACCGCTTGACGCATCGTATAGCATTACAGCCATTTAACTTGGGATTGTGCGAAAAAATGGCTGAGGCTCAGCACTTAGCTTTGAACCGGATGCAGGTCTTGGAAGCTTATATGGTGTTTGGGGGTGTGCCGTATTATTGGAGCCTTTTGCAATCAGGACAAAGTGTAGCTCAGGAAATAGACCGACTGATATTTTCGCAAGAGGGAGATATGCATGATGAATTCCAGATGCTATATGCTTCGTTGTTTACCAATCCGCAGTCATATTTGGATATAATAGAAACTTTGTCGAAAAAGAAGTGTGGAATGTCAAGAGAGGATTTGGTAACCACGTTGAATTTGAAGTCTAGTAGTACTGTAACAGATTTGCTCGAAGATCTAGAGTGGTGTGGCTTCATCCGCAAGTACAATGCCTTGGGCAAGAAGACGAAGGATGCTTTGTATCAATTGATAGACCCTTTTACCTTGTTCTATTTCGAGTTTGTGAAAGGCAACCAAGGGATGACGAACTATTGGCAAGCTATTCATGGGATGCCGAAGTATAATGTATGGTGTGGATTGGCATTCGAAAGAGTATGCTTTGCACATGTTGAGCAGATAAAGATGAAACTAGGTATCAGTGGTGTGCTTACTGGTGTTTATTCTTGGCGCTGCCAGCCGAATGAAGAGAAAGGATACGGAGGAGTACAGATAGATATGCTGATAGACCGAAACGACGGCATTATCGATCTATGCGAGATGAAGTATTCAGACACAGAATATTGCATCTCTTCTCAATATGCTCAGGAGATGACTCGTAAGCGTGCTGTCTTCCAACAAGTAAGCAAAACCAAGAAGGCGGTGCATCTGGTGCTTGTCACAACCCAAGGTATTGCACCAGGCATTAATCAATACTCGGTGCAAGCTGGTGTCGTGCTAGATGATTTGTTTAAGTTGGAGTAAACTAAAAAGAGCGAAAAGCAAGTTGGGTTAACAGAGTTAACAGTTAACAGCTGTTTTTCCGCTCTTTCTTCTCTAAAACTTCTTTTAAATATTAAAAGTCTACTACGCTAACCCCTTAAAAAATGACGTTAGCGTAGTAAACTTTTGCGCTTTTGCTTGTGTTTCCCGAGAAAAAGTTGTATATTTGCACCCAACAAAATATAAAGTTTGCAAGTATGGGTACTTTTAATGGAATTATAGGAAGACAGCGTGAGATAGCTCTGTTGCAGGAGATTTATGAATCTCCTAGGGCAGAGTTCGTGGCTGTTTATGGCAGAAGACGTATCGGTAAGACCTATCTTATCGACAAGTTCTTTGGCGATAAGTACGACTTTTATATGACGGGTATCTATGAGGGTACTCGTAAGGAGCAGTTGGCAAACTTTGCCCATCAGCTGGAGTTTTATTCTCATAAGGAACAGAAAACTCCCAAAGACTGGATGGAGGCTCTGTTTATGCTTCGCAAGTATCTGGAGACATTAAAAGAGAAAAAGTCCGTGCTCTTGTTCTTTGATGAAATGCCTTGGCTGGATACCCGTTATTCTCGCTTTCTCAAAGCTTTCGAACTGTTTTGGAATGAGTGGGCTTCGAAGCAGGACAATCTGAAACTGATAGTTTGTGGTTCGGCAACCACCTGGATGACGAATACCTTGCTGGGCAATAAGGGCGGTTTGCACAATCGTGTGACTCGCTCCATCTATCTCCGTCCGTTCAATCTGGCAGAGACAGAGGAGTTTCTTATTTCAAGAGGATTCTCGATGGAGCGCTTCCAAATAGCCGAGTTGTATATGGCGATAGGTGGAACACCTTTTTATCTTAATATGCTGAACCGTTCGCTGAGCGTGGCGCAGAATATCGATGAACTCTTCTTCTCATCCAGTGCCCCTTTGAGAAGCGAATATGGCTTTCTCTTCAAATCGCTCTTCAAGGAATCCACGCTCTATAGAAGGGTGGTGGAGGCATTGGCTAAGAAACTGAAGGGAATGACTCGCCCTGAGTTGATAGAGGAATTGAAGGTGGAGGATTCCGGCTATGTATCTACCGTGCTCTCCGACTTATGCAACTGCGATTTCATCCGTAAATATTCGGCTTTTGGCAAGACGGATAGGGATTTCATGTATCAGTTGACAGACCTGTATTCGCTTTTCTATCTGAAGTATGTGAAGAACTATCATGGTGAGGATGAGCATTATTGGAGTCATCGCCAGATGGACATTTCCAGTTGGGAGGGCTATGCTTTCGAGCAGGTTTGTCTGCATCATATTCCTCAAATCAAGAGGAAGTTGGGAATTGGTGGCATTCTTTCGAATATCTGCACGTGGTCGTGCCGTGCTTTTACGGATGCAGAGGGCAATAAGCAACCTGGAGCACAGATTGACTTGATAATAGATAGGGGAGACAAGACCATCAATCTCTGTGAGATGAAGTTCGTCAATCATCCTTATTCCATCACTCCCGATTATGCGGCTTGGTTAATCAAGCGCAGGGAGTTGTTCAAGCAAGCTACAGGAACGAAGAAGACTCTCCATCTAACGATGATAACTTCGTATGGTGTAGAGCATAATGCTGGTTGGCAAAACATTCAGAACGAGGTGGTGCTGGATGATTTGTTCAAAGTAGAATAACACGGTTTTTATGGCTGTAGTATTTCTTTATTGCAAGCAATTTTTAAATTAGTGATTTTGAAATAACTAACTGAGAAAATACTAGAATATAAAAGAGCGGAAGAACAGCTGGGGTTAACAGAGTTAACAGTTAACAGCTGATTTTCCGCTCTTTCTTCTATAAATCTGTAAAAGTCTGCTACGCTAACCCCTTAAAAAATGGAGTTAGCGTAGTGAACTTTTTGAGTATGCTGAATGCGTCTTTACCACAACTCCTTAGGCGACAGGTCTTTGTCCTTTCTGCCCATTAGGTAGTAATCGGCAAGGAACTGGAGGTTTGCCTGCGTAATCTTCAAGCCTTCTTCCTTTACATACTGGCTTGTAAAGATGTTTGCGTCAGGAATCAGGTTGTTTTCTATCAGTTTGCAGACAATTTCGTAAGGGAATGGGAGACCATTGCCGCTGATAATGCCAAAGCTGTCGGTCTCTGCACGCTCCTGTACATAGTATGGGTTCTCAGGCGATGCGATGCAATGAGCCAGACCGAAACTGATGTTGATGCCTGTGTATGGACTTCCGCTTAAGATGATGCCTTTCTCGTATTTCTGAGGGAATCGGATGTCCTTTGGCAACTCGAATTCAATCTCCTTGAGGAATTCCTTCAGCGTCTTCACATCTTCCAGGAAGATGAACTTGTCTTCGTATCCCTTCGCCTTGAGCAGATTGTAGTCGTGAATCGCCTTCTCATGATCTGCCTTTTCATGTAGCTCTATAGCCTTCTTTCTGAACTCCTCATCCTCCCAGAGCTTATGAGTAGGCATGTTCCTGCAAATCTTGCGGAGCCATTCGTAAGAAGTGAGCGCCAGGAGATTGTTTCTGCCGGCGATGGTCATTTCCATCTGCACAGAATAAGCGAGCGGTTCGGTGAGACCCTGAGGCGAGTTTGCCATCTGCTGGAGGGTAAACTGCAGGCGCTTCTGGTTGCCCACGTTGAAATAGCAGCCATAATGGAACCACGCCAAGGTGTCGCGACGGTGAATCTCATCCAACTCCTTGTTCTTCTCGATTTCCTCTTCGGTCGTTTCAGCGTTGCCCTCTATCTCAGGCATTTCGCTGAGATAAGTCAGAAGACGCTCGTTTTCTGGAGCCGTTTCATATTCTCTGTCGAGAATGTTGTAGGCAAGTTTGGCAGCCAGTTCCAGGGTTCCGAAGAGGAAAGGAACGGCTTCCTGTACGAAACTGCTCTGCTGGTAATGGTGCCAGAGCAGGAACTTGACATCAGCGATGTTGATTTCCTCAGGGTCGTAAGCCGGGTCATCTTCGTTGAGCGTACTCTTGATGAATTCGCTTTCTTTCTCATAGAAAGGAATGTAGGTGCCGTAGCGCTGCTTGCATTCTTCCGTGAAAGTCTTCCAAATGCCTGTGCCCGAAATCACATCTTCGAAATAACCGGCAATGCTGAGTGCCAGCTGCTTGGCTTCATCCATATTCTTGAAGTTATGGGTGTAGCACGCCTCGTCAAGAGCGTGGTATATTTCGTTGGCGAGTTCTGTATAATACAGATCTGTTTCGTCTGCTTTTTCGTATGGATGCAAAGCAATCCATTCTTGGGTGAAAATAACTTTTTTCATATATTTCAAGTTTTCTTGGTTATCTGTTTGTTGTAACTTTCATGCAAAGGTAATAAAATATTGCAGAAATCTGCAAGAAACTCACATTTTTTTCGTATCTTTGCACCCGAATTTAGGCAATCTTAATAAATGCGTGGGATTGCCGCAAGCGTTTCGGAAGGATTTTGCACCCTAATTCATGGCTGGGAGGGTGAATTCGGCCTTCCATTTAGATTATAATGAATTAAGGTTAAAAAGATTTGAAGACATTTGAAGAATTGGGCGTGAGCGAAGAGATTCGCCGTGCCATCGAAGAGCTTGGATTTGAGAATCCAATGCCAGTTCAGGAAGAAGTTATCCCATATTTGCTTGGTAATAAGAACGACGTGATTGCGTTGGCGCAGACCGGTACGGGTAAGACAGCATCTTACGGTATTCCGGTTATCCAGAAGACTGATGCCAGCAGCAAGCAGACACAGGCTATCATCCTCAGTCCTACGCGTGAGCTCTGCCTCCAGATAGCAGACGATTTGAACAGTTTTGCCAAGTACATCGACGGTTTGCATATTGCTGCAGTTTATGGCGGTACCGACATCGGAAGCCAGATTCGCACCCTGAAGCATGGTGTGCAGATTATCGTGGCTACCCCTGGCCGTCTGCTCGATTTGATTAATCGTGGCGTGGCTCAGTTGGAGAACGTGAACAACGTGGTGCTTGATGAGGCTGACGAGATGCTGAATATGGGCTTCTCAGAGAGCATCAATGCCATCTTCGAGAACGTGCCTGAGGATAGAAATACTCTGCTTTTCTCGGCTACCATGAGCAAGGACATCGAGAAGATTGCCCTCAACTACCTGCACGACCATAAGGAAATCGTAGTGGGTTCGCGCAACGAGGGTGCTGAGCATGTAAACCACATCTACTATCTGGTAAATGCCAAGGACAAGTATCTCGCCCTGAAGCGTGTGGTGGATTTCTATCCACGCATCTTTGCAATTATCTTCTGCCGCACCAAACTGGAGACTCAGGATATTGCAGATAAGCTGATTAAGGATGGTTATAATGCAGAGGCGCTGCACGGCGACTTGAGTCAGCAGCAGCGTGACCTCACCATGCAGAAGTTCCGCAACCATACCGTTCAGTTCCTGGTGGCTACCGATGTGGCTGCCCGTGGTCTGGACGTAGATGATCTGACTCACGTTATCAACTATGGTTTGCCTGATGATGTGGCAAGTTACACCCACCGAAGCGGTCGTACCGGTCGTGCCGGCAAGAAGGGAACATCCATCTCTATCATCCATACCAGAGAGAAGTTCAAGGTTCGCCAGATTGAGAAGCAGATTGGCAAGGAGTTCGTGGACGGCGTTTTGCCAACCCCAGAGGAAATCTGCAAGAAGCAGCTCTTCAAGACGATGGACGACATCATGAAGACCGATGTGGATGAGGACCAGATTGAACCATACATGGCTGAAATCAACCGCCAGTTTGAGTACATCGACAAGGAGGACATCATCAAGAAAATGGTAACCATCACCTTCGGTAAGTTCCTCGATTACTATAAGAATGCTCCTGAGATTATCAAGCCTGAGACCGGCAAGGGTTCCCGTGGCGGCGAAGGTCGTGGAAGCCGTGGCGAAGGCCGTGGCAAGGTTTCCAATGGTCGCAGAAAGCATGAGACTGAGGCTGGTTTCAAGCGCCTGTTCATCAACCTGGGTAAGGCGGATGGTTTCTATCCGGGCGAAATCATGCAGTATCTGAACAAGCACGTGAAGGGTCGCCAGGAGGTGGGTCACATCGACCTGCTGAGTAAGTTTGCCTACATCGAGGTGCCTGAGGAGGATGCGAAGCGCGTGATGAAGGCATTGAACGGTACTGAGTACAAGGGCAGAACCGTAAGATGTAACGATGCTGATGAGGAAGGTCATGGCAGAGCAGCCCGTGGCGGCCGCAGTTCTGAGGGCAGAGGCGGTCGTGGTTCAGAAAGAGGCGGACGCAGCCGCAGAGGTTCTTCTGATGATGCAAGAGACTCTCGTGATGCTCGTGGAAAGGGAGGACGTGGAAGCCGTGGTGAATCTCGTGGCGGCAGAAAGTCTCGCCCTCAGGAGGATACTGGCGATTGGCGCCAGTTCTTCCAGAACAACGACAACGTGAAGTTCAAGGGTGAGGAGCCAAACTTCGAGGAAGAAGGTTGGGCTCGTCGCAGACCTAAGAAGAAGTAGTTTAGGCAGCGATTTTTAATAAGATGAAAGCCTGCATCAAAGGGATGTTTTGATGCAATATCCATATTTTGCGGTAAAAATACAGCAATTTCTTTGGTAAATTGCGGTGTTTTTACCGCAATTTTTGTATATTTGCAGCCGTAAACATCAAATTTATTGTATCTTTATACGCAATTTTAACCCTAAAAGATATTCTGTAATAAGTTAATGAAGAAAACTATTCTTATCGCTTGTCTGGGACTGGTAAGTCTGGGTTTGCAAGCACAGAGCATTTCGCTCGCTGGTGAATGGAATGTGGAGTTGGGAAAGAGCGGTAGCGCTTTTGCCAAGAGTAAGCGTGCTTTCCAGGGTGAGGTGAAGCGTGCCATTCTTCCCGGTACCATCGATACGAACCATCTGGGATTCGCTCCGAAAGATACGATGGAGACTACGCATCTTACGAGACTCTATGCCTATAAAGGAGCTGCAAGATATTCCAGAACAATCAATATCCCGAAGGATTGGAAGAAGAAGCCGGTAGAACTCTTCCTGGAACGTACCCGCCCGACATGGGTGTATGTGGATGGAGAACTGGTGGATTTCTGTAACTTCATCTCTACTCCCCAGCGCTATCTTCTGCCAAAGAAGGTGAAGCCGGGCAAGCATCTCCTGGAAATCGTGGTGGATAATGGAAGAGGTGTGCCTGATCAGGTTTACGGCTCCAGCCATGCTTATACAGAAGATACGCAGACCAACTGGAATGGAATTATCGGAAGGATTGAACTCCTGCTTGTCGGTTCTGCTGATAGCAAATCGGCAGAAGTACTAGCAGGAGCAATCCCTTGCCGTTCAGTAGCTTCTCCTACCGCCATTCAGATGCCTGATTTCGCCAAGGATTTTCATATCAAGGGCGCCCACTTCTACGCCAATGGCCATAGGATATTCCTCCGTGGCAAGCACGATGCGGCTGTATGGCCGCTGACGGGACATGTGGAAATGAGCGTGGAAGGCTGGATGAAGTATCTCGAAACCTGCAAGGAGTATGGAATCAATCATGTGCGCTTTCATTCCTGGTGCCCACCGGAGGCAGCTTTCGTGGCAGCGGACAACCTGGGAATCTATCTCCAGCCGGAACTTCCTTTCTGGGGTTCTTTTGACAAGAAGGATGAAAGACTGATGGCGTTCCTGCATCAGGAAGGCGAGAACATCCTCAGAGAATACGGTCATCATCCATCTTTCAGAATGATGGCATTGGGTAATGAACTTTGGGGCGACATTGACAAGATGAAGGAGTTTGTGGATGATTTCCGCAAGATTGCGCCTGATAAATACTATACCTTCGGAAGCAATTACTATCTCGGTTATCAGGGAATAAAAGAAGGAATGGATTACTTCACCACTTGCCGCATCGGAGGCGAGGGATGGGGCAAATACAATACTCATATCCGTGGTTCCTTCTCGTTTGCCGATGCCTACGATGGAGGAATGATCAATCATTTTCATCCTAATTCTACGATGAATTTTGATGAGGCTTGCGATAAGGCAGGAATCCCGATCATCTCTCACGAAACAGGCCAGTTTCAGACCTATCCTGACTATCGGGAAATAAAGAAATACACCGGAGTGCTTCATCCTTATAACTTTGAAGTGTTCCGCCGCAGGCTGGCTGCAGCCGGAATGCTTTCGCAGGCTGATGATTTCCACAAGGCTTCGGGCTTATGGAGCGTGAAACTCTATAAAGCTGATATAGAGATGGATTTGAGAACCCGGAATATGGCGGGCTTCCAATTGCTCGATATTCAGGATTATCCCGGTCAGGGAAGTGCTTTCGTAGGCATTCTGGATGCGTTTATGGAGAGCAAGGGAATCACTACGCCCGAGGAATGGCGCCAGTGGTGCTCGCCTGTGGTTCCTCTGCTGGAAATGAAGAAGTTCTGCTTCGTGGATGGCGAGAAGATTCAGGCTAAGGTAAAGGTAGCCAATTATGGCGGTTCTTCGCTGAAGGGCAAGAAACTGAAATGGCATCTGGCTGCCGAGAACGGATTATTCTGTATGGATGATGGAACTTTCAGCACCAAGGATGGTGAAGTGAGAAAGAATGTGGGCGACTTGATGGCTGAGGATGAAGGAGTATTGAACATCTTTTCATACGATGAAGGTTTGGTGGATGTGGGTGAACTGAATGGTGTTTTCCACGTGCAGAAACCTACCAAGCTGCTTCTTACATTAAACATTGAAGGAACAGAGGCGAGAAACTCCTACGAACTTTGGATTTATCCGAAGAAGGCTTTGGAAAAGAAGGGCGTTATCATAGCCAAGGATTTGAATGATGAAGTGGTGAAAGTCTTGGAAAAGGGCGGAAAGGTGCTTTGGATGCCTACGGCTTCCAGCCATTTCGTGGCTGCCGATGATACGCTTTCGCAGGCAGGTAATGCTACTCCTTATACTGTTGGCGGACTCTTCCAGACCGATTACTGGAACTATCGCATGTTCAAGACCATCTGCGAGAACAACAAGAAGAAAGTTTCTCCAGGAACCCTGGGCATTCTGACGAATCCGGAACATCCGATATTCAAGGGATTCCCTACGGAAATGCACACCAACTGGCAATGGTTCCCTGTCATCAAGGAGTCGCATCCGCTGGTGCTCGACAATTTCGCCAAGGATTATCGCCCGATTGTTCAGGTGATAGATAATATCGAGCGGAATCATAAGTTGGGTTTGGTGATGGAATGGAAGGTGGGAGCCGGAAAGCTTCTCGTCTGCATGAGCGATTTGGAGAAGGCAGCCAAATATCCGGAAGGCAAGGCTTTCTATCAGAGTGTAATTGATTACATGCGCTCTGCTTCTTTCAATCCATCTTCTGAAATAACGGTGGATGAATTGAAGAAGAAACTCGCCGAGAAGCCTCGTCAGGTTTCATTGAAGGAGCTGAACAATATCTCGCAATATTAGTTGAGAAACTATAAGAAAAAACAAGAGCGGAAAGCCAGGAGTTAACAGGTTAACAGTTAACAGCTGATTTTCCGCTCTTTTCATATCATCCTGAGACTAATCTTTATCCCAGGATAAACCTTTATATCATCTCTGTTGATTCAGAGATAGGATTTACTTCGCATTGATCTCCTTCAAGAGGCGGTCTGCGTGTCCCCACTTATCCATCAGGTAGAGCACATAGCGGATGTCCACACCGATGCAGCGAGCCAGGCGCTTGTCGAAGTTGATGTCAGAGCTGAGGCTGTCCCAGTTGCCATCGAAGGCAAGACCAATCAACTCTCCCTTGCCGTTGAACATAGGGCTACCAGAGTTACCACCGGTAATATCGTTGTTGGTGAGGAAGCAGAGCTGCATCTTGCCAGTCGTCTTATCCTGATACTTGCCGAAATCCTTCTCAGAGAGGAGCTCGTGCATGATAGGCTCAGCGTAGTAATCGATGAACTTATCGCCCTGCTTCATCTTCTCAACGAGGCTCTCGGCTGTGGTATAATAGCCTGATGGCTTGCCACCGAGGTCGAAACCGCCTACCTGACCGTAGCTCAATCGCATGGTGAAGTTGGCGTCGCTGTAGTGAGGCATGTCCTCCTCCATACGGAGCTTGGCAGCACAGAGATACTTCTCCTGCTCGGCGATGCTATCGTTGATGCTGCCCATCTGAGCAGCGAAATCTGCAAATACATCGTTCAGATCCATACCGAAGCTTACGCCTGGATCCTTCTCATATCCCTTCTTGTTGAAATAGAGCTTGGCGCCCTTCTTCATGATGAGCGACTTCTCCCAGAGATAATCCACATACTTGGCGTAGTTGCCGCCAAACTCAGCGTCGATGGTCTTGTAGAACTTAGGCAACCACTTGCTGTCTACGTGCTCCTTGTAGTTCTTCAAGAGGGTAGCGAGCACTTCCTTATCGAGCGCCATATCCCATTCTGCAGAGTTATCTTCAAACTCATGATACTGCTTCTTCTTGTTCTTCTCTGGACCCTTCACCTCCATGTTGGTCTGGAGTTTGATGGCACGGGTAGAGAACTCGATATTGCTTCTTCTTGTGAAAGATTCAGCGAAGTTGGTCCAGGCATACTTCACGTCTGCGCTCTCCTTGTAGAGCTTGGCGAGCTTGTCGAAATCTACCTTGTGGGCGAGGTCGTTGGCTGCCTTGGCTGTATCCTGCCAAGCACGGAGACGGGTTTCGTACTCACGCTTCAGATTCACGATGCCGATAGAGTCGATACACTTGTTCATACCGATGGCATTCTTCCAGTAGTTGGAGCTCTGGGCGTACTTGCTGTCATACTTGATGCGCACAGCCTCGTCGGCACGCATGTGCTTCTGCATTACCTCCTGCTTTACGCCACGAACCTGGGCACGAGGCGCATTCTCTGCATCGCGCATAGTCTGGATTCCGTAGCTTGAAAGATAGCGCTCTGTGCTGCCTGGGTAACCCATGGTCATCGCATAGTCGCCATCCTTGTAACCCTGGAGAGAAACCTGAGCCCAACGCTTAGGATGATAAGGCACATTGTCCTTGCTGTAGGCAGCAGGACCGTTGGTCTTAGGGTCGGCATAGATGCGGAATACAGAGAAGTCGCAGGTCTGGCGAGGCCACATCCAGTTGTCTGTATCGCCACCAAATTTACCCATAGATTTTGGTACCGTGAAAACCAGACGTAGGTCGGTGAAGTCGCGGTAAGTAGTAGCGTACCACTTGTTGCCCTCGTAGAAAGGCTGAACGGTGATATGAAGGGTAGAATCGTTCTTCTTCACCTCTTTAGTCATCTCGTTCTCCAGAGAATCGATGAGTTCATCGCGCTTCTTGTTGTCGAGCTGCTCGTATCCGAGGCTCATCACCTTATCGGTTACATCCTTCTGTTCAACCATAAAGCTGACGAACATATTCTCGTTAGGCAATTCCTCTGCGTAAGATTTAGCAAAGAAACCGTTGAGCATATAGTCGTGCTCCACGGTAGAGTGGCTTCTGATAGCCTCGAAACCGCAATGGTGGTTGGTAAATACCAAACCGTCTGGAGAAACGACTACGCCTGAGCAATAGCCGGAGAAGTTAACCACAGCATTTTTCAAGGCGTTCTCGCCGTTGTAGAGCTGGTCGTAAGTCATACTGAAACCTTCGCGCTGCATCATCTCATACACAGCGTTAGGCAAGTTGTAAATCGTCCACATTCCCTCGTCAGCGTGTGCGGTGTTGATTCCGCAGAACGCCATGATAGAGGCGATAAGGACCGTTGCTTTTTTCTTCATTACTTGTTTTTGTTTTCTATTTTTATTATGATGTTATTTATTCTTTTTCTCATACCATTCTTTCCAAGTCTTTGCCAGCTCTGTCATCCGATATTGCTGGCGTGGATGTCTTGGGGTGTTTGGATATTTCCTTTCAATAGCTTTTTCTGAGAGGGCAGCGTTTAAATATAGTTCACTAAAACTTTTTCTGTCCTTTAGTCCGATTGAACCCATAATTTCCGCAGATGTCATATATTCATCGTTAAAGGATAGAATAAGAGTCTCCACATGTTGACTGAACTTGTGGGGTACTTGTGGGGTACTTGAGGATAGCTTGCGGGGTACTTGTGGGGTACCTATTCTTGGCTGCTCTTTCCATTCATCAGTCGGCCGGATATGCAAATATCTGTTCTTGAGAACCCAACCATCTTTTAGGAGTAAGTTCCTGAAGAAACGAACCAGGTAGATAGGAGAATAATCTATGCCTTTCTGAATGTTTCGATAGTTGGCACGAACCAGGGCATTGCGGAAATACCAGGAGTGTTTGGCAAACATTTCATTGTTCACTTCATATCCTAACGAGCGGAGGTATTGGATGGTGAAAATTGCCGTGGTTCGGGTGTTTCCCTCTCTGAAAGCATGGATTTGCCAGATGCCTGAAATGAATTTGGCAATATGCTCAATCTTCTCATCATCCGTCAGACCTTTATATGAGAAGTTCTTCTCCTGTTCAATATCCCAATCCAAGGCTCTTCGCAAGTCTTCCCAATTCAGGTAGTTTACGGAATCTCCTTCGAGCACCCATTCTTTCTTGGAAATATCGTATTGGCGGATTTCTCCTGCGTGCTTGAATACTCCCTCGAATATTCTTCGATGCAGGGAAACATATCCGTTGGTATTGAAGGCAAAGGTCTTGCTGGCGAGAATCTTCGCGATGTTGACCGAAACCTTATCTGCCTCTTCCTCGTCTTCATCCTTAGGTGTACGGACCGTCTTGCTCTGATAGTAAGAGTCAATCAGTTTCCTGGTTTCATCCAGAGAGATTTCCCCTTCGATGTTTCGTTTAGCCACATCTATGAGATACGCCGACGGTTGCAGTCCATCTACAGCCTGCAATCCGATAGCCGTCTTCCAGTTCTCGGCGCTTTCCTTCTGCGAAGGTTCTCCTTGTCGAAGATATTCATCGAAGGATGCGAACTCGTTGATATTATCTTTATTCATAGATGTAATGCTTGATATTTAACTTTGCGATTTGGACTCCCTTGCAAGCCGTTGTTCCCGCAAGCGCTTGAATTGAGCTAAGCACTCCTCCAGCGAAAGCGGATGCTCTCGCCAATAAGCCATGGAAGCCATCTTTTGGGCATTGACTTTCTTGTGATAATCGTTCAGTTGTATCTCCATCCATTTATGTATTATATTGTTAGAATATTACGTTTGCAAAGTTACGACTATTTCCCGAATTTTCCAAGGCTTCGCTTGATTTTCTTCATAATTTGCCTTTTTGCCGATAACATTCCTGGTGATAGAACCTCCTGTTCCAGCATATCCAGAGCCATTCTTAACTCTTCGAGGAGTTCGGGATAGTACTTCATCTGCTCGTAGGCGAGCTTCATGCAGTAGCAGCGGATGGCGTAGGGCTGGGAACAGGCGGTAATCTTGGCGATGCAGAAATCGATGAAATCGGAGCGGAGTGATTCTTCCTCGAAAGGCTGACGGAGAAGAAGATGGAGCATCAGGCGGCGCTTGGTCTCATTCTTCTCTACGAGAACCCTATCTATCAGTTCGTCATGCTTCTGAAAGAGCCATAGGTTGTTGGCTTCATCGAAATGGGTTAAAGCCCAAAGCGCATTGAACGATACACGGTCGTTTTCATCGAAGGTGAGCTGGTAAAGTTCTTCCTTCCGGTGGTCGTTCTCCTTGCCTTGTGTCATGATGCATATCTTGTTGATATCGTTCATATTGATCTTGTCCTGTAGTATCTTTCTCATGCTCTTTATTTTTATGAGGGAATAATCGTTGCAAAGATATACTTTTATGAGGGAATAACGAAAAGGAAGATTACTTTTTTTGAGAATTCTCGGACTATTTCTTGTTTTTGAGGTATAGAATGGGAGAAAAAGTCAAGTTGAACAATCGATGGATTCATAGTTGTACGTCTAAAGGTTTATAGTTGTACAACTGAAGGGTGTGTAGTTGTACAACTGAAGGGTGTGTAGTTGTACAACTAAAAGGTGTACAGTCGTACAACTAAAGGGGGTATTGTTGTACGATTAAAAGGTGTTGTCACTAGGCTCGGCAGACCTGCTGAGCCTAGTGGCAACTTTCCAGAAGCAGTCTCCTTGAACTCCATATTCTATCTCTTTGAACCTGATCAGACGTCTTCTTTCACTTGCGCAGTCATATTCTTCGGTTAACGGAGCCGTATCCTTCAGCTTGCATAGTCATATCCTTCAAAATACTCAATCGTCTCGTTTCGTTCACTCAGCCGTTTGCTTTAGCTCTTACAGGGCGCTTTGCTGGCTGCTATTATATCCTGAGTATTGCTCGGGACCAGGAACATTGGGTCCTTTTGTCTATTCTTGAACCGCATGCGAAGGTTCTGTATAATATAAACAAAAGAAGTCCGTGGACTTACACATTGTCCACGGACTTCTTGGAATATAATCTCAATGATTGGAATCTCTTACTTTTTAAAGTATTTTCCCACCACTGGCAGACTCTTCAATGGGAAATCCTTCTTCACGAGATAAGCAGCGAAGATGAGGATGAGCACCGTGTTGATGAGGCAGGCAATTCCACTAGAGAAGTATTTGTTAGCCTCGGTCATTCCTGCGAAGAGGATGAGGGCGAGAACCACATAAATCATAATCTCCTTCACCGGATAGTTGATTGGATACTTCTTCTGACCTACAAAGTAGGAGAGAAGCATAGCTGTTCCATATCCTGCGAAACCGGCCCAGGCACAGGCAATGTAACCATAAACTGGTACGAAGATAACGTTGATAGCAATCAATACCGCACAACCGATGCCCGAGAAGTAAGCACCCCAGATGGTCTTGTCGATGAGCTTGTACCAGAAACTGAGGTTGAAATATACTCCCATCATGATTTCGGCAGCCATTACGATAGGCACTACCTTTAAACCATCCCAGTAGTCGCGACCGATGATATGGCGCAATACATCCAGATAACCTACTACCACCAGGAAGGCGAGCAGGGTGAAGATGACGAAATACTTCATCGCCGAAGCGTAAGTCTGTCGGTTATCCTTATCCTTTGCCTTGCCGAATACGAATGGTTCGTAAGCATAGCGGAAAGCCTGGGTTATCATCGCCATGATCATCGCAATCTTGCTGGCTGCTCCGTAGATTCCGAGCTGCGCATGAGCATCGCCCTTCTCATAGATGTAAGGGAAGAGAATCTTATCGGCTGTCTGGTTCAGAATACCGGCAATACCGAGCACGAGGATAGGCCAGCTGTAGCCCAGCATCTTCCTGACGAGCACCTTGCATTCGCTCCAGGAGCATTTCTCGCCCATGAATCCTTCCTTCAGTTCCTTGTAGAAACAGAAGGTGATGGAGGCTGTACAAACCAGGTTGATGTAGAAAGCATAACCCACATCGTGACCATCCATGATGACGTAGTAAACCAGGTTGAGCGCAATGTTCAGACCGATAAAGAGCAACTTGAAGGCAGCAAACTTCAATGGGCGCTTCTTGTATCTGAGGTAAGCGAACGGGATGCACTGGAAGGCATCAATAGCCACGGTTACGAACATGGTCCATACATAAGCCGGATGGTCGGCGTAGCCCATCGCATCGCTCAAAGGCGTGATGAAGAGGAATACCAGGGCGATGAAGAGTAGGGAAGTGAAGCCCACCATGCTCAATACCGTGTGATAAACCTTTTCTGAGTTTTCTCCCTCCTTGTTGACAAAACGGAAGAAGGTGGTCTCCATTCCGTAGGTCAGGATAACGAGAAGTAACGCCGTATAGGCGTACATGTTGGTGATGACACCATAACCACCACTTGCGGCGCTGATCTTAGCCGTATAGAGTGGTACAAGCAGATAGTTGAGGAATCTGCCGATGATACTGCTCAAACCATAGATGGCGGTATCCTTTGCGAGTGATTTTAAACTTGCCATTATCTTTCTTAATGTTGAATGTTAAGTGTTAAATGTTAAATTGGGCTTGCGCCGTCATTCAAAGATTATCTGTGTAAATCTGTGAAATCTGTGGGAGACTCTTATCCGAAGAATAAATATGCTATAGCGATTGCTGCGATGACTCCTGCCAAATCGGCGAGCAAGCCGCAAGCCACGGCGTGGCGGGTATTCCTGATGCTTACGCTTCCGAAATATACAGCCAATATATAGAAGGTGGTATCGGTGGAACCTTGGAAGATGCAGCTCAATCTGCCCACAAACGAATCAGGACCATAGTTCTTCATCGCCTCCAGCATCATGCCTCGTGCACCACTTCCCGACAGCGGTTTCATGATGGCGGTAGGTAGGGCACCTACGAAATCGGCATTCAAGCCGCATTGTTCTACCGACCACGAAATGCCCTGAATCACCATATCCATCGCTCCCGAAGCACGGAACACGCCGATGCCCACAAGGATAGCTACGAGATAAGGGATAATCTTCACCGCAGTAGTAAAACCTTCCTTCGCTCCCTCGATAAATGCATCATAAACATTCACTTTCTTCCAGAAACCAGCCAGGATAAAGCAGAGGATGATGCCCAGGAGAATCATGTTAGAAGCCAAGGTGGTAACCGTGTTCATCGTATCCTTGTCCATCTGTCCGAATCCCCAGATGATGATGCCTACGAAGGCGCACATTCCCAACAGAGTAGCGAGCAATACCGGCTGCAGGATGTTGATGCGCTGCCAGAGCGAAGTGATGATGATTCCGGCAAGCGTAGCCACGAGCGTAGCCATCAGAATAGGGATGAAGACATCCGTAGGCTGGGCTGCTCCATAGGAGGCACGGAAGGCAAGGATGGTGGTAGGGATGATGGTGAGTCCTGAGGTGTTCAGAACCAGGAACATGATCATCGGGTTCGTTGCCGTATCCTTCTTCGTGTTGAGTTCCTGCATCTGCTGCATCGCCTTCAATCCTGTAGGCGTCGCTGCATTATCGAGTCCCAGCATATTCGAAGCGATATTCATGAAGATGCTTCCCATCACCGGATGGTTCTTCGGAATATCAGGGAAGAGACGGGTGAAGACCGGGCTGAGTGCTCTTGCCAACACATTCACTACTCCCGCCTTCTCTCCAATCTTCATGATGCCAAGCCAGAGGGCGAGCACGCCCGTCAGTCCGAGAGAAATCTCGAAGGCATTCTTGGATGAGTCGAAGGTGGAATCTACAATCTTCTGGAAGATAGTCGTATCTCCCATTGCCAATCCGATGAGTGCGAAGATGAACGCAATCACGAAAAATGCTATCCAAATGTAATTTAAAACCATAATTGTTTCATCTTGCGGTTTTATCAACCGCTTTTATTGTGATAATGTTCTTGTCACAGAATAATATAATACCTGATAATCGGGTGCAAAAGTACAACTTTATCACAAAATTCCAAAGGAATTCGGACTGAAAATCACAAAATTCCTATTGTTTTAAGGCGTTTTATCACAAAATTCCATGCTTTTCTCTCTTCGCTATCACATTATTCCCTATTCGTTATACTTTTTTAATCTCTCTTTTTATCCGATTTCAGAAAAAAGATGTACTTTTGCCGCTCAATTCATGAAAGACAGGAATTTGGTTATACAAAAACATTATTAAGGAAGCAAAGGACTTCTGTTATATTTTATAGTATGGACAAGAATGAGAGAATATATAACGAGCAAGAGATGCCCGCAGAAACGAAAAAGAATCATTCCGCTGATGCGGATAGAGTAAAGGAAGTATATAAGGTGACGATAGCGGGAAGCATCATCAATGTGGTGCTACTTGTACTGAAGTTTGCTGCAGGTATTCTCGGACATTCGGCAGCCATGATAGCGGATGCCATCCACTCGCTTACCGATTTCGCCACCGATGTGGTGGTACTGGTATTCGTAAAACTGGGCAATAAGCCGAAGGATAAGGACCATGATTATGGGCATGGCAAATACGAGACGCTTGCCACAGCCATCATCGGCATTTCGCTCTTCGTGGTGGGTGTGATGATCTGTTATTCTGGCGTTACCAAGACCTATCGTGCCATCTGCGGCGAGACATTGCAGCAGCCGGGCATTGTAGCCTTGATTGCTGCTATTGTAAGTATCGTGATGAAGGAGTGGGCTTATCAGTTTACGGTAAAAGCCGGAAAGAAATATCATTCCGAGGCTGTAGTGGCGAATGCCTGGCATCATCGCAGCGATGCTTTATCGAGTATCGGAACGATGTTCGGTATTGGTGGCGCCATCATCCTGGGAGAAAAGTGGGCGGTGCTCGATCCGCTGGCTGCCATCATCGTGAGTGTCTTCATCATCAAGGCCGCCTGGGGACTGGTGATGCAGTCTGTGAAAGAACTGACGGATGCCAGTCTTCCAGAAATGGAGGAAGATGAAATCCTGAAGATTGCAAATGAAGAAGAGGGAGTGGGAGAGATTCATAACCTGCGTACCCGTCGCATCGGAAACAAGATTGCGATAGAAATGCACGTCCGTATGCCGGGTTCTCTTTCGCTTTATGAGGCACATGAGCATGCTACTCATATAGAAACAAAACTGAAGCAGCACTTCGGTGCAGATACCCATGTGGGAATCCATCTCGAACCGATAAAAGTGAACGGAAAATATCAGAAACCGGAATAACTGAAATAAAAGGAAATAGCCGGAATAAAAGGAAACGAGCCTTGACGGAAGGAAGAAACCTCCATCAAGGCCGTTTTTTTATTTGATATCCGAATCGTGTTTCGGATATTTATCATCTTTTGGGATGATTATTATCTGATTATATTATCGGCCGAGATTTACGCTGGCTCCTGCCATAATCCACAAACCTGGCTGCTTAACAGCTGTGAGGTCGTAGTAGCGGTGGCAAGTGATGTTGTCGGCTTTCACGAAGATATTGTATTTCTTCTCGTCCCACATCAGTTTGCAATCTACCTTGGTGTATGGATGATAGCCATTCATTCTCTGCTGCCATCTTACGCTCCACGAAGCTGAAAGCTTGCTCCAGATCTGATGATCCAGTCCGAATACAGCCTTGTGCTTCAGATACTCCAATGCATAGAGTGATTTCAGGATGTTGGTCTCAGTCTTATGATCCTGATAGATGTAAGCATAACCCAACTTGATGCGGGTGATGAAACTGTTTGGTACCAACTCTCTCATGTAGATAGTTGCATCCACGTTGTAGCCCATGTTGTTGAGCTTTCCGATGTTCATCACGTGATACTGGCTGTCGTTCTGCTCGGTCACGGATGTCTGAACCCAGTCAATCATGTTGGTGCCGTGTGCGTAGAATCCGCTTACGGTTGCGGCAAAACCAGTCTGGCGATATTGAGTACCTACCTTGAAGGTTGAGTTCTTCTCCGGGTTCAGGGTGAGGTCGCCTTGCTGCACCGCATTACTCATATATAAGTCGGTGTAGGTAGGCATTCTCAAAGCCTTGTTCCAGGAAGCGTAGAACTTCCAGTTGTCGTTAGGACGATAACTCATATCCACACCAGGATAGAAGCGGAAGTCGTTGTCCAAACCGGTGTTCTTGTTGGCCAAGACACCTGCCGACAAGGTGAAGCCGCCGAAGATGAAGTTGTGTTCCAACATGATGTTGGTGTTGGTGCGCTCACCCTTTCGGGTATATTGACGGTCGGAACCCGAGATGTTCTTATAGTCTTTCTCTGCGAGTTCCTCGCCCAATGCAGTAGAGTAGATGCACTCCTTACTGATGTCGAAACCCACTGCGGTCTTACCCAAAGCCCAAGCCACGTTGGCATTCAGTCCACCACCATAAACATCTAGGTCGTGATAGTTCTCGCCTGCTGCAGCTCCAGCTATACCGCGTTTCAGCTGGTAGTGATCCTTGAATTTGTTATAATAGAATTGAGGTGCAATCTCCCAGGTCTTCTCCTGGTTATGCAGACTCAGGTTGAGAGAAGCCATACCGTGGTCTGTCTTCTCATATTGGTTGTTGTAATTGGCGCTGTAGAAAGTATTGGCGCCGTAGCTCTGGCTAGCAATACCCAACTGGGCGATGATGTCGAAACGCTGGTCGTAAGAGAAAGAGAGATTGCCGTAGCCCTGTCCTTTCTCGAAGTCGCTGTTGTCTGTGCCGCCATCCGAGCGCTTGTAGCCTCCGCTTACGGAATAAGCCTGGGTCCACTTGCCCGTTTCAAAAGCTGTTTGAATGCGTCCCTGTGCTCCGAAGCTTCCAAAGCTTCCGCCTTCTACACTTGCAGATACCCCCTCACTCTTAGCCTTCTTGGTTACGATGTTGATGGCACCATTGAAGGCTGAAGTTCCGAATAAGCGCGATGCTGCCCCCTCGAGCACTTCGATGTGGTCGATGTCAGCAAGAGCTACAGGAAAATCAGAAGCATTGTGACCAGTCTGAGGATTGGAAATGTTGACGCCATTCAAGAGAATGGTAATCTGGTCAAAGGTTCCACCATTGATGGAGATATCCGTCTGAACACCAAAGCCACCACGCTGACGGACATCCACGCCGGTAGCTAATTTCAATACATCGTTGATAGTCTGCGCAGCCGCACGATGAATATCGTCGCGGGTAATGACAGACACAATCTTAGGTGACTGCTCTACAGTCATCGGCGCACGAGATCCGGTAACGCTCACCGCATCCAGCTCGTAAGCCTTTCCGCCCTTGTAGAGGGTAGAATCAACCTTGGCTCCCTCTGTGCTTACGCCTGCTGCCTTAGCATGGCTCAGGGTAGCAACGCTGAGTGCACCAACAAGTACCTCTCTTCCCAAAACTGCGAAGAGTGAGTAGTTCTTGTTAGAGAATCGGTTGAACTTCAAGCTGTTGCGCTTGTTGAAAATTGTTTTGTACATTAAATTAAATGTTTATAAATGAATAATAAATCGAAGCCTTCCGCCTTCCCGGCTTTCGGCATTCGGGGTGCAAAGGTACTGCCTTTTGGGCAACTGACAAAATAAAATGTGAATTATTTTTTCAACTGCCGATGCAAAGCTAATGTAAATCAAGGTCGGTTTCCTACCTCACAAATCGTATTCAATTCAGCCTTCTTGTGGCATAAAAAAGTATTAATTAGGCATAATCCTCAATAGGGTGATGCGATTTTCTTAAAGAAACATTCGCTTTTTCAGATTATTCTTGTATCTTTGCAGTTGATATGGGCAGCATTCAGCAATCAGAATACTGCTGTCGCAATTTTATGGTAATTAGAAATTAAAAAGAAAGGAACAGATAAGATGGAAAAGATCAACGTAAAAGAACTGAATGACAACGTCTTCGAGACTATTGGTAAGGAGTGGATGCTGGTATGTGCCGGCAACAAGGATCATTTCAATATGATGACCGCCTCTTGGGGCTGTTTGGGATGGCTTTGGAACAAGCCGGTGGCTGTGGTCTTTATCCGTCCGGAGCGTTTCACCCACGGCATCATCGAGGAGAATGGATTCATGACCCTCTCTTTCCTCGGCAACAGCGAGGAGGCTCGAAAGATTTATAGCTTCTGCGGTTCCAAGAGCGGACGTGATTTTGATAAGGTGAAGGAAACAGGACTGATTCCTGTAGAAACTGATAACGGCAGCATCGCCTTCGAGCAGTCACGGCTCACCCTAGAATGCCGCAAACTTTATAAGGACAGTATGACCGCCGAGAAGTTCCTCGACAAGGACCTGCTCCAGTGGTATGGTGCCAAGGGTGGATTCCACGATGTTTATGTTGTGGAGATTACCAATGCTTATAAAAAGTAAGAATTAAAATATGGCTCAAGAACAAACAGCAATTCGTGAACGCCAGAAAACCAGGCTCAAGGAGCCGGGGCGTTACGTGGTAATGATGTTCAACGACGACTTCACACCGATGGACTTCGTGGTAGAAATCCTGGAATCCATCTTCTTCAAGTCGCAGGCTGAGGCTGAAGCAATCATGCTCAAGGTTCATCACGAAGAGAAAGCCGTGGTGGGCACCTACAGCTACGACATCGCCAAGAGTAAAGTGGAGAAAGCGATGGAGAAAGCCCGTACGCAGAAGTTTCCGCTTAAACTCACTTATATGCCGGAATAGGCGTTGATTTCGGGGAAATATCCCCAATATATGCTAAGAAAAAGAAAGGAAAAAATAGAATGGACAGTATGGGATTGACCCGATATATGAGTGTTCTGATGGACGATGCCATGAAGCAAGCCCGGTTCTTCGACCACGAGTTCGTGATGCCCGAGCACATGCTGCTGGCGTTGCTCAGGCAGTATGCATTCTGTCAGGCGCTGCAGGAAGAAGGCGTAGACAGTCTCAAAATGCACGAAGACTTGGTGGAATGGCTCGCCAAGCAGGAGCGTGTGCCTGAAACCATCAAGTATCTGCCAGAGCCGTCATCGCTCTTCAAAACCATGTTTGGAACGGCATGCGCCCTGGCTGCTGCTGCCGACAGACAGCTGGTGAATGTACCCCATTTTGTGCAGGCGATGTTTGGCTTGCAGAATTCAGAAGCCGCCTTCCTGCTGTGCAAGAATGTGGGCGACCGGCAGGGCGAGTTCCTGGCGAGCGTTGACAGTTATTATCCTATAGGAGAAGATACTGGAGAGACTGGCATGGGCATGGGAACAGACTTTGATGATGACGATTATGCCAACGAGTATGACGACGACGAGGAAGAAGGCAGAAGACAGGTTGTACAGGATTGGCATCAGCTGGTTACCTGTATTTCTGACAAGGTAGAAGAGCACAATCCGCTCATCGGAAGAGAACAGGAACTGGACAGAACCATCCAGGTGCTCTGCCGTGCCGAGAAGAACAATCCGCTCCACATCGGAGAAGCCGGAGTCGGCAAGACTGCTCTGGTCTATGGTCTCGCCAAACTCATCAACGAAAACCAGGTTCCTGAACGCCTCAAGGGGGCTCGCATCTACGGCATGGATATGGGACAGATGCTTGCCGGTGCCCAATATCGCGGCGACTTCGAGAAACGCATCAAGATGGTGATGGAGGGAGCCGTGAAGGAAGGCAATACCATTATCTACATCGATGAGATTCATAATATGATAGGTGCCGGTCGTGGCTCAGATGGCGGACCTGATGCATCCAATATGCTGAAGCAATATCTGGAGGCAGGCGATATCCGTTTCATCGGTTCTACAACCTACGAGGAATATAACCGTTACATGGCTCAGAGCAAGGGCATCGTGCGCCGGTTCCAGCAGATAGATATCAAGGAACCTACCGAGGAGGAGGCTATCAAAATATTGGAGGGCTTGCAGTATAAATACAACAAGTTCCACAATGTAACCTATCGCAAGGACGCCCTGGAATATGCCGTCCGTGCCAGCGCCAAATATATCAGCAACCGCTGTCTGCCAGACAAGGCCATCGACCTGATGGATGAGGCGGGTGCTTATCTGGAGGTGCATCCGGTAGAATCTCGCCAGCGCTCTTATGTTACCAAGTCTATCATCCAGCAGATTCTGATTAAGGTCTGCAAGATTGATGCGGCTGCGATGAAAGATGAAAACAACGATGCTCTCGCTACGCTCCGCCAGCGCATACTCGACAAGATTTACGGTCAGGACAAGGCTGTAGACAAGGTGGTTGAGGCTGTGATGATGGCAAAGGCGGGATTGACAGATGATGACAAACCATTGGCTTCGCTCCTCTTCGTGGGACCTACCGGAGTAGGAAAAACCGAGGTGGCACGACAGTTGGCCAAGGAACTCGGCATCGAACTGGTACGCTTCGATATGAGTGAATATACCGAGAAGCATACCGTGGCAAAACTCATCGGTTCGCCAGCCGGATACGTGGGTTATGAGGATGGAGGACTTCTGACCGATGCCATCCGCAAGACGCCAAACTGTGTACTCCTGCTCGATGAGATAGAGAAGGCGCATAGCGATATCTATAACATCCTGCTCCAGGTAATGGACTATGCCCGTCTGACTGATAACAAGGGCCAGAAGGCTGATTTCCGTAACGTGATTCTCATCATGACCTCAAATGCCGGAGCACAATATGCTTCACGGGCTAGCGTTGGTTTCAATGGAAACGTAAGCCGTGGCGAAGCGATGCTGGCACAGGTGAAGAAGACTTTCAAGCCTGAGTTTATCAACCGACTTTCCGACATGGTGGTGTTCAACGATATGGATAAGCACATGGCTGAGCTGATTCTTGCCAAGAAACTTCGTCAACTCGATGCGAAACTGGCAGCAAAGGGAGTTACCGTAACGTTAACCGATGCTGCGCGTGAACAGTTGCTGAAATGGGGCTTTACCAAGGAATATGGTGCCCGCGAGATGGACCGTGTCATCGGTAACCGCCTGAAACCGATCCTGATGAAGGCGCTGCTCTTCGGCAAACTCAAGAAGAGTGGCAAGGCGCATGTCGACTTTGACGGAAAGGAACTGGTGATTAATTATTAGAATGAAAGTCTAGTCAAGAATATTCTTGATAAAAGATAAGCGTATGATATTACAGATAGATGATACTGCGGACGAGATTTACTTTCCCGATCCGCATTATGGCGATGAGGATGGATGTTTTGCGATTGGTGGCGATTTGAGTATCGACCGCCTGTTGCTGGCTTATAGCAATGGCATCTTTCCCTGGTATAGTTTCCGTGACCAGCCTGAAATACTCTGGTTCTGTCCGATGAAGCGTTTCGTCATCTTCCCTGATGAAATCCACATCAGTCATTCCATGCGTACCCTGATGAGGAAGAACCGATACAGCGTAGGAATCAACGAAGATTTCGATGGCGTGATACGGGGATGCAGCAAGACCAACGGACGGTATTGGGAAGATGGCGCATGGCTGGGCGAGAACATCATCCAGGCATTTACTGCCCTCCATAAGCAGGGCTTTGCGGCGAGCGTAGAGGTATGGGATAATGAAACTGATGAACTGGTGGGGGGACTTTATGGTGTCACCATCGGCAAGGTTTTTATCGGAGAAAGCATGTTCTCCAGGGTTCCGTCAGCTTCTAAGATTGCCCTCATCTTCCTTGCCAGATACTTGCAGGAGCACGGTGGCAAGATGATAGATTGTCAGTTGGAGACTCCTCATCTCAAATCGATGGGTGGCAGATATATTTCTTACGAGGAATATATGAAGATTATGAACGAAGAATAAGAGATGTTCTTCTCGGAATAGAAGAACATCTTCTTTTGAATAAAAAATAAAGGCTAGGTTCCCAGAATCGTGAACCTAGCCTTTGTTATTATCTGGCTTTTTGCTTTTTATTAGAATATCGGTGTGCCGATGCAGCCGTTAGGTGCCTGAATATGCAGCATCGCACAAACGGTAGCGGCAATATCTGTCATATAGTGAGGCTGGGCACTCTCGCCGTGCTGGATGCCCCAACCCATAAACAGGCAAGGAATATGGATATCGTATGGATTCCATGCTCCGTGGGTAGTTCCCTTGCTGCTGTAATAATCGTAGTGACCTGGTTTCAGTACAATCTGAACACCTCCGCTGCGCTCGCGGTTATAACCGTTAATGGCGCGGAACTTCAACTCTTCAGGGATGCTCTCGATAGAGGTCTTCTCCATGTCGAAGGCATAGTGCACGTCCTTGTCCTTCTTCAGTCTGTCTACTACCACCTGCTTGATGGCTGCGTAATCCAGACCGAGTTCTTCGATGATGTCTGTATTGAAGAATACCTGATAGTTCATAATGGTCTTTACTAGGTCCTTGTCGGTGTTGAACTTTGTCTTCAGACTCTTGTTCAATTCATCTACCAGTCCCTTCTTGTTCCAGATGCCGGCAGGGATTCGTTGATCCTGCAGGAAGGTAGCGTTGTTTACGCCTCCATGGTCGGCGGTGAGGAAGGTGAGATAATTTCCCTTGCCTACGGTCTGGTCGAGATAAGCGAAGAAATCTGCCAAAGCCTTATCTAATCTGAGATAGCAATCTTCTGTTTCGATGGCGTTCACGCCCACCTGATGTCCGATGTAGTCGGTGCTGGAGCAGCTGATGGTCAGCAAATCAGTATCTGTGTTTCTACCCAGATTTTCTCCCTCAATGGCAGCCTTGGCAATATCGAAAGTCAGGTTGCAGCCGAATGGGGTACTGCGGAGAATCTTGTAACCATGCTTTTTATATAAGGTAGGCAGATCGAGTGGCAATACTGCCTTTTCGCCTTCAACAATTCCATTCTCGTAGTTGTTGTCATCGCTGGTGCTCTCCTTGTAGGAATCGATAGGGTAGAGCGTCTCCCATTTCTTGGAAAGATACTTGTTAGGCAGTTTCTGCTTGTTGAACTTGTTCACCCACTCAGGCAACTTATCCATATAGAAAGTACTGGTGATGAACTTGCCCGACTTGTCATCAAACCAGAAAGTGCCATTGGCGTGATGGCCCGCAGGGAGGATAGATGCTCTGTCTTTCAAGGCTACACCAATCACCTTAGAGCGGTTGTTGGTAGCCAGACGGAGTTCATCGCCGATGGTGGTTACCCACAGATTGCGAGGCGACATCTTGCCAGCCTTGCTGTCTGAACCTACCGGGTTGACGGTATCGTCGGCAGTACAATACACTACCTTTCCATCTTTCACGAAGTTGTTTCCTGCAATTCCGTGGATGGAAGGAACGGAACCGGTCCAGATAGAAGAGTGGCCGATGGCTGTAACCGAAGGGATATAAGGAATCTTGCAGTTTTCTACGCTGAAACCTTCTCCGAGCATTCTCTTGAATCCGCCTTCGCCGTAGCGGGCGTAGTAGCGATAGAGATAATCCCATCGCATCTGGTCGATAACGATGCCTACAACGAGCTTAGGGCGTTGAGGCTGAGCCTGTGCAATGCCGCAGAAGCAGCAGAGCACGAAGATGAGTTTGATAATCTTATTCATAGTCAAAATGTCTTTTTTATACATAACCATTCAGTATTGTATATTGCAATTCGGTTGCAAAGATACAACTTATTTTGGTATTTAACGATAAAAAAGACGATTTTTACCCAAACTTCTCATGGCGTTCAATACAGCCAGTACCGTAACACCTACATCGGCAAAGACTGCCATCCACATGGTGCCGAGACCAATGGTGGCGAGAATCAGTACGGCAACCTTCACTCCGATGGCAAATACCACGTTCTCGTGAGCGATATGAATGGTTCTCCTGGCTATCTTCACGGCAAGGGCAATCTTTCTAGGGTCATCATCCATTAGTACTACATCGGCAGCTTCGATGGCTGCATCGCTACCCAGTCCACCCATGGCAATGCCCACATCGGCACGCTTCAATACAGGGGCATCGTTGATGCCATCGCCTACATAAGCGAGCGTCTTGCCTGCTGGTTTTGTCTTCAGCAGTTGTTCTACATGCGAAACCTTATCGGTTGGCAGCAGTTCTGCGCGGCACTCGTCCAGTCCCAGTTTGTGGGCAACATCTTCTCCCACTTCTCTGCGGTCGCCCGTCAGCATTACCGCTTTCTCTACTCCAAGTTCTTTCAGCTCTCTGATGGCATGGGCGCTTCCTTCCTTAAGGGTGTCGTTGATCACAATATGTCCCGCATACTTGCCATCAATGGCGACGTGGATGATGGTTCCCACTTGGTTGCAGTCGTGCCATCGGGCACCGATGCTTTCCATCATCTTCTTGTTGCCCACGCAAACCTCCTTGCCGTTCACTTGGGCACGGATACCTTGTCCTGCAATCTCCTCTACATCGGTCACCTCGCAGTCATCCGTTGCTTCTTGCGGGAAGGCAGTCCGCAGGGCTGCGCCGATAGGGTGGGTAGTGAAATGTTCAGCATGAGCCGCCAAATGCAGCAGGATCTTCTCCTTGTCAGAATATTCGCCAATATGCACATTATCTGCATCATGGGATGGATGGTCTGGGCAGGAAGCATCTGCATGAACAGCTGCCACGGCAAACTCTCCGTGGGTCAAGGTACCCGTCTTGTCGAACACAACGGTTCCCACCTTGGCTAAAGCATCCATATAGTTGCTGCCCTTGATGAGAATACCATTCCGGGATGCTCCGCCGATGCCGCCAAAGAAGGTGAGGGGCACGCTGATGACCAGGGCGCAAGGACAGGAAACTACCAGGAATATCAAGGCGCGGTTGAGCCATAATGGGAAGTTCTCGCCAAAGGTTCCTTCGCCGACGATTCCCGTAGCTGCCAGGAATGGAGAAATAACCGCCAGGGCAATGGCTGCGAAAACAACGATAGGAGTATAGACTCGGGCGAAACGGGTGATGAAAGCCTCGCTCTTCGACTTGTTCTTGTCGGCGCTCTCTACCAGAGAGATAATCTTGGATACGGTACTTTCGCCAAAACTCTTGGTGGTGCGTACACGAACTACTCCTGAAAGGTTGATGCAACCGGACATGATAGTATCGCCTTCATTCAAATCCCGTGGCATACTCTCACCTGTCAGGGCAATGGTATTCAAGGCTGAGCTTCCCTCAACAACAATACCATCCAAAGGAACTTTCTCTCCCGGACGGATTACGATAGTTTCTCCTATCTTGACGTCTTCCGGCGAAACCGACTCTACCTTTCCGTTTCTTTCAACATTCGCTACATCCGGTCGGATATTCATCAGATGCGAGATGCTGTCGCGGCTCTTTCCTTCTGCATATCCTTCGAAGAGTTCGCCCACCTGAAAGAAGAGCATCACAAAGACTGCCTCCGGGAATTCTGTATCTGATCCTGGGAAGAATCCGATGCAAAGTGCTCCGATGGTTGCAATAGCCATCAGAAAGTTTTCGTTAAACATATCGCCCTTGGCAATACCTTCTGCAGCTTCGCCCAGCGTCTCGTGTCCTATCAATAAATAAGGAATGAGATAGACGAGGAGCAACTGCCAGGTAGCCAGACTGTATTCCTTTTCGATGAAAACAGCGATGACCAGGAGGATGATGGTAGCTCCAATCAGAAAGAGTTTGGATTTCAAACCGCCTTCTTCATGGTGATGATGGTGGTGGCAACCGCACCCCTGGTGCTCATGTTCTTCTGTGCCGCATGAGCAGTCATGATGATGTTCGTGAGAATTTTCACAATGGCATTCATGATGATGTTCGTGAGAAAGTTTCATTTCTTCCATAATTTTGCAATACTTTTAGTTCTATATAACCAGGAACATTCAGTTCCTTTTTCTATTTCGGTTGCAAAATTACGAAAAGGTTTCTGCAACTTGGTTGCAAAAGCCCCAGTTGGCCTCTTTTTTCCTGTCGGATACGTTTTGTGAAAAAAGAAAAACAGCGGCCTACGATTGCTCGTAAGTCGCTGTAATAGAAGCGTGGACCAGCTAGGGCTTGAACCTAGGACCTCCAGATTATGAGTCTGTTGCTCTAACCAACTGAGCTACAAGTCCGTTGAATTTTTATCAAATTCGAGTGCAAAGATACTAGATTTTGGGCAAATAACCAAATAAAATCTTAAAAATTTTCTTAGAATCAGAAAAATAGCGTATCTTTGCACCAAATTATGTGCGCACACGTGCGTATGTACTTATTAATTGTACAAAAAAGGAAAAGAATTTCTATTCAGAAATGGACATAGACAAAAATAAAAGAATCGGTCTTACCGATGAACATGTTAAACAGAGTAGGGAACAGCATGGCAAGAACGTGCTCACCCCTCCTCAACGTACTTCATTATGGAAATTGTATTTGGATAAATATCGCGACCCGATTATCCAGATACTTCTTGTGGCGGCTTTTGTATCCCTTATCCTTGCTTTTATCGAAAAGAATTTCATGGAGACCATCGGTATCTTTGTGGCAGTTTTCCTTGCTACTACCGTGGGCTTCTACTTTGAGCGCGATGCTGCTAAGAAGTTTAATCTGCTCACGGCGCTCAGCGAAGAGCAGCCGGTTAAGGTGCGCCGCAATGGTAAGGTAATGGAGATTCCGCGCCACGATGTGGTGGTGGGAGATGTAGTGCTCGTAGAAGTGGGCGACGAGGTGCCTGCCGATGGAGAACTCATCGTCTGCAACGACCTGCAGATTAATGAATCTGCCCTTACGGGCGAACCTGTTGCCGAGAAATCTCTGGAAGGCGGTGGCGATGGTGCCTATCCTCGCAACGTCATCCTCCGTTCTACCATGGTGATGAATGGCAGGGGCGAGTTCGTGGTTACTGCCGTGGGCGATGCTACCGAGATTGGTAAGGTGGCGAAGAAATCTACCGAGCAGACTTCGGTGGAGACACCGCTTCACATGCAGCTCGACAAGTTGGCTAAGATGATTTCCAAGGTAGGCTCTGTAGTATCTGTGGCAGCCTTCTTCATCTTCCTGATTCACGATATCCTCACCAATCCGGTATGGGGCGGCAAGGATTATTTCTATATGGCAGAAATCGTGCTGAAATACTTCATGATGGCTGTTACCCTGATTGTGATGGCGGTGCCGGAGGGATTGCCGATGGCGATTACCCTTTCTCTGGCGCTCAATATGCGAAGAATGCTGAAGTCGAACAATCTGGTGCGCAAGCTTCATGCCTGCGAAACCATGGGTGCCGTTACCGTGATCTGTACCGATAAAACCGGTACGCTTACCCAGAACAAGATGCAGGTGAGTGCCCTGGAACTCAAGCAGGGCGATGAGGCGCTGCTCGATACTGCCATTGCCCTCAACTCTACAGCCGAGTTGAATGACGGCAAACCTATCGGAAACCCTACCGAGTCGGCTCTCCTGCTCTGGCTCGATGCCCAGGGCAAGGATTATGAAGAACTCCGCAAGCAGGTGAACGTGCTCAAGCAGTTGCCTTTCTCTACTGAGAGAAAGATGATGGCAACCTTGGCAGAAGTTGATGGCGAGACCTATCTCTTCGTGAAGGGTGCGCCTGAAATCGTGATGAAGAAATGCATCATCGAAGATAGAATGCAGAGACAGTCAGCCGAAGAACTTGATGAGTGGCAGCATAAGGCTATGAGAACCCTGGCGTTCGCCTATAAGAAGATAGATGCTTCTATCATGAGAACTTCCAGAACCTCTACTGCCGAAGTGGTAGCACTTCTCGATGCCAACGACCTTCAGTTGCAAGCCATTGCAGCCATTGCCGATCCTATCCGTCCGGATGTTCCTGCCGCCGTGCAGGAGTGCCGCCATGCGGGTATCGAGGTGAAGGTGGTTACGGGTGATACGGCTGCCACCGCCTTGGAGATAGGTAAGCAGATAGGTGTCTTCGAAGATGAGCCTGAGAATATCGGAGCAGATGGCTCTCTGACCTCGCTCGACCAGCAGATGATTACGGGTGAACAGTGGGAGGCTCTTTCTGATGAAGAGGCTTACGAACGGGCGAAGGATATCCGTGTGATGAGCCGTGCCCGTCCTACCGATAAGCAGCGACTGGTGGCCATGCTCCAGAAGCGTGGCGAGGTGGTTGCAGTAACAGGCGACGGTACCAACGATGCTCCGGCACTTCACTATGCCCACGTGGGCTTGTCGCTGGGTTCGGGAACTTCCGTGGCGAAGGAGGCTTCGGATATGACCCTGCTCGATGATTCCTTCAAGTCTATCGCCAACGCCGTAATGTGGGGACGCTCGCTCTATCGCAACCTGCAGCGCTTCCTCTTCTTCCAGTTGGTAGTTAACGTGGCAGCCCTCCTGCTGGTGCTTGGCGGCTCAGTCATCGGAACCGAGATGCCTTTGACGGTTACCCAGATTCTCTGGGTCAATCTTATCATGGATACCTTTGCAGCCCTGGCGCTCGCCTCATTGCCTCCATCTCACGAGGTGATGAAGGATAAACCACGCAAGGCATCCGATTTCATCATCAACAAGAGCATCGGTTTCGGTATCCTGTTCTGCGGCATCGTCTTTTTCCTCGTGATGTTTGCCCTGCTGGTTTACTGCGAGCGCAGAGGCAAGGGTGGAGTAGATGTGCATGAACTGACCATGTTCTTCACCACCTTCGTGATGATTCAGTTCTGGAACCTCTTCAATGCCAAGGCGCTGATGAGTCATCACACCGCCTTCCGCCATTTCCTGAAGGATAAGGGAATGATTCTGGTGCTTGTACTGGTATTGGTGGGTCAGTGGATTATCGTAACCTTTGGTGGCGAAATGTTCCGCACCACACCATTGTCGCTCTACGAGTGGCTGCTCATCATCGGCTCAACCTCCGTTGTACTTTGGGCGGGCGAGCTGTGGAGAACTTTTAAGAGAATGATAGCAAAGAGAAGATAATCCATCGGAGTTCTTCTTCTGATATGAATGTTAAAGACAGTCCTTATGAATACAATACATTATAATGATATCGTGCAGTTGCCGCCTTGTGTGGCAACCATCGGTTTCTTCGATGGGGTGCATCGGGGACATCAGTTCCTGATTCATCATCTCGTAGAGACGGCACGAAAGGATGGCTTGCAATCTACCGTCATCACCTTTGATGCGCATCCCCGCAAGGTATTGCAGGCAGATTATCAGCCAGAGATGCTGAGTACGCTCGACTCCAAGCTGCTGCTGCTTTCGAAGACGGAAGTGGATAATGCTGTGGTGCTGCATTTCGACAAGGCGATGGCTGCCATGTCGGCAAGAGAGTTCATGCAGCAGGTGCTCCACGACCATCTCAACGTAAGGAAACTCTTCATCGGCTACGACCATCGCTTCGGTCACAATCGCGAGGAGACTTTCGAAGATTACGTGCGCTACGGCAAGGAGATGGGCATCGAGGTAATCAGGAACGAAGCCTTCCAGATAGATGGCATCAACATCTCTTCTTCCGTCATCCGCTCTTTCCTGAAAGAGGGAGAAGTGGAGATGGCTGCCCGGTGCCTCGGTTTCCCTTATACCCTCATCGGAAAGGTGGTGAATGGATTCCACGAAGGCAGAAAGCTCGGTTTCCCTACTGCCAATCTCGACATCTCTCACTTCGGACAGCTGATTCCTGCCCCTGGTGTCTATGCCGTAAGGGTAAGACTGGAGAATACGGTGGTATGGAAACGGGGAATGATGAATGTGGGCAATCGCCCAACCTTCAATGGCAGACAACTGACGCTAGAGACGCACATCTTCAATTTCGATGGGGATATTTATGACCAGCTCTTGCTCGTAAGCTTTGTGAAGCGAATAAGGGGCGAACAGAAGTTTGACAGTCCCGAGGAGTTGGCGGCGCAGCTGAAAGAGGATGAGCAGACCGTGCTGGATCTCTTTGAAAAGGAAGCGGAATGATAGCGAGAATGCTATTAATTATAAACGATTAATTATAAACAGTAAAAGCAATGGCAAAGATTAATTTAAAGAGAGGTTTGACGGATATCGTCCTCTACCTGATTATATTTATAGTAGTACAGATTATCGTGATGTATGCTGGCGCAGGAATCTGGGCGGGCATTAAGGGCGAAGGTTACCAGGCAACGCTCCTGGCTATCAGTTCGGGCAGCAATCCTATCCTGATGGCGCTTACCTCAGCGTTCAGCAACGTTATCACCCTCGTCATCTTCCTGAAGACGAAGTGGACACCGCTGACCCGCGATTATCTGCTTTCCAAGCCTTGGACAACGCTTCTCTGGGTGGCATTGTTCGCCCTGGGAACCATCATTCCTCTGGAGTTCATATATGAGCAGATAGGCATCGAGATGGACGAGAATGCCGAGCAGATACTCGCATCGCTCATGAAGGAGCCTTGGGGCTATGTGGCTATCGGCGTTCTGGCGCCTTTTGCTGAGGAGGTTGTGTTCCGTGGAGCTATTCTCCGCACCCTGCTGGGTCTTATGAGCAAGAAGAACCATTGGGTAGCCATCATGATTTCGGCTGCCATCTTCGGTCTGGCTCACGCCAACGTAGCGCAGTTTATCAATGCTCTCCTGCTGGGCTTACTCCTGGGATGGATGTATTATCGCACCAAGAGTCTTGTTCCGGGCATCCTGCTCCACTGGGTGAATAATACGATGGCGTATGTCCTGTCCAATATCATGCCTCAGAGCGATGGCAAACTCATCGACCTCTTCCATGGTGATGAGAAGACCATGTATTATGCCGTAGGCTTCTCTCTCTGCATCATGATTCCAAGTTTCATACAGCTGGTTATCAGATTAAAGAAGGTGAAGGCTTAAGAGATAAATAAACGAGTAAAAAGGTTACCTGGATGGGTAGCCTTTTTTCAGATATATAACCGGATAGATAAGTAGATTTTATGAAGATTATAGAAAGCTGCATTATAGGAAAGAAGAGCCAGAAGGCTTGTGAGGATGGAATGGTAGTTACCGATGATTTCATCGCAGTGATAGATGGCAGTACGAGCAAGACTCCGAAGCATCTCAATCCTGATATGAAGAATGGAAGATACGCCATGATGCTTATCTCGGAATATATCCGGGAGGAACTGAAGGCGGATGCCTCGGTAGATGAATTCTGCCAGGGCGTAACGGCGTATATATATAATAAGGTGTATGAAAAGCTTGGGGTGGAAGAGTGGTTGAAGGAGCATCCCGAAGAGCGCCTAACAGCTTCGGCTATCCTTTATAGCCGGACAAGGAATGAAGTCTGGATGGTGGGCGATTGCCAGGCAATCATCGCCGGAAAACTCTATGAGAATGGCAAGCCTTATGAGGAGAAGATTGCCCGTAAGAGGGTAGAGCTGATAGAGCAGGGCCTTTCGCCTGCTGATGCTAGAAAGCAGATAGAGCCATTGCTTATCAAGGCGATGCTTTCCGGGCAGAACCAGACCTATACGGTTATCGATGGATTTCCTATCTATCGAGAGGGAGTGAAGGTTGTAGCGTTGAAAATGAAGCCTGCTTCGAGTAGCATTGAAGTATACTTTCAAGAGCAAACGAAGCCTATTGCATCTCCCAATGAAGTAGTATTGGCGAGCGATGGCTATCCGTTCCTGAAGCCAACCTTGGCAGCGAGCGAGGCGGCATTGGCAGAGCAGATAGCCAACGACCCTCAGAACATCCATTCCTTTATCGCCACCAAGGGCATCGTAGAGGGCAATAAGAGCTTTGATGATAGAACTTATATTCGATTTGTTTATTGCCAGTAAATAAAAAGCTGCAGATTTATTTATTGGCAACTGAAGTTTCGCATGTGGTTCAAGTACGGGCTGAAGGCCCAAAAGCTCCTAGCCCAGGGCATCGCCCTGGGTATAATGGCAATCTGCAAGGCGCCCTGTAAGGGCAAAAGCTTTGTATATTGCCAGGTATTTGAAAGCTTTTGCCCTTACAGGGCGACAGGTTTGCGCCCATAAATACCCAGGGCGATGCCCTGGGCTAGGAGCTTCTGCCCTTTCAGGGCGTGTGGGGCTTACTTGCGAAACTTCAGTTGGCAATAAACAAAAATGGCTGATTTCGCCAGAAAAAAAATAACACGGACAAATTGAATTTGTCCGGCTCGTTTGTCCGGAAGTTTGTAACTATCAAATAATCAGAGATTTATAAGTCGCCGGACAATTTGTTCGGACAAATTCAATTTGTCCGTGTTATTTTTTTAGCATGAATTTGTAAAGAAAAGCAAGGATTTCCATCCGGTAGGCGATGTATTCCCAAGAAGAAAACGATGACTTCTGCACCGAGAAACGGTGAGTTCTGGAGGAGAAAACTATGAGTTAGTTTTATTAACATAAAGCTCTAAAGCAGCCAAAGGAGAATAAGAGAGGTTGGAACGTAAACAGTTGGGAATGAGTAGATTTGCACAAAGTTGCCAAATCGGCATAAAGCAAGCGAGTGAGGAATATTGAAGTAGTTCAGTTACTAAATCGTGAGCCACAGTTACCTATGCAAAGCAGGTAACAATGCGGAAAGGCAACTTTG